>Ga0180429_10000027_pt1 | contig 140454 bp, 119 predicted proteins | sample SS_ome_FD_132428 | JGI IMG/M metagenome (GOLD analysis project Ga0180429, IMG submission 132428) | Hypersaline lake sediment archaeal communities from the Salton Sea, California, USA - SS_1_S_1 metaG | ecosystem: Environmental > Aquatic > Non-marine Saline and Alkaline > Hypersaline >... | reverse complement strand
TCTTGGACTTCGGAGGCGGGGGAAGGACCATGGCGACTCCTTTCGCCAGAGGGGATCGCCGCCATGGCGATCCTATGACTCCATGATAGCCGATAAGATCAAACCGTAGGAGGGCATTTGCCCGGGGCAGAAAGTTTACGAAAACACCATCCCGCGGACCCCCATTTTACGGGGTTTTTCGCGCCGCCGGGAATTGCTGCCCTCTTTATGAAAACGACTTAGTTCCTCCAGGTCCACCCAAAACGGCATAGACTTGTCCAACAATTCGCCGGCCCCAATCGGACACGACCGCCCGACGGGCGCGAACCGGGCACGGTTGCGTGTCGGCTCGGCCCTTGGTCGGCGGTCGGTGGACTGTGCTGTGCTATCGGTCAGCGCTCTGTCCATCGAGCGACGCCCGATAGAGTTCGTCGACTGCCTTGAGGTATGTCTTGGGCTCCGCCTCGATCTTCTCCAGGCAGGGCGGGCAGCACACGTAGATGATTTGCCCTTCGACGATCGTCCACTTGGGGTTCTCGGGCAACTTGTTCTTCATCACCGGGCAGATCCCTTGGGCTTCGGCGAAGTTGGCGTGGATCGTGGCCCAGTGATCGGGATCGACCTGCCCCGATGTGCAGCCTTGGCAGCAGAGAAAGTTCGTCTCGTCGCCGATCTTTACTTTGACGGGCTCGCCGTGGCTGCCGAGCTTATTGCCCCGGACCGGGCAGATCTGTTGCACGGCCATGTGGAGTTGGTCGCGAGAGAGCTTCTCGCCGCCGTTGCCGTCCGCCGCAGCGGATGCGGCTGCAATGGTTGTCAGGCTCAGCAGAACGGCCATCGTGGAAAGCGTGTTCACAATCTTCATGTCCTTCTTCCTTTCGTGTGCCGAAGCGTCAAACGATCACGAGCCGAAGTACTCTCTAACGCGTGTGCCGCCGGTCGGCTCACATGCCGGCGGGCGCGAATCCTGACTCGGACTGCTGCTCGTTCGTCTCGGAGGCCTCGAGCAGTGAATCTCCCACGCCCAAACGGAGCTTCAATTCCATGTAGGCGCAGTACACGGTCGGTACGATAAACGTGGTGAACGGTTCGACCAGCATTCCACCGAACACGGGCAATGCCATGGCCCTTGCGACATCGGCCCCGCGCCCGCTGGAAAGCATGATCGGCAGCAGGGCGATCAGGGTGGTGACGGTGGTCATCACGCAGGGTCGGATGCGCTTCAGTCCGGCGGCGTAGACGGCCTCGCGCAGTTGCTCGACGCCGTCGATTTTCGCCTTTTCAAGCGATTGCTTGATATAGGTGGCCATGACGACACCGTCGTCGACCGCGATGCCGAACAGCGCGATGAATCCCACCCACACGGCCGTATTGACCTCGACGTCCATCACGCCCAACGCGATCATTCCGCCGGCAAACGCCACGGGGATGCCGGAGAAGACCACCAGGGCAATGGACAGATTGCGGAAGTCGAGGTAGATCAGCATGAGGTTGATCACCAGCACCAACGGGATGATCCACATGAGCCGACGGTTGGCGGCGATTTGATTCTCGAAGGAGCCGACCGGCTGGAGTTCGAAATTGCCGTCGGGGAATTGGAGTTCGCCGTTTGACCGGGCGGCCCGCAGGGAACTCATCACGGCCTGGACGGTCTCCAAATCGCCGGCGGCTCCCGAGGGGGCGAACGCCACATGGGCGACGAGGCGGGCGTCTTCGCTGTTGATGGCCCCAGGGCCCCAAGTGGTTTCGATATCGGCAAGCTGCCGCAGCGGTACCACCTCCCTGGCCTGCGTGACCACGGCCACGTCGCCCAGCTTGTCGATCTGTTCGCGGATATCGCGGCGGTAGCGGACCTGGATCGGATACCGCTCGCGCCCTTCGTAGGTGGTGGTGACGTTCACGCCACCCAACCCGGCGGCGACCACTTGGTTGACCATGGTGGTGGTCATCCCATAGCGGGCTGCCTCCTCGCGATCGACCTCGAATTCGTAGTACGGCTTGCCCAGGACGATATCGGGATTGACCGTGGCGGGTTCCACGTAGCGATTTTGCTTGAGCTGCTCGGCCACGGCTCGGGAGACTTTCGCCAGCCCGTCGAGGTCGTCACCGTAAATCCGGACGGCCATCGACGCCTTGATCCCGCTTTGCAGCATCACCACGCGGCCTTCAATCGGTTGCAGCGGCGAGGCGGGTGTCACGCCCGGCAGGGTGGCCACGCGGTTGATTTCGTCCCAGATATCGCGGGCGCTGACACCCTCGCGCCACTGATCGCGGGGTTTGAGCATCACATAGGTTTCGACCATGGCGACCGGCGCCGGATCGAGGGCTGATTCCACGCGGCCGATCTTGCCGAGTACGTCCCGGACCTCGGGAATCTGCTTGATCATGGCGTCCTGCGTTTGCAGGACTTCCATCGCCTGGTTGAAGCTCGCGGCCGGATAGAGGCTGGGCATGTAGAACCAGCTGCCTTCGTCCAGCGCGATCCAGTCGTCGCTCTTCAGCCCGGTGAAGGTGTGCTTCGCGGCCACGTAGCCGGGCACGTCGTTCAGCTCAGCGCCCAGCGAGCGGAAGACGTATTCGACCGGCCGCAGCACTGCGGGCAAGCCCGCCCATGCGCCGGCGCCCACGACCAGCACGATGGCCGGCAGGGAGAGCATGGCCACTTTGTGTTTGAGCGCCACGCGAAGCCGTCCGGCATAGAGGAACAGAATGAAGCGGCTGACCGGGCTTTCGTCCATGGGGCGGATTCGCTCCCGGCTCATCCACCAGCCGAGCAGGAATCCCATCAGAGCGACCAGGGCCGTGGTCCAAGGGAGCGCGAGCGGCAGGAAGGACTTTGCGTGTTCACCCCAGACGAAATAGCAGAGCCCCGCGGCCAAGGCGCCCAATGCCGCGCCAGAGGCTAGCGAGCGGAAGCGCGTAGGTCGCGCGCTTCGCAGGAAGATGCGGCACAAGACGGGCACCACGGTGACGGCCACGATCAAACTGGCGACAAGGGCGAAGGTTTTCGTCCAGGCCAGCGGGGCGAACAAGCGATGGTCGCGACCGGTCAGGAAAAAAACCGGCAGGAAGCTGACCACCGTGGTGCTGACGGCCGTGACGACCGCGGGTACGATTTCGGACGCCGAGCCATCGATCACCCGCAGCCGTTGCTGGCCACCACCGGGCGAACCGGACGACTCCCAGTCGGCGAGCCCGCCGTAGATGTTCTCCATGACGATGATTCCCATGTCGACCATCGTGCCGATGGCGATGGCGATGCCGGCCAGCGACATGATGTTCGCATCCACGCCGAATAGGTTCATCGCGATGAACGCCATCAGGACGGCCATGGGCAAGGTGATCGCAATGATCAGACTGGCGCGCACGTGCAGAAGGAAGAGGCTCACGACCACAATGGTCACGAGAATCTCCTCGGCCAAGACGTCGGTCAGTGTCTTGACGGTTTCATTCACCAGCACGGTACGGTCGTAGATGCCGTGGATCTTGATGCCGCCCAATTCCGGCTCGATGGACTCGATCTTCCGCTTGACCCGATCGATCACCGCCCGGGGATTCTCCCCGTAGCGCATGACCACCACCCCGCCGACCGCTTCCGAGCCGTTGTAATCGAGGGCCCCACGGCGGAAGGCCGGACCGGTCTGCACGCTGGCCACGTCGCGAACGCGTACCGGCACCCCGTCGCGGTTGAGAACGACGGTGCTCTCGATTTGCTGGCGGGTCTGCTCCGCGGTCTTCTCCGAACCAATGAACCCCTTGCCGCGGACGAGGAACTCCATGCCGCCGGTTTCGACCGTTTTGGCACCCACGTCGATGTTGGCGGCCTTAACGGCCTCGATCACGCGGCTGAGCGGGATTCCGTGGTAGCGGAGCTTGTCGGGGTCCACGTCGATTTGATACTGCTTCACGTAACCGCCGATGGAGGCGACTTCCGCGACCCCGTCGACCGACTGCAGTGAGTACTTGACGAAGAAATCCTGCTTGCTCCGCAGTTCGGCGAGCGTCATATCCGCCGGCGGTTCGAGCACGTAGTAATAGATCTGACCGAGCGCCGTCGCGTCGGGGGCCAATGTCGGCGTCACCTCCTCGGGCAGCTCGCCGGACACGGTCGTCAGTTGTTCAGCCACCCGCGAGCGGGCCCAGTAGAAATCCACATCGTCGGCAAACGTCACTTGCACGAAGCTGAAGCCGAACATGCTCTTGCCACGGACACTCCGCGCGCCCGGCACGGCTTGCAGGGCCACCGACAGCGGGTAAGTAATTTGATCCTCGATGTCCTTGGGGGAACGCCCCAGCCACTCGGTCAGGACAATCACCTGGTTCTCGCCGACGTTCGGTATCGCGTCGATCGGTACCTTCTGCGTGCTGTACCAGCCGTAGGCAATCACCGCCAAACATGCAATGAGCATCACGAGGCGCTCACGCAGGCAAAATCGCAACAATGCATTGATCATGGCGACGCCTCCTGCCGGATGGGGGCGATCGGCGGTGTCGGGCCCGTGGGTTCCGCTTCCGCTGGCCCGTCGTCTGACGCTTCGTCCAGCGGCCGGATCGGGTTCGTCGGCGGCGGATCCGAATTTTCTTCCGCCAGCGGTTGAATCGGACCGATTGGCGGCAGATCCGACGACGGAGCGGCGGAATCGCGCGGCGAGTCGCGGCCAGCTTTGCCGTCGTCGTCGGCTTGCTCCTCAAGCACGGCCAAGTACTTGTCCGGATGATCGAGCAGCGGTTGGCGGCACCCTTCGCAGCAGATCAGTATGGTGCGACCATCGACGTTGACCTTCTTCGGCACGCCCATCGAGCCCAGCGGCGCTTCGGTCACCGGACAGATGCGTTGCTCGCGGGCGAGTTCCCGATCCTCCTCCGGCAGCTTGGCCAGGGCAGCGTCGATCACCGGGTCTTTTGCCGATTCATCGGTGGATGGCGTCGTGCTGGCCTTGGTCGGGTCAATCAGCGACGGCTTGCCCGAGAGCTGCATCTGCGAGTCGATGAGGAAGTTGCCGTTGGTAGCCACTTGCTCGCCCGCCTTAACGCCGTCGAGCAGCACGATCTCGTCGCCCACGCTCGGCCCGAGCGTGACCCGGCGCAGCTCGAACTGCCCCGGCTCCGTTTCCACGTAGACCACACTGTTATCTCCGGCCATAAGGACGGCGTTGCGGGGGACGACCAGTTCCTCCCGGTCCCCGATCGGCTCCTCGGCGAAACCAAACCGCGACGCGGGAACCAGGTCGATCCCGCAGATTTCGCACTCTCCGGGCTCCTCCTCGATGATGTGCGGATGTCGGGGGCTGATCCATTTGCCGGCCAACTTTGGGTCGTAGATCATGTCCTTCGATTTGGTGGCGGTAACGATCGGCGTCTCGATCGTCGCCGTGGCGTAGTCGCCCACTTTCAGTTGTTGGTTGTCGTTCTGGATCACGACGCGGACGCCGATCGTGCGAGTCTCGGGATCGACCATCGGATCGACAAAGGCCACGCGGCCGGTGAACGTCTTGCCTGGCAGCGATTCCACTCTCGCCTCCACGCGCTGCCCGTAGCGGATCGTGGCCGCGTCGGCGGGAAAGAGTTCCAACATCAACCACACGGTGGACAAGTCGGCGAGGCGATAGATCGGCTGTCCCGTTTTCACGTATTCGCCCTCGGCCGCCATGCGAGCGATGACCGTACCGTGAATCGGCGCTACCAGATTGATCCGGGTGACGGGCTCTTCCGTCTCCTCGAGCCTCGCGATTTGTTGCTCCGTCAACCCCAGGTCGCGCAGTTTCCGACGAGCCCGCTCGACCAGGTCGCGCGAGTCGAGCGCCTCGGAGTAGGCAGAGGATTCCACCCGGCGAACCGCGCGTTTGGCAGCGAGCAGTTCCGTCTGCGCCGTGTAGAGTTCCGGCGAATAGAGCAACGCCAGTTCATCCCCTTTGTTGACGACGACGCCGGTATAGTCGGCATACAGGCGATCGATGCGGCCATCGACGTAGGCGGCCAGCGTCTTGAGCTTGCCCTCGTCGTAGCTGATCCGGCCAACGGTGCGGACCTGCCGCGACACGGGCTTGGAGAGTACCGGCGCCGTTTGGATGTTGGCCACTCGCCGGGTTGCGGCGTCGATCGTGATCGACGGCGTTTCACTATCCGTGGCCTCGGCCGACGCAGGTACCAGTTCCATGCCGCAAACCGGGCAACGACCGGGGGCACCCAACGGCGGTGTGCACATCATCGGGCAGATGTATTGCACATCGTCCTTCTTCGTGGCCTCGGCGGGCACGGGCTGGCCGTCGCCGTCGCCGGCAGCGATCCAACCGAAACGCTGCGCCATGCCCAGCGCGGCAATCAGCAGGATGCCCGCGCCCAGGAAGAGCGCCGGCATGAGCAGCGGCTTGACCCACGAAGAAACCGTCTCTTTCCAGGTTGTTATGGTTGGTTCTTGTTCGGACATCTCGGCTCTGATCCTTGTGGCGGGCAATGGGACAAGCTGCGCCAAAGACACGCCACGGCATAAAGAATGCCCATTCTCCGGCCGCGGCAGCGCAAGCGCCAACGTCGGCGCGCACCATCGTCGTGCGAATACGGATCAGAGCATGAACCGGCATAGAAGGACGCAGATCCGCGTGCCGGATTGGCCGGCGGCGTGCATGTCCGAGCTAGAATGTGTGTCGCTGGCGTCTGGGGCCGAAGGCTCGCCGATCGCAAAAAGGCCCAAACACCCATGCACGACCGATTGACCACGACTTTCACCAGATGCGGGGGCGCGAGGATCGGGCGGCGTCTCATCGCGCTGGATGCAAGGACAATCAGCGCCACATCCACAGTCCACGCCGCACGAGCAGCCAGCCGGCGGGCTGGCTTCAGGCGTTGTCGTCCGACACTCAACTTGCGCGGCACTTGCTTGACAGCAAGCCGCCAAGGCCGGGCCGCCCGCTTCGGTTACCGTTTCCGATTTGTCCGCCGAGGGGCATTGGCAACCCACAGCCCATTGGCTCTGCACCGGTATCGCCATGGCGGCTAGCCAGATGAGCACCTCGGCGGTGATTGACCTCAACGCGAACATTAGCAACTGGGGGTATACGGACCTTGTTTCTGCCGCCTCGATCATTCAACTGCCAAGGGAGATCCGGGAGCGAACGGTTCGGCTCCGCCATTGCCTGGCACCGGAACGGCCAGGGCAGACCCTGCCTCTCTTCGGTTATTCTTTTGCCTGCGCGTTGTAAAATCAACCCGATCGATGGCGAAATTGCTGAGATCGATCGAGGCGGGTGGACAAGTGGCATATCTTTCTGTTGTGTCAGATATTGTCGTAAACCCTTTTTGCATAATGTCTTGTGCCGATTGGCTGCTGGCCGGCGGATCGGGCCGAAGTGATCGTGCCGGGGATGCCGAAGATAGGAAAAAGGCGGGAAATGGGACTTATATCGGATGGCACGGTCGGGGGGGCGCGGGATGCGACAGTTGGTAAACACACTCCAAACCGTCGGTTGTGCGACGCTGCTCGTGCTTACCGCTGTTGACTCCGCGCCAGGCCAGAGCCAACCGAGGTACGGCGGCAGCGAGTGGCGAGGACCGGCCCAGTCACGCCCCCAGGCGACGCCGTCCGCGCGGCTGGCCTCGCAAGCGGGGGGGCGCCGCGGCGGAGGCCCCACACGTCTGCCGCCGGCGATCCCCAGCGGGCCGGCCGCCCTCGACGAGTTGATCCCCCAGGCACTGTCCAACAACCCCGAGATCCGCGCGGCACGTTTCCGCGCGCAGGCGCTGTCCGCCCGGGTGCCGCAGGCCGAATCCCTGCCCGATCCCGCGCTGATGACGACCACCTTCTTGGAGGAAATCCAGACGGCGGCCGGACCTCAGCAAGTGGCCATGAGCCTGTCGCAGAAGTTCCCTTGGTTTGGCAAGCGCGCGCTCCGAGGGCAGGTCGCCTACTATGACGCCATGGCCGCTTACTCACAAGTTGCCGCGGAGGAACTGAAAGTCATCGAGCAGGTCAAGCGAGCCTACTTCGATGTCTACTTCGCGCAGAGCGCGGTCGGGGAGACACGCCGCCTGAAGGGACCACTGGAAGATGTGATCGCCGTGGCAAAGAACCAATACGAAACCAGTGCGGGCAAGGTGGGGCTGGAGAGCGTCTTTCAAGCGCAGGTTGAATTGGCGAAACTGGAAACCGACCTTGTCAAGTTGGAGGAGGCCAAGCGTCAAGCCCAGGCACGTCTCGCGGGCGCCATGCATCTGCCGCCCCGCACGGAGATCGAGGCCGTCCGTACCATCGACCGCGGACGTGCGGAGAAGAAAGTGGCAACACTTGTCGCGTTGGCCGAATCATGCCAGCCGGAATACGAGGCGTTCCGCCGGGAAATGGCGCGAGACCGGTCGGCCGTTGAGTTGGCTCGCCGTGCTTATTGGCCCGATGTCACGACCAATCTTAACTGGTACGCGATGGGCGAGGACGGCATCAGTCCGGTGGCCAATGGCCGCGATGCCTTTTCGATTGGCGTGGGCGTCAATCTGCCGATCCATCGTCGCCGGCTCGACGCGGCCGTGCGCGAGGCGGAGAACAATCTGTGCGCCACGGCCCAACGCTACGCGGCCGTCCGCGATCGCTTCCAAAGCGAGATCGGAACCCTTTCCGCCCAATTTCGTGAACAGGATCGGACACTCGCGATCCTGGAAGACGACATCCTCCCGCGGGCCGAGGAAACGCTTAAGCTGGCCTTGGAATCGTATCGTGCCGGCCGGGCCGACTTTCAGCAACTGATGGACGTCTACCGCACGTTGCTGCGTTACCGGATCGACGTTCACCGGCGCGTGGCTCTCGCGGAACAAGCCCTGGCGTCACTCGAGCGGGCAGTCGGCTGCGCGGTCACCTCCCCGGACGGCTCGTCCGCCGCACCTGATTCCCGGCCAACCCCGCCACTACCGGAGCCGTAGGGCTTTGTCACGGCTTGATGTTGGGGGGCGCGCCGCAGGCGTTCCGCCAGTGCAAGCCCTGCTGGCGGAACGATCTACAGCACTGGCAAGATTCCAGTGGCACGCTAATCCTTGGCCGTAACAAAGCACTGGGCGTGGCGGGAAGGGAGCCGGCGGCACGGGCTGTCTGGGAACGGCCGGCTAGTTGGCCAGTTCGGCGAAATTCTTCAGAATCCGCAGGCCGTCCGCTTGGCTTTTCTCTGGGTGAAACTGCGAGGCGAAGAGCCGATCGCGCCAGATCATCGAGCAAAACGGCCCGCCGTAGTCGGTCTCCGTGGCCACCACGTCGGGGTCGGTCGGCGCGACGTAGTAGCTATGCACGAAGTAGACGTGCGTCCCCTCGTCCAGGCCGGCGAGGATCGGGGCGGGCCGGCGGATGTTCAGTTGATTCCAGCCCATGTGCGGCACGGTGTACTCGCGCGGCAGCTCGAAGCGGCGGACCTCGCCCGGGATGATCCCTAGGCCCTCGTGCTCGCCGTTCTCGAAGCTGCGATCCAACAGCAGTTGCAGCCCCAAACAGATACCGAGGAAGGGCTTGCCGGCGTCGATGGCTTCGCGGATGGGCTGGATCATCTCGCGTCGGCGCAGCTCGGCGATGGCGTCCTCGAAGGCACCCACGCCGGGCAGGACGATCTTGTCGGCCTCGGCCACGCGGTTGGGATCGTCGGAGATGACCGCCGGATGGCCGACGCGCTCGAAGCCCTTCTGCACGCTGCGGAGATTGCCCATTTGATAGTCGATGATGCAGATCATGCGATTATCGTAGCCTGCCCGAGGGGCGGGGACAAGTCCGCCGGGGCGGAGCGGGCATCTCGGCGGGCAGCCGAAAGGGGCCTGCTCTCGGGCTTCGCTCAGTCGACCTGCTCGGGATAGACGACCAACTCGACCCGGCGGTTACGCTGCTTGCCGGTTTCGGTGGCATTGGAGAGGATCGGGTGGTTCGCCCCATGCCCGACGATGAACAACTGCTTCGAGTTCAGCCCGCCGCGGGTGACCAGCACTTGATGCACGGTCATTGCTCGGGCGACGGAGAGCTGATGGTTGTTCCGCCACTGAGTACCCACTACCGGGTCGCTGTCGGTGTGACCCTCAACGCCGATGATTTGGCGGGGGAAATGCCGTGCCACTTGCTCGGCCACTTGGGCGATGGTCTCCTCGGCGCCAGGACGCAGCCGCGCGCTGCCGGACTGGAAGAGCTGATTACCGGCCAATTCAATGCGGATGACATCACCATCGCGGCGCGTCTGCACGCCGGGCACGTCGATTCGCGGCGGATTCTCCGGTAGGCTGCTGTTGGGCGTGATGATCACGCTACCCCGCTTCCGCAGCGAGGCCTGCAGGGCCTTTACCTGATTGCTGGCACTCTGCTTCTCCTGGCGTACCTCGGCCAGTTGATTGGTCACGCCGCGGAGCTGCTCGCGGGTGGCGTCGAGCTGCTGTCGCAACAGGCCCGCCTCCTGGCGCGATTGGGCCAACAGCGACTGGACCTCCTGATTGTTCTGGTCCAGGGCCGATGCCCGCTCCTGGAGCTGCTGCTGTTGCCGTGTGAGGGCAACTTGTTGCTGCTCGAACTTGTCGATCTGACTTTGCAGCACCATGGGACTGTCGGCGCAGCCGGCCAGCAGGGGCGGGAGCCAAACGGCAACCAGCCAGGGGAGTACGCCCGGCGTGAAAAGCGATCGATCAAACACGGCGCGGAGGGGCCCTCGCTCTAGGAGTTCGGCGGGATGGTAATCGGACGGGGTGGAGGGCCGCAAGGGCAAAAATGGGCGATTTGCCCGTCGCGCCACCCCGGCCGCCGCTTTCCCCAAACGCGCTGGCGGCCTATAATTCGGCCCTGATGGCCACCATCCAGCTTGAACAACTTGCCAAGTCGTACAAAGTCTACCAAAAACGCGAGGGCGTGCTGGCCTCGCTGGCCGGGCTGCTGCACCGCGAGTATCGCGACGTCGAGGCCGTCCGGGGGATCGATCTGACCGTTCAGTCGGGCGAGTTCGTCGCCTTCCTTGGCCCCAATGGGGCGGGCAAGACGACCACCCTGAAGCTCCTCTCCGGCGTGATTACCCCCACCAGCGGCACGGCGCATGTGCTGGGGCACGTGCCCTGGCGTCGCGAGAATGCCTATCGTCGGCGGTTCGCGCTGGTGATGGGCCAGAAGAACCAGCTCTGGTGGGACTTGCCCGCCGCCGAGTCGTTCCGGCTGCATCAGCAAATCTACGGGATCAAGCGCGACCGCTTCGAACAGACGCGGGACGAGCTTTGCGAGATGCTCGACGTGGCCCGACTGCTGGGCCAGCCAGTGCGGGAGCTATCGCTGGGCGAGCGGATGAAGATGGAGTTGATCGCCGCCCTGCTCCACTCGCCAGACGTGCTGTTTCTGGACGAGCCGACGATTGGCCTGGACGTGGTCGCCCAGCACACCATCCAGACCTTCCTGCGCGAGTACCAGGAGCGGCGCGGAGTGACCATCCTGCTGACGAGCCACTACATGAAGGACGTGGCCGCGCTTTGCCGGCGGGTGGTGATCATTGCCCAGGGACGGATCATTCACGACGGGCCGCTGACAGAGATCATGGGGCGTTTTGCCCGCCAAAAGATCGTCTCGCTGCAACTGGCCGACGGCAAGCTCGATGGGGAGCGATTGGGCGAGGAGCCCGACGCGGAGCGGCTCGGCGGTGGTTTGCTCGGTCAGCCTGGTGCCGATCGACTGCCCGAGGGGCTGGAACGCTACGGCGAACTGTTTTCGGTGGAGATGCCCCGGGTGAAGATCCGCGTGCCGCGCGAGGAAGTCACCCGCGTGCTGGGTGATGTGCTGGCTCGGCACGCCGTGGTCGACGTGAGCGTGGAAGACCCGCCGCTGGAAGAGGTAATCGCCGAGATGTTTACGCGAATGATGGAAGAATAGGGCAGGATACTGCAGAAGTCCACCGACACCAACGCGTGGGACGTGCAAAGTCGAACATCGGACCGACAACAGCTTGTCGGCTTGAATTGAAATCACCCCGTCGCCCCCTCACCGTGTCATTCCGTCACTCCGGTCCCACGGGGCGGTGCCCGTGGGCTTGAGCTTTCTTCATCATTCATCATTCATCATTCTGCATTCATCATGATCGCCCGCGCCGCAACCTGGTTCACGATCCTCCGCATTGGTTTGCAGGAGCGGTTGGTCTATCGGGGTGATTTCGCCCTGGGCACGCTGATGCGCTTCCTGCCCATCATCACGCAAATCTTCCTCTGGAAGGCCATTTTCTCGGCCGTCGAGGCGGGGCGTGGGCAGGAACAGATCGCCGGCTATACCTACACCAACATGGTGGCCTACTACCTGCTGACCACCCTCACTCGGGCGTTCTCGAGCATGCCAGGGCTGGCCTCGGGCACGGCCCGCGATATCCGCGAGGGGAACGTGAAGAAGTTCCTGATCCAGCCGGTCGACATGATCTCCTTCCTGATGATCACCCGGTTGGCCCACAAGCTGGTCTACTATATCGTGGCCGCGGGGCCGTTCGTGCTGGTGTTCTACCTCTGCCGGGGATTCTTCGACGGCTGGCCCGATGCCGGCACGCTGGCCGCCTTCGCCCTTTCCCTGGTGATGGCCTTCCTGCTGGGCTTCTTCCTGGAGATTACCCTGGGGATGATCGGCTTCTGGTGGCTGGAGGTCAGCTCGCTGTTCTTCGTCTACATGCTGATGAACTTCTTCCTCTCCGGGCACATGTTCCCGCTGGACCTGCTGCCGGGCATTTGGGGCGACGTGGTTCGCCTGCTGCCGCTGCAGTATCTGGCCTACTTCCCCGCGGCCGTGTTCCTGGGTAAGGTGAGCGGGCCGGAACTGGTCCAGGGGCTTTGGGTGCAACTGGCCTGGGTGGTGTTTTTCATCGTGGCCGCACGCGTGACCTTCCATTACGGCGTGCGCCACTACAGCGGCTTCGGCGGATGAGGGGCAGGATGTAGAATGAGGAATGCAGAACGATCAGTCGTGTTGCCAAGCCTCCGGACACCGCCGCCCTGGAACCGGCGTTTGCGGGGCGTGTAGCGGCAGGGCTTGGCCGGCGCGATTCTGGCGACAAGGAGAATTCGCGAGCAACTCAATAGCCGGGAGGCAGCGCCTCCCGGAGTGGAACCATGAGTGACGCCAACGACAAACATCCTGACGCGACGGATCGGCCCGGGCGGTTCCAGTTCTACATTTCCGACCTGCTGGTGCTGACGGTCATCGTGGCCGTGTGCTGCTCGGCAGGGGCGATTTGGGGACCAATGGGTTTGTTGCTAGCGTTGTTTCTTGCGCTGCTACTCGTATTCGCTGCATCGCCACGCTTTCGCCGGCCATCGCTCATCGGGCTCTTGCCGGTGTTCTTGTTGATTGTGACCGCCCTTTTCTTTCCGGCAAATTGTAGTGTTCGGGAAGCTCCACGGCGTTACAGGTGTGAGTACAACCTCAAACAAATCGGCCTCGCCCTGCACAGCTACCACACCACCTACGGTTGTTTTCCACCGCCGGTCGTCGAGGACCGGCAGGGACGGCCGCTCTACGGTTGGCGGGTTCTCCTCCTGCCTCACCTGCACCAAAGCATCCTTTACAAACGGTGGCACCTGGACGAGCCCTGGGATAGCCCACACAACCGCCCCCTGGCCGACGTCCAGCTCGACATATTCCACTGCCCGTCCGCTATTCGCCCACCAGGTTCGCCCAAAGGGGCGACCGATTATCTGGCCATCGTCGGACCGGGGATGGCCTGGCAGAAGGGCAAAGCGCTGGAACTGTCCGACTTCGCCGACGGCGCGTCGAAGACGGTGATGGTGGTCGAAGTGCCGAATAGCAACGTGAATTGGGCCGAACCGGTCGACCTGGATCGGGCCACCATGTCGCTGAAAATCAACGACCCGAACCAGCCCTCGATCGGCAGCGAGCACCCCGGCGGGGCGAACGTGCTGTACGTCGACGGGTCGGTTCACTCCTGGTGGGACGACCGCCCGGTGGCGCATATTGAACCGATGCTCACCCGCGACGGCGGCGAGCCGGTTGATCCCAAATGGGACCCGTGATGAGATGACAAGAAGCAAGTGTCGGGTACGGGGTACCTGACCGACGGCTACGGCCTACATCCTGATGATTCCCGCGGCCCGGCGCCCTTGGGCCCAAGCCATCCCATGTTCGAACCTTTAGAGCAACCACAATTCGTGCAGGTTCTACTAAGCATCCCTCTGATTGGTCGGTTCGTGCTGTTGGCCATCGTCGGCGCGCTGGCAGCGGTAGTCATCAATTGGCTGGCGCGGCGACTGGCGGTTTTCGGCGGCGCGGCAGGCCGGGTGGCAACCGTGCGCTGGTGGCTGGTCGCCGCGGGTTGCGCCGCCGGACTGCCAGGGCTGTATTGGTGGGAGGTGGTCCGGGCTGGGTTGTTGCCCGAGGGGTTGCCGCCGATTGGTCCACCCGGCGCGGCGGGGACTGCGTTCGCGCTGACGATCTTGCATCAGCAGTTTGTTGCCCATGCCGTGCTGATCGGGTTGATGCTGGTCGCTTCGCTGATCGACCTGGACGAGAAGCTGATTCCCGACGCAATCACGATTCCCGGCGCGCTGATCGGGCTGTTGCTGGCAGCCGTTTGGCCCTACTCGCTGCTGCCGGCGTTGATCGTGCCGGCCGGGGCGGAGGTGATGCCGGGCTTCTGGGGGCTGTTCGCCGGAGGACAGGTCGACTGGCCGGTACTGCACGCCGCCGCCCCCGGCGAATGGCCCGAGTGGATGGGCCGCGACGGCGGCGTCGCGGGGCTACTGCTGGCGGTCGGCTGCTGGTGGGGATGGTGCCTGGCCCTGATGCCGCGCCACTGGTATCCGCGTCATGGCTACCGTCGGGCCGCTGCGCTCATGTTGGCGAGGCTGCGACGCAGTTGGGAAACGTATGGCCTGTTGGCTGCGGCGATCTTCGGCACCGTTGCGATCGCTCTCGTCTGGGCGTGGACGGTGACGGCGTGGCGCGGGCTGGCCACCGCCCTGATCGGAATGGCCGTCGGCGGTGGGATCATTTGGGCGGTGCGGATTGTCGGCACCTGGGCCCTGCGGCGCGAAGCGATGGGGTTCGGCGACGTGACGCTGATGGCCATGATCGGCACGTTCATCGGCTGGCAATCGTGCCTGCTGGTGTTCTTCATGGCCCCGCTGGCTGGGCTGGTCGTGGGAATCATCCAGTTGATCGCCTCCCGCGAAGCCGAGATTCCCTACGGACCCTTCCTCTGCCTGGCCTCGCTGGTGCTGATTGTATTTTGGGCACCCATCTGGGCGTGGGCGTGGGGTATTTTCGCGCTGGGATGGCTGCTGGCCGCGATCCTGTTCTTCTGCATGCTCCTGATGGGGGCAATGCTGGGGATGTGGATGGTCGCCCGCACGCGGCTGGGAATCTGAAGTGTTGCCATCGTTCATCCATTGGCATTCTGCATTCTTCCATCACTCCCATGCCACGGTCACCGGCACGCCGGGCTGCAAGCCCAGCCGCTCGGCGGCGTTGTCGTTCACCACGGCCAGTTCCAGTTGCCCGCTGGAGCCGATCAATGCGACGAGTGTACCGCTGGGCTGCTCGGCGTAGGTGCTCCAGATGCCCCACGTCTCGAAGATGTTGCACACCACGCACACACGCTCATCGCTGGGCCAGCCGTGAAGCATGTCGACGGTAATGTTGGTGATCAGGTTGCCGAAGGAGTCGATCGCCTCGATGGCCCCGTCGATACGCTGCTTGGCCACCCGCGGGGTGGGCTCCTCCAGTACGATCAGTGCGAGATGCGGTGGACCCAACTCGGTCGGTTCCACGCCCCGGGCCAAATGTGCGGCCACCGGGGCCATGATGTCGCGACCGTGGAAGGTGCGCGAGACCTCGGGCAGCCAGAACGCGGGATTTTGCAGTCGGATCAACGGGTCGGGTGCGTGGCGCGTGGACAAGCGGCCCAGCACGCCGTTGTCTGGCCCAACGTACTGCTGGCCGCCCATCCGCGCGTAGATCACCGCCCGATCGGTGCCCACGCCGGGGTCGACGACCACCACGTGGATCGTCCCATCGGGGAAACGCTCGCAGACGCCGTCGAGCACTGTGCTGGCCCGGCGGACGTCCTGGGCCGGTACGTCGTGGGTCAAGTCGACCAGCGTGACGTCCGGGGCGATCGAGAGGATTACCCCTTTCATGGCCGCCACATACGGGCTGCCGGTTCCGAAGTCGGTGGTGAGGGTGATGATGGCCATGGCTCGCCCCGGGGAGATGGAGCTTCAGTCGAGCCCCATCTGGCCTATGTCGAAAAGAGCGTTTGCAGCTTGCCCATGACTTCAAGCAATGCCGCCTCCGGCAACTTACAAACGAATTCAGCCTTTCTGATCTTCCAGTCCAAGCTCTTCACCTGATCGGAAAGCACCACTCCGCTCACTTTCAGGCCCTTGGGGATTGCAACCTCGAACGGATACCCTTTCTGGCGATTAGTGATAGGACAGAACAGGGCCAAGCCCACCTTTCGGTTGTAGGCGTCTGGTGACAGAACAAGCGCCGGCCGCCGTCCCGATTGCTCGTGGCCCGCTTGTGGATCGAAGTGGAGCCAGACAATATCACCACGATCCGGAACGCGCGCCGCGGCCATCAGATTTGCTCCTTGCCCACCGGACCTCCGGTTGAGATCTCTTCATGCCTGTTCGCGGACGTCACACCCTTGAGGAGGTCGCTGAGCGAATACCGCGGAACAGGTTCGGGCTCAATCACCAGCCGCCCCTTGTTTACCTCGATGCTGACCGTCGCGCCCTGCGACAGCCTGGTCTCCTCGGCCAGCGCTTTGGGTATGCGCAGAGCCAAGCTGTTTCCCCATTTCTGGACCTTCGCGTTCATTTGGCACCTCCCGGCGTATCTACAATGAGTATACGCCGGTTGCTCATCCAAGGCAACAAGGCTTCTTCCGCATTGTGCTACCGCGGCAGGGGAGCGCTGGACGGGGAAGGACGCGGCTTCCGACGAGCCACCATTTGTCGATCCCGGCGCGGACAGTGCTGGCCAAGTAGCGCCGAGCGGGCCGAAACGTGGCCATGTCGCCCCCCCGGGGGCCCTGGAAACGAGCATTGGCAATGCATGCCGCGACAGCGGATACCCTACGCCGCCTTGCTATGCGCCGCGGTGGCGTAGAACTCGGCGATTGTCTCGACCACGTACTCCGCCTGCCGGTCGGTCAGCTCGGGGTAAACCGGCAGGGCGAGGGTTTCCCGAGCGGCCCGTTCGCTTTCGGGCATGCTCCCTTCCTGGTAGTCCAGGTAGGCGAAGCACTCTTGCAGGTGCAGCGGCACGGGGTAGTAGATCTCACAGCCGATCTTGCGTTCGTTCAGATAGGCGCGGAGCAGGTCGCGATGGCTCGTCCGGATGACGAACTGGTTATAGATGTGTCGGCGGCCCGGCGATTCCACCGGCAGGGTGATTGGCCCGGCGGGCGAGACCAGCCCGGCGTCGGTCAGCAACTGGCGGTAGCGATTGGCATTGGCTTGGCGCCCGGCCGTCCAGCCATCGAGATAGTTGAGCTTGACAGTGATGACGGCCGCTTGCAGGGCGTCGAAGCGGAAGTTGCCGCCGATCAGCGAGTGGTGGTATTTCGGCGCGGAGCCGTGCATGCGAAGCACGCGGAGCCGCTCGGCCCGGGCGGCGTCGCGGGTGACGACCATCCCGCCGTCGCCAAAACAGCCGAGGTTCTTGCTCGGGAAGAAGCTGAAGCAGCCGTAGTCGGCCTGGGAGCCTGCACGCTGTCCGTGATATTCCGAGCCGATCGCTTGGGCGGCGTCCTCGATCACCGCCAAGTCGTGGCGTCGGGCGATTTCCCGGATCGATCCCATCTCCACGCACTGGCCGTAGAGGTCGACCGGCATGATCGCGCGGGTCCGCGGCGTGACGGCCGCCTCGATTTGCGACTCATCGATGTTGAACGTGTCGGGCTTAATATCCACGAACACGGGCGTGGCTCCGGTCCGCGCGATGCTGCCGGCGGTGGCGAAGAAGGTGTAGGGCGTGGTAATGACCTCGTCGCCCGGCCCGATCTCCTCGGCCATCAGGGCGATCAGCAGGGCGTCGCTTCCCGAGGAGACGCCCACGGCGTGCTCGCACTGGCAGTAGGCGGCGATTGCCTCCTCGCACTCCTGTACCTTCGGGCCGAGGATGAAATATTGGCTCTCGCAGATCTCGTCGATCACCGGGGCGATCTCGTGTTTGTACTGGGCATACTGGGCCTTCAAGTCGAGCAGCGGGACGTTGACGGCGGCGGGCGAGTTGCTTGTGGATGCTTTGCTGGTGGACATCTTCGGCCGGGGCCTCCTGGTACGAGCCGTGGAAAACGGACGGGATGGATCGCGGGGCGGATTCGCCGAGCCTCTAATACCAAAAACACTGCCCTGGGCGATACAGCAGTTTTTGGGCAGCAGCCCCCTTGTGGGTCATCCGCCCGGGGCCGAAAAACGCCTAGCCGACTGGCCCGTTTCGGGGCAAACACGGCGAAACACCCCCTCCGGCGGGCCGTCCGGGCGGCTCTCGCCGGAGCAAAGTCGGCCCTATTTCCCACGGTCCAGGTGCCACATTTCCATCGCCCAAAGTGCTAGGGCGTGCTACACTTGCGTCAGCGGACGCGGCATTCGTCCCTTGCCAACCGGAGCGAGATCACATGTGCGGAATTGTCGGATACATCGGATCGAACGAAGCGGTTGAGTTCCTCGTCGATGGCCTCCATCGGCTGGAGTATCGCGGCTACGACAGCGCGGGGGTGGCGAGCCTGGGACCGGACGGAACGCTGAAGATGGTCAAGACGGCCGGTCGGATCCAGCAACTCCGCGAACGACTGGCGGAACAGCCGGCGGTGGGGACGGTGGGAATTGGCCACACGCGTTGGGCCACTCACGGCGGGGCGACCGATGAAAACGCCCACCCGCACCTGGGTGGCGACGGGCAGTTGGCCGTGGTCCACAACGGGGTGATCGAAAACTTCTCCAGCCTCCGCGATCGCTTGAAGGCGGCCGGTTACGAGTTCCGCTCCGAGACCGACACCGAAGTGATCGCCCACCTGATCGACCATTGCCTCGGGGAGATCAACCCCGAGGGCGACCTGGCCGCAGTCAACTACCGTCCTCTGGTGCGGGCGGTCGAGGCGGCACTCAGCCAGCTTCAAGGCACGTACGGACTGGCCGTGCTCTTCCGCCGCTGGCCCGGCCTGCTGATCGCCGCCCGGCGCGGTAGCCCGCTGATCGTGGGTGTCGGCCAGGGTGAGCACTATATCGCCAGCGACGCCTCGCCGCTGGTCGGCCGCACCGACAAGATCGTCTACTTGAGCGACCACGAACTGGCCGTGGTCACCGCCGACGGCCTGCACGTGATGCATCGCGACAACGGCCACATCGACCACTCGATCCACACGTTGGAGCTGGAGTCGGGCGACGTCGATCTGGGCCATTTCGAGCATTACATGCTCAAGGAGATTTTCGAGCAGCCCGAGACGATCCGCGCGGCGTTGGCCGGACGGATCGATCGCGACGCGGCCACGGCCAAGTTTGGCGGGCTGACCCTCTCGCCCCAGGACCTTCGCTCGATCGACCGCATGATGATGACCGCTTGCGGCACCAGTTGGCACGCGGCCCTGGTGGGCGAGTATCAGATCGAGGCCATGGCCCGAATCCCCGTGGAAGTGGAATATGCCAGTGAGCTGCGCTACCGCAATCCACCTTTGACGGGCAACACGCTGCTGTTCGCCATCACGCAAAGCGGCGAGACGGCCGACACACTGGCCGCGCTCCGCGAAATGCAGCGGAAGGGCTACACGTCGCTGGGCATCTGCAACGTGGTCGGCAGCACGATCGCACAGGAGTCGGACGGCGGCATCTACCTGAGGGCCGGGGCGGAGATTGGCGTGGCCTCGACCAAGGCGTTCACCTCGCAATGCACGGTGTTGGCCATGCTGGCGCTCTATTTCGGTCGGCTCCGGCACTTGAGCTTCGACGCGGGACTACGCATTATCGACGAGCTGGAACACTTGCCGGACAAAGTGGCCGGCGCGCTGGAGTCGAATCAGGCCGTGCGCCGCGTGGCCGAGCGCTTCGCCGAGTGCAACAACTTCCTCTATTTGGGCAGGCAGTACAACTTTCCCACCGCGCTTGAAGGTGCGCTGAAGCTAAAAGAAATCAGCTACATCCACGCTGAAGGCTACCCCGCGGCCGAGATGAAGCATGGGCCGATTGCCCTGGTCGATCAGAAGACTCCCAGCGTCTTCCTCATGCCGCAAGGCCCGGTGTACGACAAGGTGATGGCGAACCTGCAAGAGGTGAAAGCGCGTGGCGGGCCGGTGATCGCCGTGGTGGGCGAGGGCGACACCGAGGTGGCCAAGCTGGCCGACGAGGTGATCGAAGTGCCCCACGTGACCGAGTTGTTGCAGCCGATCGTCACCGTGATCCCGATGCAATTGCTGGCCTATCACATCGCCGTGCTCCGGGGTTGCGATGTGGACAAGCCGCGCAACTTGGCCAAAAGCGTCACCGTGGAGTGAGGGTCACAACCCCACGGGTAAACGCCTTATGGGGATGCTTCCCGGGGGCCCGCGGCGGCTCTCAGCCGCTTCCGCCGGCCGCGCCGGCCATGTCGACCGTTTCCCGTTGATCGTCTTCCCGCTTCAAGCGTTCGACGAACGAACACCCCACCAGGCACATTGGTCGCGCCCGTTGGCCGGCCGGACCATGCTCGTCGGCTTCTTCGACCGTAACCACGTGCCCGGCGTCGTCCACAAGCACATCGGCGGTGTGGGCCACGCGAGCGGAGACATAAATCACGTTCGGCGGCTCCCCGAATGCCGCCACGAGAAACTTGAACGTGGGCGGCTTACTGACCAGAAACGAAAAGCCACCCGTGTTCAGGTCATGGCATTGCACGTCGAAGAAATCGGCCTCCTCGGGAATGCCGGCTCCTCGGCGGAAGGCGATTCTCTGCATCGAGACGAACTGATGTCGGTCCGCGCCGCGGCGCTCTGTGCCCCTCTTTGCATCAGACATGGCAAGCTGGTGAACAAGGTTGAAAAAATTGGCGTCGATTTCGGCGTCTAGCAGTCCCATCGCGGATTGCTCCTGTTCGACGGCGAACGGTTCGAATGATGGCTCTCGGCAAACCGGCGCGGCGTGACCGGCACCCCGCCGGAACCCGACTCCGGCTACGACCGGGCTGTTTCCATGCTCCTGTCAATTATGGCACGCGAATCCCAGCCGACGGGCGATCGAAGCAGTTTCCGGGCATTGTTTCGAGGATTGGCGGATTTCCACGGGGATGGACGCCCCCGGGCGACGTGGCTGCCCGCGATTGCAGGGTCGGGTTGCGGCTGTCGCGACGATTGTGGGGGAGAACGCGGCGATGGTCTGCGATTGCGATTCGGCGATCGCCCGGGCTTGCGTGCCCGGCGGCCCCTGGGCCGTTGGCGGACGGTTGGCGCGGTTGGCGACGGCCGAGCATCGCCCTTGACCGCTGACTCCCGCTAACGGACAATTCCTTGTTTTCCCGCCGCAATTCCCCCCGGTAGGTCCTTTCCACGAGCCCTTAGGTGATTTGCCCGATGTCCACCGCGACCAATCTTCCCGACGCTGGCGGCCGGTTTGGTTCTTTCGGGGGGAGGTATGTTCCCGAGACACTGGTTCACGCCCTCGACCAACTGTCCGAGGCCTACCGGGCGGCCACGGCCGATCCCGACTTTCAGCCGGCCTTGGACGAACTGCTGCGAAACTATGTGGGCCGCCCCTCGCCCTTGTATCATGCCGAGCGACTTTCCCGCGAGTGCGGCGGAGCGCAAATCTATCTGAAGCGCGAAGACCTCAACCACACTGGCGCCCACAAGATCAACAACACCCTGGGCCAAGCCCTGCTTACCCAGAGGATGGGCAAGCATCGGGTGATCGCCGAGACGGGGGCCGGGCAGCACGGCGTGGCCACGGCCACCGCATGCGCCCGCTTCGGCTTGGAGTGCATTGTCTACATGGGCGAGGAGGACATCCGCCGCCAGAAGCCCAACGTGTTCAGCATGAAGCTACTGGGGGCGGAAGTGCGGGCGGTCTCCAGCGGCTCGCGTACCCTCCGCGATGCGATCAACGAAGCCATGCGCGATTGGATGGCCTCGGTCGAAACAACCCACTACTGTCTGGGCTCGGTGGTAGGACCGCATCCTTTCCCGCAAATCGTCCGCGATTTCCAGGCCGTCATTGGCCGTGAGACGCGGCGGCAATGCCTGGAACAGATCGGCCGGTTGCCGGACACAGTGGTCGCCTGTGTTGGCGGCGGCAGCAATGCGGCCGGCATCTTCTACCCGTTTATCGAAGACGATGGCGTGGAGTTGATCGGCGTGGAAGCCGGCGGGCGGTCCGGCGAGAAGGGACAACATGCCGCCCCGCTCTGCTTTGGCTCGCCCGGTGTGCTCCACGGCAGCTTCGCCTACGTGATGCAGGATGAAGACGGACAGACCTGCGACGTGCATAGCATCTCCGCCGGCTTGGACTATCCGGGCACTGGGCCCGAGCACAGCTACTGGAAAGACTCCGGCCGGGTCCGCTACACCAACGCCCGTGATGAACAGGTGCTCGACGCCTTCGACGCCGTGGCCCGAAACGAGGGCATCCTGCCGGCGCTGGAAAGCTCCCACGCCGTCGCCCAAGCCATGGAACTCGCGGCCGATCTTCCGCCGGAGAGCGTGATCGTGGTGAACCTCTCGGGCCGGGGCGATAAAGACGCGGCGGAAATCGCTCGTTTGCGCGGTGAGCAATTCGGGTAGGCGTCCGCCCTCCATCGGCCAGCAACAGTAGCCATTTCGCAAACTCAATAATGGAACCCGAGCAGCATGTCCGCGATTGATGATCTCTTTTCCGAGTATCGAACCACGGGTCGCAAGGCATTCATGCCGTTCATCACCGCCGGCGATCCGGACCTCCACTTCACGGCCGACGTGCTCCGGCTGCTCAACCGTCACGGGGCCAGCCTGATCGAGTTGGGCATTCCCTACAGCGACCCGATTGCCGACGGGCCCGTCATCCAGGCGTCTTACACCCGGGCGTTGGCACGCAAGGTGCGTCTCGGGCAGATCTTCGAGATGCTTGGCGAGGTTCACGGCGATTTGGCGGCACCGGTCGTGACGATGGTCAGCTATGCGATTGTCTATCGCCATGGTACGGAGCGCTACGTGGTCGATGCGAAGGCCGCCGGGGCGGCCGGGGCGATCGTGCCCGACTTGCCGGCCGAGGAGTCGGCGGACTTGTCCGAGATCTGTCGCCGCGAAGACTTCTCGTTGATCCAGTTGATCACCCCCACCACGCCGCGGGAGCGTGCCCTGCGGATCATCGAGCAGACCACGGGCTTCATCTACTACGTGTCGGTGGCCGGCATCACTGGCGAACGCAAGGAATTACCGCCCGAGATCGCCGACAATGTTGCCTGGCTTCGCGAGCAGTCCGACTTGCCCGTCTGCATCGGTTTCGGCATCAGTACACCGGAGCACGTGAAGAAGCTCGCGCCGGTGGCCGACGGGCTGATTGTCGGCTCGGCCATTGTTCGCCGCATGGCCCAGGACGAACAGCGGCCGCGGAGCGAAATGCTCGAGGAAATCGGCGAGTACGTCGATAGCCTCGTCGCCGCCCTGCGGTGAGGGGCGAGGGCAAGAACGTCGCGCGTTAGCCGGGACAGAACGGCTACCAGTGCGGCGGCTGCCAGTGCGCCTCGTGGGTCACGACCGCGGTTGGCCGTGCTTATCCGCCTGCCAAATCTGCCCAGTCTCCGTGTCCAGGGCGGTCAGCCAGCCATCGTCGCAGTAGCAACAGGTGTCGATGCAAATCAGGTGCCCGAGGTCGAGGATCCGGCCGTCTTTCTGTGCCGTGTGCCCGACGATGACCTGTTTGCCGGAGCAGTGGGGGCCGGGCTCCCGATCACGGAGTTTGTCCCATAACAGCGTCTCCTCCGGTTGTTCGTCCATGGGCCGTTGGGGAATGTAGCTGGCATGGAGGAAGATGTGCGTGGGCGTTTCGTAGTACAGCCGGCAAGTGCGAAGAAACTCGAGGTGTTGCTCGGGGACGTTGTCCGGCACCGCACCACCGTAGGAGTCCACCGTATCCCGGCCACCGAACTGGAGCCAATCCTCGCGGGCGGCCCAGTCGCCGTCGCAGGCGTCGAGGAACATCCGGTCGTGGTTGCCCAGCAAGGGAATCAGGTTCGTGGTTTGGCGGAGTCCCAGCAGGAAGTCGATCACGCCTCGGCTGGCCGGACCGCGGTCGACGTAGTCGCCCAGCGTCAGGATGGTGTCATCTTGCTCGGGTGCGGCGGCCTGGAGCACGGCCTTCAAAGCGTCGAGGTGGCCGTGGATATCTCCGATGGCGATGGTTCGGTGCGGCATGGGGAGGTCATGTGCGGTGTGATCGAGCGTGGTCCTGCATGGGGCCGGCGGCCTTTTCTGGCTGGAGCGTAGGTGTTCGGGCGGCTGGCGTCAACAACTTCGCCAGTCTGGCTCCAGCAAGCCATCGGCGTCCCTTGCCAAAAAGCCGGACGGGGAATACGATGTAATACTGGCGTCCGCGAAGAGGCAGCAGGGCGCCGCATGCTGCGGAGCCCCGAGCGGGCGACTCTCAAGGAGATACCCAAAGGCCATGTCGGACAATACGAAACACGAAATCATCACCTTCAAGGTCGACGAAGCGCTCCGCCGGCAACTGGATCGCTTGCCCAACCGTTCGGAATTCATCCGCTCGGCCGTCCTGCGAGCCCTGGAGGGCGCCTGCCCGCTATGCCAGGGCACCGGTCGGTTGACATTGGAACAGATTCGACACTGGCAGGAGTTCTCCGAGAAGCACTCACTGACCGAGTGCTCCGACTGTCACGCCACGCATTTGGTGTGCGCGGCGGATGATCACAGTGAGGGGCAGTCGGGAACGCCATCCGGCTTGTAGCCGTTGCGTCAAAGCGTAGGGCGCCGCGGCCGAAACAGCACACGACACGAACAAGAACACGACACGAACAAGAGCAGCAAAATGGTACATCAGCGGCTGAACGCATTGCGAATTGGATTGATCGCGGCCGGCGCGTTTCTCGCGGCGTCGACCGCTTGGAACGCCCTGTCGGCGGCGCCGGTGAAGGTCTTGGTGACCATCACCCCTCAGGCTTATCTGGCCGAGCGGATCGGCGGCGATCGGGTGGAGGTGACCCCGATCATTCCGGCCAGCCAGGATCCGCACACCTTCATGCCCACGCCGCGGCAAATGATCGAGATCACGCGCGGCCAGGTCTTCTTTCTCATCGGCGAGCCGATCGAGGATCGCCTGGTCGGAAAACTGCGCGGCGGTAGCGGGGGCGTCAAGGTGGTCGATACGACCGAAGGCATCCAACGCATCCACACCTGCGGCGCCGGCTGTGCGCACCACCACCATGGGCACGCTCACGCGCACGGCGCGGCCGACCCGCACGTCTGGCTTTCGCCGCCCCTGCTGAAGACTCAAGCGAAGGCCATGGCCGACGCCTTGGCCGCCATCGATCCGCAAGGCGGTGAGCAGTATCGCGAGAACTACGTCGAGTTGGCCGAGGAACTGGATGAACTACATGCGCGGATTACGGAGAAGCTCAAACCTTACCGGGGACGCTCGTTCTACATCTTCCACCCGGCCCTGGGTTACTTCGCTGATACTTACGGGCTGAAGCAGAAAGCCGTCGAGGTTTCCGGCCGCACGCCCACGCCGGGCGAGCTGCGCCGACTGATCACCGAGGCCAAGCGCGATCGGGCCGACGTGCTGTTCGTTCAGCCCCAGTTCGACCAGCGGAGCGCCAACGCCATGGCCAAGGCGATCGATGCGGAACTGGTTACATTCGATCCACTCAAGCGCGACGTGGTGGATAACCTGCGCGAGCTGGCCGACGAGCTGGCCAAAGCATTCGACAACAAATCGTCGGAGTGACACTCGGTCGGCATGACTGCTTGATTGTCGGGCGCGAGCCAGCTGGCATAACAAGCCTCAGTCCTTAAGAAGCAGGTGCACGTCCGTCGCATCCATCGTGAGGTCTTCCTTTGTCGGAACCAGCGGCCATTAGCATCCGAAACGTTTCCTTCGCTTATGGCGACACCCCGATCATCGAACGGGCGTCGTTCGAGGTGGCGCCCCGCGAGACGGTTTGCATTGTTGGTCCCAACGGCGGCGGGAAGACCACCCTGGTCCGGCTGATGCTTGGATTACTGCGGCCAAACCGAGGTGAGATTCGCGTCTTTGGTCGGCCCCCGCGTCAAGCCCGGCTGAGCGTGGGCTACATGCCGCAGTATTCCCGGCACGACCCACAGTTCCCCATCTCGGCGATGGATGTGGTATTGATGGGTCGGCTGGGTCGCGGCGGTATGCGCGGTTTGTTTGGCTGGCCGGGGCGCCAGGACCGTCGCGTGGCCCGCGACGCGCTGGCCCAGGTGGAAGTGGACCACCTGGCGGCCCGTCGCTACTCCACGCTTTCCGGTGGGCAGCGGCAACGAGTCCTCATCGCTCGCGCGCTGGCCTGCGAGCCGGAACTGCTGCTGTTGGACGAGCCGACGGCCAATGTTGACGCGGTTGGCGAAGGAAAGATGATGTCGATCCTTCGCGACCTGGGGCGTCGGATGGCCATTGTCACGGTGACACACGACCTGGGATTCGTCTCCAACCTGGTCGAGCGCGTGGTCTGCGTGAATCGCCGCGTGGTGACGCACCGCACGAGCGAGATCAGCGGCGAAATGATCCACGATCTCTACGAGGACGAGGTCCGGATCGTGGCCCATCATGATCCGGACGGGCCGGCAAGCTCTGCGACCGCGGGCCACGCCGCGGCTGGCCGTTCGGCGGACTGCCGCGAGCATTCCCGCGAGAGCTCGGCGGCGGGCGATGCCGAAGCAGCCAGGGAGGGGCAACGCCGTGAATGACTTTTTGACGATGCTCACTGATCCGGAGATGCCGCTGCTCCGCTACGTGCTGGCCGTGGGGTTGCTGGCCAGCGTGGCGTTCGGCGTGGTGGGGTCGTACGTCGTGACGCGGCGGATCTCCTACATCGCGGCGGCGATCGCCCATTCAGTACTCGGAGGTATCGGGGCAGCCCTCTACCTGAAGCACGCGGTGGGTCTGGCCTGGATCGACCCGCTTTACGGGGCCGTGGCGGCGGCGTTGCTGTCGGCCGTGGTGATCGGGCTGGTGAGCCTCTACGCTCAGCAGCGCGAAGACACGGTGATCAGCGCCGTCTGGACCATCGGCATGGCGACCGGTCTGCTGCTATTGAGCAAGACACCGGGCTACAACGAGCCGATGGTCTACCTGTTCGGCGATATCTGGTATCTTTCCATTCACGATGTGTGGCTCGTGGCCATTTGCGACCTGGTGATCGTCGCCCTGGCCGTGGGCTTCTATCCCAAGCTGCTGGCTGTTTGCTTCGACGAAGAATTCGCCGAATTGCGCGGGCTGCGCGTTAAGGCCCTCTACATTCTGCTGCTCTGCCTGGCCGCGCTCACCGTGGTGCTGCTGGTTCGGGTGGTGGGCATTGTGATGGTGATTGCGCTGCTGACGTTGCCGGCGGCCATCGCCGGGCATCTTGCCGGACGATTGTGGCGGATGATGCTGGTCGCGGTTGCACTTTGCATGCTGTTCACCGTGAGCGGCGTGGTGGGCAGCTTTGCCCTCGACCTGCCCACGGGGCCGACGATCGTGGCACTGGCGGCGGTTGGGTTCTTGCTGTCGACCTTGTTTGTCCGCTGGCGGGCGGTGTAGCCCGCGATGAAGGTTGAGCATTGGCTCCCCTTGTCCACGGGAGATGCCTCATGGCAACAAATCCCAGAGAACCCGGCCCGGTGGCGGGCATCGACTACGGCACCGTGCGGATTGGCATCGCGCTGAGCGATCCGTCGCGGACGTGGGTCTCACCACATGAGACTTATACACGCCGCGACGCACAGCGCGACGCCGAGTTCTTCCGCCGCTTGGCCAAGGAGCACCAGATCGTGCTTTTCGTCGTCGGGTTGCCCGTGCACCTGGACGGTGGGGAGAGCGAGAAGTCGGTCGAGGCCCGACGGTTCGCCGCCTGGCTGGCGGAGGTGAGTGGCGTGGCCGTGGAACTATTCGACGAGCGGTTCACCTCCGTCGAGGCCGACGCCCTGCTGGGCGAGCGAAAGCTGACGCGCCGGAAGCAGAAACAGCGTCGCGACGCCGTGGCCGCGCAGGTGATGCTGGACGCCTATCTCCAGTCGCACGCGTCTCGCGGTGACCAGCCGGCCGGGTTGGACGAATGAGTTGCCGTCAATCTCGCCGCACTCCTCCCATCTTTACGCCGAATTGGCGGTTGTATGGCCAATGACGATCCTGCCGGATATTCGCTCAATGCGGGTCGTCCGGCGCGCCGATCTGACTTCTAGCAGCCTGCCTCGCAGAGACGGAAGCCAAGGCATCTTTCCGCCTGCGTTGCCGGCAATCACGAAGACCCAGGGCGGGTCGTGCCGCGTCGATCGCCCGCAGACCGTCCGCGAAACAGTCTTTTGGGAGGGGGAACCCGATGGTCCGTTATATGCTCGTCGCGCTTTGTTGCGCTTTGTTTGTCGCCGTGCTCCTCACCGCGGGCGAAGTCCAGGCCCAGCAGGCGTTCGGCCGCCAGTGGAATGCTGCTTACAGCACGCAGGACTGGAACCGGATGTACCACTACCCGTATGTCTGGTACCCGCAGAACTTCTGGGGCGAGGACTACTACCGCTCCAGCGAGAACATGTACTACCGCTATCCGGCGGAAATGCGGATTCCGGTCTACAACAAGAAGTGGCACAACTACTATCCGGAAACCGTGCTGAAACACGGGGACCGCCGAATTTGTCCGCCCAGCAAGCGGCGGTATCACAAAGGCCACCACTTCCAGTTGGACGTGTTCTGATTTCCGGATTGCTTGAATCCATCAATTACACCAGGTCGCGGCCAGACGATAATAAATCTCCGCGGCCTGGTTGAGTTGCTGGAGGTCGATCCACTCGTCTCGGGTGTGGGCTTGCTCGATCCCTCCGGGGCCGAACACCACCGACGGTACCCCGAGCGCCGAATAGACGCCGGCATCGGTCCCGTAGGCCACGCCCAACGCGCGGCATTCGCCGGTCACCGGCCGGCAGCTTGCGACGACCCGCGCGGCCAACTCCCCGTTGTCGGCATCCGAAAGTGGCCGGCTCTGCATGTAGGGAAGGTCGTGCTCCAAGGCACGGCCAAGTTCAGCCCGCTCGCGCAGATACTCGATGAGGTGTTCCCGGGCTGCGGCCGGCTCCTCGCCCGGGGGGACACGGCGATCGATCTCGATCGTGCAGCGGTCGGGCACGGTGTTGACACTCACCCCGCCGTGAATTGTGCCCACGCTTAGCGTGGCGGCCCCGACCAGCGGATGCGAGCCGAGCCGGCCGACGACCTCCTCGGCGTAGCCCTCCACGGCCTGCAAGACGCCCGCCATGCGGTAGATGGCGTTCTCGCCCGCCGTCGGGTGGGCACTGTGCGCGGCCCGACCATGGGTATGGCAGCGCCAGCGGATCACGCCCTTGTGGGCCACGACCACTTGCAGATCGGTCGGCTCGGCCACGACCACGGCATCGGGCGGCCGCGGGAGCAACCGCGATTGACCAGGAGCCCAACCCTCGGCCAGCCCCGTCGCCCCGGTGAACCCATATTCCTCGTTCACCGGGCAAGCCAGCACGACGGTGGGGCATCCGGCGGGCCGTTCCCGAGCGAGCCGGGCCAACGCGGAAATCATCGCTGCCATTCCGCCCTTAACGTCGCACGCCCCGCGCCCGTGGATGCGGCCTTCGGCTTCCCACGGCCGGAACGGGTCGATCGTCATCCCGTCCACCGGCACCGTGTCCTGATGAGCGTCCAGCAGCAGTAGCGGGCCACCCTGCTCCGGCGGCGTCGCGCCGTCCACCCGCGCCAAAATATTCTCCCGCTGCGGCTCGATCGGTTGCCGCTCGGTTGGCAGGCCCAATTCGTGAAAGATCTGCTCGAGCAGATCGGTCAACCGGTGTTCCAGGTAGGGGGGACCGGCCACGTCGCGCCCCATGGGATTAACGCTGGGCGTCGCGATCAACTGCCGCAGGAGGTGGGCTGGTTCAGCTGACAACGGCTTCCCCTCGAAACGGGTGGCTTGTACTCACTCCGCACTTGATGGCTCGCGGCGGAGGTGGCTCGCGGTCGGCTATTCTAATGCCCACGCCGCACGGGGGAAGATGCCTGCTGCCCGAACGCTCCGCAATACCTGCCAGTGTGGCCGCGAGCGGTTGACCCATCGCGCTGCGGCAATTAGCATATTTCCTACTGATCGCGATCGCTCGGCTCTCACCGTCCCGGCCTCATGGCCTTCCTGACGTTACTCCTCCGACTCCACGCCGACGGTGGGCGGGACGATCGCCCGGCATGCCCAGGTCGTTGGCCAGCTCTTCGGGTCCTATTGAGGAGACGTTCAAGTGCGTGATCAACAGCTCGTTTTCGATGAGGAGCCGCGTCGCTCTTCGCGGATTTCGCTCTGGTTGGGGTTGACCGTTGTCGGGCTGGCAATTGCCGCTGGCGTGGCACTTTGGGCTTGGGATCGGCAAATGCGCGATCGTTCGCGAGATGCCGTGGCCGCCCGACAAGCCGCGCGAATGTTGATTGCACATCTGAAAGCAAATCACGATCGGTGGCCGCGGTCCTGGGACGAATTGCGCCCCCATTATACGCTCGCTTCCACGGCCGAGGCCCGGGCGCTATCCTTCGGCGAAATCAAACGTCGGGTGATCATCGACTTCTTCTTCGATCCAAAGCAGTCCGCCGCCCGCGCCGGATTCGACCCTGCACGGTTTCGGGCAATCTATCTCCAAAGCGGCTGGAGCGACGAAGCCCAACCGCGCGACGTGCTAGACGCACCGCCGCCGGGGGCCAATGAACTGGTCTGCGACTATCTGCGGGCTTCAATGTTACGCGAACAGGCCGCCGAGCAGACGGCCGCCCTCGAAGCCTTCATGCCTCCAGGCCGGCGTTCCGGCTCCGACGAGACGGAACTGGCGCAAATGGCAGCGGAGCCGGACTGAGCCATCCAGACTGAGTCACTCAGACTGAGTGGACGAGTGTCATACCACCCATTGTGGCTGTTTTTTTAGGGCTAGGAACCTCGGGTTCCCGCAAATTGTTCCCGGGAAACCCCCTCTGGCGGGCCATTTCGGGGTTTTTTTTGGGGTGCGGAGGCGGAATTTGCCCTCAATTGCCATCGAGTCGGAAAAAAATGCTGGACAAGATCGACCAGACTTGATAGACTGTCTGGAGCTTGGAAGTTCCTCCGAGGTTCCAAGCGGGGTTTAGTCGGAAAGGGCACGAGTGATAATCCGGCGGACCCGAGTGAGGTAAGCAACAGGTTCTGGAACATTTGAAGACCTAACCGGGCGTGATCGCCCACACAGGAGGCAGCGGTGTTAGTTAAAAAACATGGGCTCATTTCGGCGCTGCGCGCGCTAACGGCTTTCTCTTTTGTGCTGCTCATTGCAGCGTCTCATTCCTCAGGCGCCACGTTCAGTTTCGCCTCGGACGAAAACCACGACGGGCCGACCTTCCAGGATTTGGATGTCACCGTGGCCCCCGATGTCGGCCAGGGTACCAGTCCGCCGGATGTTAGTGGTAAGGTCGAGGTCGACTTCAAGATCGACGTCAACGGCGACACACCTGGCGGTCTAACCATCATTCCGGCGACCTTCGACTTTGAAGGTGTTTTCACCAGCCAGGGTACGACCCCGGTCGGGGGAGAAACGTTGCACTGGTGGCGAATGGACGGCTCGTATAGCTTCACGGACCTGTCCGCCTCGCTGCTGAAGAAAGTTGATTTTCAGGGGGCGATCTTCACGGCACTTGCTCCCGATGCCTCCGCGATAAGTGATTCGGCCACAATCCAAGCGAACAGTGCGAGTTCAACCCTATCCCCCACCCTCGGTCAGGGCCTGATCGACCGGGGATTCACGGCCGGCGATGGGGAGTTCGCGATGACCGATTTCGCCTTCACACTCACTAATATCCGCACCTATCCCGGCGGGGCAAAAGGAGTGCCAGTAATCAATCCTGAGGGCTCGTCGATCATACACCTTGGCGAAGCCTGGATCTCCGAAGGTAGCTACTCCGCCACTAGCACCTACTTGACCCCCGAGCCCGGCACGCTCATGCTCCTGGGTTGGGCGTTCCTGGCTGGTCTGATCGGTACCCGACGCCGGCACCGCTGAGAATCCGGAACATTCGCCCGCGTGCAACCCGCGTGGCCTTAACCGAATAACACCGCTCGCCCTCGGTCGACATCCGTGCCCGTCGACCGGGGGCGTTGTTTTGCGCTCACGTTAAGAGGTCGAGATGGGTGTGCCGCGCAGAACCGAGCCGTTCCTCGACCGTCGCTAATCTTCGTCGATCAACTCCAGCAGATCGATCGTTCGGCCGGGATCGGCCACCAGCACCTTCTCCCGCCCCACTCGGCGAAGCTGCGTGGCTCGTGCTTCCAAGGCCTCTCGTTCGCCGTGAATCAGCACGATGGGCGAATCGTTGGGCACGGCCGCCAGCCAACGGTCGATATCGGTCGCGTCGCCGTGGCCGGAAAAGCATTGGAACGAATGCACCCCAGCCCGCACGTCGACCGTTCGGCCGTCCACTTCGAGTTGCCGGGCCCCGCTTTTCAGTTGGCCGGTCGCGCTCTCCGGCGCAACGTATCCCACGAAGACCATCTGCGTCGAGGGTTGCGGCAAAAGATTTCGCAGCAGCGACCGCATCCACCCGGTGAGGGTGACGTCGGTGATCGAAATGATCACGCACGGCCGGGGCAGTTTGGCCGCCGAGGGGACCGTGTGCCGCAGGTTGCGAGGCCGGAATGCGCGCGGATCGTCGGCCAGTGCCGCCTGGAACCAACCGCGCCCAAGATTCCGCTCGTACAGCTTCGTGAATGCCCGGGCGGAGGGCGAGGGCAGATAGATGGGCATCTGCTCGGGCAGAAGTCCCTCGTCTTGGGCCAGCCTCAACTCGTGGAGAATTTTCTGCGAGCGATCGAGCGCGAACGCCGGAATCCAGATGATCGCCTCCTCGTCGGCCAGGCGACCAATCAGCCGGCGGAACTCCGCTCGCTGCCCGGCGACGGCCGGGTCCCGTCGCGTGGCCCCGTAAGTGCCCTCGACGAATACGGCGTCCACCGGCGGCGCGGGCACGGGGCCGGGCATCAGCGGCGAAAGCTCGTTGCCCAAGTCGCCCGAGTAAAGCATCCGCCGGGTCGTCCCCGCGATGTCCACCTCGAACAACACGCTGGCCGCTCCGGGGATGTGCCCCGCCGGCCGATAGGTCACCCGAACGCCGGGGGCCACGCGCCTCATGCGACCGAACTCCATGGCCGTTACCCGGGCCATGATTTGGTTAACCTCGTTCTCACAGCACTGATCGCAGAGTCGGGCTTTCACGCGCGGGGTCATGGCGTCGAAGTGGTCGAACAGCGCTTCGGCCGTGCATTGTTTGCTCAGTTCGTTGCGGTGGCCGATGCCTTGCTGATACTTGCATCCCTGCCAGTGGATGATCAGCCGGCGGCCACTCGATTGGACGTCGCGGAGCGAGCTGGCCGACCAGATCCAGCGTCGGGCGCGGTCCCTGTCGTAAAGGACCGACCCAAGCAGCATCACGCGAGCCAGCGCGGCGGTCGCTTCGGTCATGTGGATCGGGCCGCGGAACCCCTCCTCGACCAGGATGGGAAGGCGCCCACAGTGATCGGCATGGGCGTGAGTGAGCATCAGGGCGGTGATTCGCGTTGCATCGAGCGGCAACCGCCGGCCAGCCCCGCCCTGCCCCGCCCCGCCCTGCCCCACGGTGTCCAACTCGGATGCGGCCGGCCGGGATGTGTTCGGTCCTGAATCGCCCTGCCCCGCTTCAGTGGCGGCATCGTGGGGACTGGCATCGTCGGCATCGGCATCGTCGTAGATGGCCCCGCAATCGATCATCCAGCGGCCGTTGCCCGTGTCGAGGACGTGCAGCGAGCCGGATACCTGGCCGGCCGCGCCGTAGCTACGGGCGGTCAGCCGCGAGGGCCGCGTCTCGCGCGACTCCTGCACGGACGGGGCAGGCGACGAAGGCGGCGGGGTTTCCGCGCCCAAGACTGGCGCGGCAACCACCAGCAGGATTGCCGTCAGCAGCGCGCGGAGGGGCGGTCGATCTACCCACATGGCTTTGGCGTCCCTTGCTCGCGCGGTCAATCGTCCTTGCCGACGAACTCAAACTCGGCCACCACCGGATAGTGGTCGCTCAGGTCGCGCTCGTCCTGGTCGATGTCGTAGAAGATGTTCCAGTGATCCTCGTCTTGCTTCTCGCCTCGTACGCAGACGTCGCGGCGAACCGCGATATTCTTGAACACCAGGTCCTTGCGGCCCGGCTCGTCGCTCACCAGCGTGGGGCTCACCAGAATGCGATCGAACTGACGGAAGATCAGGTGAGTGTACGGATCGTCTTCGTCGATCCGCTCGTTCAGATCGATCAACGCGTCGTGCGGCTCAGGCGTGTTCAGCCCGGTGAGGATGCCAACCTCGTTGTCGGCCGCGGCTTCGCCCTTCTTCATTTCCGTGTTCACGTCGCCCAGCAGGATGACGTTCTCACCGCGGCGCAGGGCGTCGTCCAGCCAGGCCTTCAACGTGCGGGACTGGCGGCGGCGATCGTCGGCGTTGTCGGGCATTGCCCGCAGATGAACGTTCACTAGCGTCAGTCGCTCGGCCTTCGGGCCCTCGCCCCACTGGAATTCGGCCACCAGGTGCTTGGGCACGGACTGGAACCGGTCGCGATCGAGCTGCTCGCCCCAGCGTTCGAAACGCCCGAACCGCCGCAGCCCGTCGCGCCACAGCAGGGCCACGTCCTGCTCGGTGTGGAAGTCGCGGCCCTGGGCAAAGGCGATGTTGTAGCGCAGGTCATGGACGTCCTTCAGCCGCTGCTGCAAGCGCCAGACGACCCGCTCGTTCTCCACTTCCTGCATGGCCAGGATGTCCGGCTTCATTTCGGCCACGGCCTCGGCCACGCCCTCCAAGCGCCAGTCCCATTCCTCCCGGCTGGGCGCCGAGAGCTTTCGCGCCAAGCGGCTGTGGTTGTCGCGCGTGTCGTTGTCGTAGAACCACTCGATATTCCAAGTGGCCACGGTCAGCCGCTTGGGCTTCTCGGCCGCCACAAGTGGCATCGGCAGCAACGTCAGCAAGACGGTCAGGCAGGTCTTCTTCATGGTAAGTCAACTGGGGCGGTAGCCCGTGGTGAGAGGAAAAAGACCGGGAACTCGCGGATCCCGGCACGAGGGACATTCAAATAGCCGGGACTGATTGAGGCCGGCATTGCCAACCGACGGTTGAACAGAGTCGGGGCGGGCAAATAGGGGGAACATTCGGAGTTCACCCCAATCGTGCGCATTCCATTCTCTAAATCACGAACGTTGGCCGCGCCGGCATCGATAAGCGGTCCCGAACCGGGAGCGTTCGCCCCGGCCGCGAACTTGCGGTCGATCAAGGGTTAGTCTTCAGGTTGAAGTTGATCTCGTTGTCGCCCGGTTCGACCGTTCTCTTCAGCGTGCTCTGCACATGGTAGGTGGGCGGGAGCATTTCGCCGCGGCCCTCGGTGGCCGTGGTGATGCGGACGGTGCATTCGCCGACTGGCGCCCCCTTGATGTCGCGGATGTAGAATAGCTGATAGCGGCCGTCCGGCCCGGAGATGCCCCAGGCGCCGCGCGAGCTGGCGTCGGCCGGCTCGAAGCGGATTTCGGCCCCCTCGACCGGCTGGCCGTCCACGGTCACCACGCCATGCACGGTGCCCAGGTCGGGTCGATCACCGCCGCAACCGGCAATAGCCAGGGCGGGCAGGGCGAGTGCGAGCAGAAGCAAACAATATCGGCGCGACAACATGATTGGACCCTCGGTGGTTGGGATCGTTCGGTCGACGGATTTGGGACGCCCCGCTTACGGCACTTGCACCACTTCGCGATCGCTCATCGAGCCCAGGTAACGCAGCGTCAGCGGGTGGATGTTCTCGCTGATGAAGCGGACCGAGCCGTCGGCCAGGCCGAACTGGCAGCCGCCTTGGTGGTCGCTCCCCGGGTTCTCGAAGAAGTTATTGTTCATCCCTCCCGTCTGATAGGAACCGTCGGCTTCGTCGTCGTTGGTGGCGAAGAGCGTGGCCATCCCCCCGACGGCCCAACCGTCCTGGCTGGAGTTGCTGATCGGTGGGGTGGCCGAGTTGTTGGCCGTCAGCCGCTGCAACTCGCCCGTTAGCAGCGTGTTCGACGACCCGTCGCGAATTTCCTGAAAGCCGTGTGCGTAGTTCGGCCGGAAAATGCCGATCCGCGCCGGCTGGAACCAGAATTCGTCGCGGTTGCCGCTGGTGGAAACCCACGGGTGCGGCGGCGAGTTGGTCAGGAAGTTCCCCCCGCCGGCGCAGCCGCCGTAGTCGGTGCCGCCCTCGGTCCAATCGTTTCTCAGCAGCCGGGCCTGATCTTCCGACCCGCGGATCTCGCTCCGCCGGCTGGGGCAGTAGAGGCCCGGGATGTCGCGCATTGCCCAGTTGGCGTTGCCCATCACGTTCGTCTTGAAGTTCCAATTATCGTACAGGGCCGACTGTTCGAGCTGCGGCAGGATCATCAGCATCCAACTGGTGCCGTGCCGGCCCGAGCCCGAGGTGGTTTGCGCCTCGCTCCAAGGGTTGTAGGAGCTGGACTCCTGGGTAATGCAGCCCGGCGGGAATACCCCCATCGACTGGGCGTAGTTGTGCAACGCCAGGCCAAGCTGCTTCAGGTTGTTCGAGCATTGCAACGATCGGGCCGCCTCGCGGGCATTTTGCACCGCGGGCAACAGCAGACCAATCAAGATGCCGATGATCGTGATGACCACCAGCAACTCGACCAGGGTAAAACCTCGGGGGCGGGCCTTCATTTCTCGTTGTCTCCGTTCCGGTTGAGACAGGTGGGTGGGTAAGTCGTCGAGTTCAATATAGTTGGGATCGACACCCTTGGCAATGGTTTGGCGCGGGGAAAACCGCGTGGCGGGTTTCACGACATGGCCGGTTTCACGACCTGCGGCGTTGCCCACCCTGGCATCCAAACGAAAAAACCCGGGGTGGACGCGTTTGGGTCCACGCGTCCGCCCCGAGCGGAGGGTCGTCGTGGCCTCGGGAGCGGGACCGAGGGGCGACGTTATTGCTTCGCCGCCGCGGCTTGGCGACGGACGGTTCACCATCGTGGGGGACGCGTTACTTGTTGCGACGCCGAAGGCCGATCACGCCCAGCACACCGGCCAGCAGCAGAGCAATGCTACCGGGCTCGGGGATTTGGGTGCCGGTGACGGAGAGCGAATCGACGTTAAAGTAATCGCTCGATCCGTTGTGGTTGTAAACGAAGCCAACGGTCATGGCCGAGGCGCCGCTCACGTCAAGCCCGGCGACGCCAACCGCCTCGTCGGTGTACGTCACGTCCTCCAGTCCGACGCCGAAATCCACTGCGGTTCCACCGTCAAGGCTGTAGAAGAAGTTCGAGAACTCAGTGCTAACGTTAAACAGACCGTCGAACTGCCCGTTGATGTCGATGGCGTTGTACGAGCTTACGTCGATCGCATTCGACGTGAACGTACCGTCGCCACCCCAGTCGGCTGACGTGAACGCACCGTTTAAAAACTCGGCGGTGTTCGGACTGGTGTCGGTGCTGAGATCACCCCACGCGAAGGTGCCGTTGCCCACTGAGGCGCTCCCCGCAGACGGGATCGGCGCGGGGTCATTGGTGCCATCGCTATCGTGGGTGAACAGGTCGTCGTTCGTGTCGGCCAGCGTGAACAGCGTGACCGCCTGCGCTCCACTAGCCATGATTGCCACGGCCACGAGGGCTACGAGCCCAATCATCTTCTTACTCTTCATTGCTTCCTTCCTTTCGTGAAGGGACTCCAGAGTTGTAAAATCCGCGTACGCTACCTCAACTGAAGGGTCACACGCGCGGAAGGCTCCGTCGCCTCCCGCCCTCGAGGTGGCCGGTCGCTTGCCCGCTCGCGCGAAGGACCGGCGTGTACTGCAAGGCTGCCCGCTGCTCCGCCGGGCGCCGCTGGTGCTCGGGAGTGTCATGCCCTAAGTGGCATGCCCGATGCCTTGCGGCAATCATACGCAACGGTTGTTAGCCCTTGATGAAGCCTCGGTTAAAATCGGGTTTGGATTCTCTGGTGGGTGCTTGCCTGGCCCGAGGGCCAAACCAGCGCGAGTGCGATCCGCCCCGGCGGCCACCCCGCGCGGGACGACCGCTTGGGCAACCGAAGCTTGCAGGGCATTGTATCAACCAAGCCCCGGGATTTGATGAGAATCGCGCTAGCTTTCTGTCAGAAATGCGCTAGCAATCACGATTTTAAGGCGCGAGAATGGAGCGGGCGACGGCGATGTCGCGTAGCGGTACCGCCAATCGACTGGATTCCCGCGTGCGCGGGAATGACGTTAGCTGCGTGCCTGGATTCCCGCGTGCGCGGGAATGACGTGCGGCAGAGAATGCGCGGGAATGACGTGCTTCGGATGGCTGAAGTGTTGCCACAACAAGTTGTCGGCTCGCGATGAAGTCACCCAATCACCGGCGCATGCGTTCCCACGGGGCGTTCCCACGGGGCGGTGCCCGTGGGCTTGGCGGGGGTGGCGTCCGTAGGCTTGGCGGGGATGGGCTTGGGCGCTATTCGCTTTTCGCCGCGATAAGGCGCTCCGCTTCCGCAACGGCGGCTTCAAGGGCCGCGGGGATCTTGTCCGGCAGTTTGCCGCCGGCTTGGGCCATGTCGGGCCGACCGCCGCCGCCTCCGCCCACCACCTTGGCCACGGCGCGGATCCAGGCCACCGCGTCGAATCCCTCGCCCACCATCTCGCGGCTGGCCCCAGCGATGAGCGTGACTTTGCCCTCCTCGCCGCGCGCGGCCAGCAGGGCCGCCACCGGCGCGGCCTTGCGGCGGAGTTGGTCGATCGTTTGTCGCATCGCGTTCGCGTCGCCACCGGGAATCTCGGCGGCGATCACCCGCACTCCACCGGCGATTTCCTTGGCCTGATCGATCAGTTCGTCGACCGACGGGCCGGCCGTGGTCTTGGGACCCGCGGCCAGCTTCTTCTTCAACTGTCGGATTTCTTCGCTCATCGCCGCCACCCGGGTGGGCACTTCCTCGGGCGAAGTGCGGAGGGCTTGGGCCGTCTGGCGGAGCAGCGACTCGTGCGCGCGGACGTGCTCCAGGGCGGCTGGGCCGGTAAGGGCAACGATCCGCCGCGTGCCGGCCGCCACACTCTCCTCGGAGGTGATCCGCAGCAGGCCCACCTGGGCCGTGTTCTCCAGATGGGTGCCGCCGCACAACTCCTTGCTGAACTCGCCCATGGTGATCACGCGGACCACGTCGGGATACTTTTCGCCGAAGAGCATGATCGCCCCGGCCGCGCGGGCGTCGGGCAGCGGCATGTCGGCCGACTGCACGGCGGCCGCCTCCAGCACTCGGGCGTTGGCTTCGTCTTCAATTTGGGCCAGTTCCTTGGCGGAGACGCTGCCTGGGTGAGTGAAGTCGAAGCGCAGCCAATCGCGGTCGACTTTCGAGCCTTGCTGTTCGGCGTGCTGGCCCAGCACGCCGCGCAGGGCGTGATGCAACAGGTGCGTGGCGGAGTGGGCGCGGCGGATGCCCTGGCGTCGCTCGGCGTCCACCCGCGCGTTCACGCGATCGCCCAGCGACACTTTGCCTTCGCGGAGGTGGCCGACGTGGAGCGTGAAGGCGCCGTCCACTTGGGTGTCGGTTACTTGGAAGTTGAAGCTGGCGCCGAGCAGTTCGCCCGTATCGCCCACCTGTCCACCCTTTTCGCCGTAGAAGGGTGTGCGGTCGAGGACGATGGTGAGTGGGTGATCGTGGCCCACTTCGCTGGCTTTGTCGCAGAGTTGATCGCCGGCGATGATGGCCACCACCTTGGCGTTGTCGACCTCGGTGGTCTCGAAGCCATGGAACTCGCTGCCGTGCATCGCCTTTTTGATGCCCTCGAGCGGATCGTGCTTGAACAGCTCGACGCGTTGTCCGCCGCCCGACTCGATCCCATGGCGGTCCATCTCCTGCTGGTAGCCTTTCCAGTCGAAGGTGAAGTTATGCTCGGCGGCCATGGTTTCGAACAGTTCGGGCGGGAAGCCGAAGGTGGTGTACATTTCGGCTGCGTCGGCCCCGGAGACCAAGCCGCGTCCCTGTTCCTGCATCTGCTTGAAGGTGCGGCTGATTCGTTCCAATCCGCCCTCGATGGTGCCCAGGAAGTTGGACTCCTCTTTCTCGATCACGCCGGCGACGCGCTCCACCGTTTCGCTCAGTTCGGGATAGGCGGCCTGCATCAGTTCGGCCACGCGGCCGACGAGCTTGTGCAGGAAGGGTTCGTCGACGCCCATTTGATGCCCGTCCAGCACCGCGCGGCGCAGAAGCCGCTTGATGACGTACTTCTCCTTGTTGGGGCCGGGGTAGACGTTCTCGTGGACGGCGAACGTGCATGCCCGCACGTGGTCGGCGATCCGTCGCAGCCGGCGGCCGGAGTCGCTTTCAGGTTCGTACTTGCGGCCGCAGATCTCGCCGGCGGCTTCGACCAGCGGGCGGAGGATGTCGATGTGGAAGTTGCTCTCCACGCCCTGCAGCACGGCGGCCGTCCGCTCCAGGCCCATGCCGGTGTCGATGTTCTTGCTGGGCAGGGGGCGGAGGTTGTCGGGCGGATCGCCCACGCGGTTGAACTGCGTGAACACCAGGTTCCAGATTTCCACGGAACCGGCGTCGGTGTGATAGTAGATCTCGCTGCAGGGGCCGCAGACACCGTCGGGCCCCTGGCTGGGGGCGTTGGCCGGCCAGAAGTTTTCGTCCTCGCCCAGTCGCTCCAGCCGATTGGTGGGCAGGCCGACCTCGCCGAGCCAGATCTCGGCCGCTTCGTCGTCGTCCAGGTAGATCGTGGCCGTTAGCCGCGCGGGATCGAGTCCCAGCCATTTCTTCGACGTGCAGAACTCCCAGGCCCAGGTGATGGCCTCGCGCTTGAAGTAGTCGCCGAAGCTGAAATTGCCCAGCATCTCGAAGAACGTGTGGTGATAGGCCGTGCGGCCGACGTTGTCGATATCACCCGTGCGGAGGCACTTCTGGCAGGTCGTCGCCCGGGTGAAATCCAGCTTCGTCCGGCCCATGAAGTGGTCCTTGAACTGGTTCATCCCGGCAGGGGTGAACAGCACGGAAGGGTCCCAACGGGGGACGAGGACGTCGCTGGGTCGGCGGACGCAGCCCTTGCTCTCGAAGAAAGCCAGGTATTTTTCGCGAAGTTCGTCGGTCTTCATCAGGGATACCGCAGTTGGCGAGTGGGGCGAGAAACCCCTGATAATATCGCCAATTGGGCCGCCTGAGAAGGCACGGCTGCATGGCCCGCGCGGCCAGACGATCATCGCTCGGCGGGCTTCGGTTTCGACTTCGCTCCCGGGGCACCCGGCCAAGGCAGATCCTGGTACCAAAGTGGCTCGCCGCCGCGGAGCATCCAGACGCGAATCCAGCCCGAGGGGGCGAACTCGTCCGGCGGGAGGTCGATTTTCAGTAGATCGTCGCCGATCGCGAAGGGCTTCAGCCACGGCAGCGAGAGCCCCAGGCCGGGGATCGTCCGATTGCCGGTGGCCGAGGGGTCGTCGCCATAATGCTCCACCGCGCCGATGGCCATCTTTCCCATGTGGTTCCGCCAAGAGATCAACAGGGGCTCATCCAGGCGAGGGCCGACGGGAATGCGGGGCAGATTCCGCTTTTCGATCCAGCCAACCCGACGCATCGCGTGCTCAAGCCGCTCGCCATGCAGCCACTCGGCGCGAAAACGCATCGGCTCCACCTCGTCCGGGTCAACCCGAGCACTCTCCTCCGGCACGGCGACGAGGGCATCGAATTGAGCTTCCTCGGTGGTCGCCCACTGCGGCGGGCCGGTGACCAGCCGTACCTCGATCGAAAGACTCCGATGCCGGGTCCAGGGGTAGTCGACCGTCAAATGCGGCATCTTTCCCAGCGCCGAGAGCATTGTCACGTGCTCGCCGCGGGGGACCGGAGCCGGCTCATCCGAACGGGGGGGCTGAAAAGCGAACGCTTGTCCGGCCGCCTGCAAGATAGCCAGGCAAACAACCCACGCCGAGAACGGCAACGCAGTACGAGCGATTGTAGTGGAAGTTCTCATCGGATTTTCCCATGTGAAATGCGCGGTCGAATCCACTATTTCAGGGGGTGCGGTTCACCCGTCCCCCCGAAAACGATGTCGGCCGGGTGGATCGGCAGCCGGCGGTTTGCCGTGGCCCACGGTGGCTCCCTATCGGCAATTGGTGAATTCAACACCCCTCGCGAGTGCCCGGGGTGGCGAACCGTGACGCTATCGGCTTTCCATCTTGCCGATTTTACCACGCGGATTCGCCAAACGCGAGCCTTGTGCCCTTGTCCACCGCAGCCAACCCGTTATATTGAGGGTTTGGTCGGTTCGCGCCGAACCGGAGCTTACGTGGCCAATGTTTCGTAAGCGGGGCGGTCGGGCCGTTACCGCTCCGTCAGTTCGGACTGTTTCCATCCCTGTTTTTCTTGCGAGAGGTGCGTCATGGCTCGCTCATGCGAAGTGTGTGGCAAGGGGCCCGCGATGGGCAATTCGGTCTCCCACCGTGGTAAGGCCAAGTACCTCGGCGGGGTGGGTACCAAGGTGACCGGCATCAGCCGCCGGCAGTTCAAGCCGAATCTGCAACGCGTTCGCGTCACCACGCCCGAGGGTGCCAATAAGATGATGCGGGTTTGCACCCAGTGTCTCCGCACGGGTGCGGTGACCAAGCGTGTCCACGCTGCTCCCTTCCGGCTGCCGCCGGAGGCCCGCAAATAGGCCGACTCGGCGAGGTTCGCCACCTTGTTGGTGGTTTCCGCGCCTCCGCCCATTTCTTGTTTTGCGGCGGAGCGGGCTGGATTTTTTGGGGCGGCCGCGGGGTTTGCTTCGGGGCGGCTTTGTTCACCCCTGTTTTCTTCCGTGGCCCGTCAGCCGCCCGGTTGCCGTCGCGTGGCAGTTCGTATATCTTCCGGACATAGCTGGAAACTCTCCCGATTGGCTGCAGCATTGCCATGTCCATTTCTCGCGAGGAAGTTCAGAAGGTTTCGCTCCTTGCCCGGCTGCTGCCGGACGAGGAAGAACTGGAGCGTTTGACTGGGCAGCTCGGGGCGATTCTCGAGTATATGGAATTGCTCGATGAGGTGGACGTTGCCGAGGTGGAGCCGATGGCCCATCCGCACGACGTGACCAACGCTTTCCGCGCGGACGAGGTTCGCCCCAGCCTGGACCGCGAGGCCGCACTGGCCGGCGCGCCTGCGCGGGACGATGAGTGCTATCGCGTCCCCGCCGTCCTTGGTGAACAGTGATGTCCGATCTCGCCAAGCGCACCGCCGCCGAGTTGCTCGCCGACCTCAGTGCCGGCACCGTCACCTCGTCCGATGTCTGCCGCGCGTATCTGGACGAGATCGAGCGGCGCGACGGGACCGTCGGAGCTTTTCTCCGCGTCGACCCCGCCGCCGCCATGGAACACGCCGAAGCGATCGACCGACGCCGCCGGGGGGGCGAGCCGCTCGGCCCGCTGGCCGGTTTGCCCATTGCCGTCAAGGATCTGATCTGTGATCGCGGCGAGTTGACCACCTGCGCCTCGCGGATGCTGGAGCATTACCGTCCACCGTATGACGCCACGATCATCGAACGACTCCGGGCGGCCGACGCGGTTTTGTTGGGCCGGACCAACATGGACGAGTTCGCCATGGGTGGATCGACCGAGAACTCGGCCTTCCAGGTGACGACCAACCCGTGGGACCCCAGCCGCGTGGCCGGCGGGTCCAGTGGCGGGGCGGCCGCCTGCGTGGCTGGGCGGATGGCGCCGCTATCGATCGGCACCGACACGGGCGGGTCGATTCGTTGCCCCGCCGCGCTTTGCGGTGTAAGCGGTATCAAACCGACTTATGGCCGCGTGAGCCGCTATGGGCTGGTGGCCTTCGCCAGCAGTCTCGACCAGATCGGGCCGCTGGCTCAATCGGCCGAGGATTGCGCGCTGCTGCTGGGGGTGCTGGCCGGGCACGACCCCCGCGATTCCACCTCCGCCGATCGGCCCGTGCCGGACTACTGCAAGGAGATCACGCGGTCTCCCGAGGTAGCGTCCAAACCGCTGGCGGGGCTGCGGATCGGCATCGTGCCGGAGCATTTTTCCGAAGGGCTGGACGCCGACGTGGAGGGTGCCGTGCGCGAGGCAATCGCCGTTTGCGAGTCGCTCGGCGCGACGGCCCACGAAGTCGGCCTGCCGCATGGCAAATACGCCGTGGCCACGTACTACATCATCGCGCCGTCGGAGGCCTCCAGTAATCTTGCCCGGTACGACGGCGCCCACTATGGGCACCGCGCGGACCGCGAGGCCATGCTCGACCGATTGGCCGAGGAACAACGGGCGGCCGAAGCATCGGGCGACGCGGCGGCGCTCGACCGGCTCGATACGGCCCTGGTGCGGATGTATCGGCAGAGTCGCACCGAGAGCTTCGGCGACGAAGTGAAACGCCGCATCATGCTCGGCACCTACGCCCTCAGCGCCGGCTACTACGACGCTTACTATCTGAAGGCCCTGAAAGTGCGCCGCCTGATTCGTTGTGACTACGACGAGGCACTCGGGCAGGTCGACCTGATCGCCGGCCCGGTCACGCCCACCCCGGCGTTCAGGATCGGGCAGCGCGTTCAAGACCCGCTGGCGATGTACTTGTTCGACCTCTACACCGTCAGCGCGAATCTGGCCGGTTTGCCGGGTATGTCGATCCCCTGCGGTTTCAGTCATGAGGGGCTTCCGATTGGGCTGCATCTGCAAGGCCGCCCCTTCGACGAAACGCTGCTGCTTCGCACGGCCGCCGCCTACCAGCGCGAAACCGATTGGCACCGGCGGACACCGGATTGATGTGGGATGTTGGACGTTTGACTGACAACAGGTTGTCGCCTTGGGGCAACGCCTCATAGCCGCCGCCAGCATTGAGCGGGAGGGCATCCGCTGACTGACATCGCCGAAGCTGATTGAACCAAAGTCGGCCTCCAGCATGACTGCCCCAAGCCGGGTGCGCGATTTGGGTGGCGTCCAAGAATTGATCCGCCTGTTGGAAGTCCCACCGGAATACACCGACGAACTGGTCCCCTACGTCCGCGAGAAATACACCGAACTTTGGAAGTCGGTCCAATGACATTGAGTTCCACCACGTCGACCGCGTCCTACACCGTTCTGATCGGCCTGGAAGTTCACGTGCAGCTCGCTACGAGAAGCAAGCTCTTTTGCGGCTGCGCGACCACCTTTGGCCAGCCGCCCAACACGCAGACTTGCCCGGTGTGCACGGGCCAGCCTGGTTCGCTGCCGGTGATGAATCGCGAGGCCTTCCGGCGGTCGCTGAAAACGGCTCTGGCGCTGAACTGCGAGATCCCGCGTTACACCAAGTGGGACCGTAAGCAATATTGGTATCCTGATCTGCCGAAAGGCTACCAGATCAGCCAGTTCGACCTGCCGCTGAGCCGCGACGGTTGGCTGCCGATCAGCGATCCCAAGGGCCAGTTCGAACCGAAGCGGATCGGCATCACCCGCGCTCATCTGGAAGAAGACGCCGGCAAGAGTATGCACGATGAGGTGGCCGGTCGGGCCGATAGCCGCATCGACCTGAATCGCACCGGCACGCCGCTGCTGGAAATCGTCAGCGAGCCCGACATCCGAAGCCCGGCCGAGGCCAAGGCCTACCTCACCGAACTAAAGCTGCTGCTGAACTATCTTGGCGTGAGCGACTGCAACATGCAGGAGGGATCGCTCAGGGTCGACGCAAACGTGAATCTGGTGTTCGATGACGAAACGGCCACGCCCATCGTGGAAGTGAAGAACATGAACAGCTTCCGGGCGGTGGAGCGTGCGCTGGCCTACGAGATCGAACGGCAGTATCGGCAATGGTGCGAGACGGGCGTCGTCCGCGGCCAGCCGGGCGGGCACAAGACCACGCGCGGCTGGGACGAGGCTGCCCAGATCACCCGCGAGCAGCGAACCAAGGAAGAATCGAGTGATTACCGCTACTTCCCCGATCCCGATCTGGTGCCAGTAACCGTTACCGATGCCGAGTTGGATGCGATCCGCGCGGAGTTGGGCGAGTTGCCAGCCGCGTTGCGCGACCGGCTGGAATCCTCGTACGGCATAACACCCTACGACGCCGATGTGCTTGTGGGTCAGGGCCGCCTGCTGGTCGACTACTTCGTCGTTGTCGCCGAAGGTTGCGGCGACGGCAAGGCGGCGGCCAACTGGGTGCAGCAGGATGTGTTGCGGTGGTTGAACGAACAGCAGGCCACAATCGATCGCTATCCGGTGTCGGCGGAGCAACTCGCCGAGTTGCTCGCCCGCGTTGGCAGGGGAAAACTGCCGGCCGCCCGGGCACGCGACGTATTGGCCGCGATGGTCGACCAGGGAGGCGACCTCGACGCGACCATGGAGCGGCTGGGGATCGTTGAGGTCGACGAGTCCGAGCTTGAAACCCTTTGCCGCGAACTGCTCGAGGCGAATCCGAAGATCGTCGGCCAAGTGAAGGAGGGGAAGCAGAAGGCCATCGGCGCGCTGATCGGCCAGGCCAAGAGCCGCAATCCGAACGTCGACCCCGCGCGGGTCAAGGACCTCTGCCTCAAGCTGATTGAAACGATGTAGGGCATTCTGCCCTCCGGGGCGGTGCCGGGGGCTTGGCCAGGGATTGGTGATTGGGCGTGGTAACGGATTGTCATTTCGGCATTCCGGGCTACCGATATCAGGCTCGCCGCTCCCCCTTGCGGGCTTTCCAGCGCGACGTCATATTACATGGTTTTCCTAACCGTATGCTGACACGCTTTTTGCCGTTTTGGAGTGATTGCCGGTGGAGATTTGGCCCGCGATCGACCTGCGAGGGGGGAAGTGTGTCCGGCTTCGGCAGGGCGACTATGCCCAGGAGACGGTGTTCGGCGACGATCCGGCCAAAATGGCCCGGCGATGGGTCGACGAAGGGGCCGAGCGACTGCACCTGGTCGACCTCGACGGTGCGAAGCAGGGCAAGTCGGGTAATTTGGCGGCCGTGAAGTCGATCGTCGAGGCGGTTGACGTGCCCTGCGAGTTGGGGGGCGGCATTCGCGACGAGGCGGCGATCGAGTCGTTGCTGGGGTTGGGGCTGAAGCGGCTGGTGATTGGCACGCTGGCCCTCCGCGAGCCGGACTGGTTCCGCGGAATGTGCCGCCGGTTTCCCGAGCGGCTGGTGCTGGGGATCGACGCGAAGGATGGCTGGGTGGCGACCGATGGCTGGCTGGAGGTGAGCCGCACGTCGGCCACCGAGTTGGCCGGGCAGTTCGCTGGCGAGCCGATCGCGGCGGTGGTTTACACCGACATCGCCTCCGACGGCATGATGAGTGGTCCGAACGTGGAGGCGATGCGTGAAATGAAACAATCGATCGCCTGGCCGGTGGTGGCCTCCGGCGGGGTGACCACGGCGGACGACGTGGCCCGGCTGGCCGAGGCCGGACTTGATGGGGCGATCATCGGCCGCGCGTTGTATGAGGGGACGCTGACCATTCCGGAGGCCCATGCCGCCGGGAGTTGAAACGAACAAAGGGATCACGCAAAGACGCAAAGACGCTAAGACGCGAAGAAGGTGGTTGGGTCGTTACCGTTTCGGCGAGCGCAGGTCGATCCCATCACCTCGGCGAGTTTGCGACTTCCCGTGAGTCACCAACACTGAGAGTTGAAGGAACCGATTATGCCCAAGTACAGTGTCGAGCAAATTCGCAATGTGGCTTTCTGTGGACACGGTTCGGCCGGCAAGACCACGCTGGTCGATGCCCTGCTGAACAAGACCGGGGCGGTCAAGCGGCCGGCCAGCGTGGACGATAAGAACTCCATCTGCGACTTCGACGACGAAGAAAAGCAGCATCAGTACTCGATCGAAGCCACGCTCACCCATTTCGATCACGGCGGGAAACACTTTCACGCCATCGACACACCGGGCTATCCCGATTTCATCGGCCAGGCCATCGGCGCCATGCGGGCGGTCGATACCGTGGCGGTGGTGATCAACGCCACCTCGGGAATCGAAGTGAACACTCGCCGCGTCTTCTCCGAGGCCGGCAAGGCCGGGCTGGGACGCATGGTGGTGATCAACAAGATGGACTCCGACAATATCGTCTTCGACGAATTGCTCGACAGCATCCGCGACGTCTTTGGCAACTCCTGCCAGTTGCTCAATGTGCCGCTGGGCCAAGGGGCCGACTTCCGCGGCGTGGCCAGCACGCTGCAGGTGCCCGACGACACGGCCGGCGCCCTGATCGATCCGGCCGAGATCAGCGAATCGCTGCTGGAGTCGATTATCGAAGTGGACGAGGAGGTGATGGAACGCTACTTCGAGGGCCAGCAGCCCAGCACGGAGGAACTCTCGCGGCTGATCGTCCGTGCCGTTACCGAGGGGACGCTAATCCCGGTGGTCTGCTGTTCCAGCAAGACGGGGGCGGGCCTGGACGAATTGCTCGACGCGTTGGTCACCTGCTGCCTCCCGCCCGACCATGTGCCGCACACGGCCACCGACGCCGAGGGCAACGAGGTGGAGGTGAAGGCCGATCCGTCCGGCCCGCTGGTCGCCCAGGTATTTAAGACCCGTAGCGATCCGTTCGTGCAGAAGATCAATTATCTGCGTGTCTTTTCCGGCACGCTGAAGACGGGTGAGACGGTGCCGGTTTTCGGTGAACGGAAGCCGGTCAAACTGGCTCAGTTGATGCATGTGCAAGCAGATCAGCTTGAGGACTTGGACGATGTGGGCCCCGGCGCGCTGGTGGCGGTCACGAAGGTCGAGGAGTTGCAGACCGGGGCAACGCTGGGTGAGTTGAAGATGCCGAAGATCCCCTTCCCCACGCCCATGGTCGGCTTGGCCGTGACGCCCAAGAGCCGCTCCGACCAGGCGAAGCTCTCCGGTGCGCTGACGAAGATCAACGAGGAGGATGCCACCTTCCGCATCGATCGCGATCCGCAGACCAAGGAAACCGTGATGACCGGGATGAGCGAACTGCACTTGCAGATCATCCAGGAGCGGCTCAAGCGGCGCGACAAGGTCGAAGTCGACACGAAGGAGCCAAAAATCCCCTATCGCGAAACCATCCAGGCCAACGCCGAGGGGATGTACCGACACAAGAAGCAGACGGGCGGCTCGGGCCAATTTGCCGAAGTACATGTCCGCATGTTCCCCTTCCCCAAAGACACCGATCCCGAGGAATACTGCACCAAGGACCGCTTCCCCACGTTAAAGGATTTCCATTTCGACGAAGATCACAATTTCCTTTGGGTCGACAGCATCGTCGGCGGCTCCATCCCTGGCAACTTCCTTCCCGCCATCGAGAAGGGATTCCGCGAGCGGATGGACCGCGGCGTGGTGGCCGGCTATCAGGTCGAGAACGTGGCCGTCGAGGTCCACTTCGGTAAGCACCACCCGGTGGACAGCAACGAAACGGCCTTCAAGACGGCCGGCTCGATGGTCTTCCGCGACGTCTTCCAAAAGGCCAAACCCTCGCTGCTGGAGCCGGTGGTCAAGATGGAAGTCACCATCCCTGCGGACAACGTCGGCGATATCAACAGCGATCTGTCCGGGCGGCGAGGCCGGGTGCTGGGTATGGACTCGGTGGGCGGCGGCATGCAGATGATCACCGCCGAGGTGCCCCTGGCCGAAGTGACCACCTATGCCCGCAGCCTCTCCAGCATCACCGGCGGCCAGGGCAGTTACACGCTGGAGTTCAGCCACTACGACGTGGTTCCCGGCAATGTGCAACAAGAGATCGTCGCCCAGGCGAAGTTGGAGGAAGAGGAAGAGGATTAACCCCGCGGCGGGAAGCCGGCCATCAAGCCCGCGGGCACCGTTCCGTGGGAATTGCGGAATGGTGGTTTCGGCCCGCGCCCTGGGCCGCGCTGCATCGGCGGCTGTTCCCTTAAACTCCCGCGGGTCGGGTGCCGATGACGATAACGGGTGGGTTGATTATGTCGGCCCGCCTGAGTATGATTGCGCGCTGGAGGTGATCTCGCTCCCCGAGGAGCCACCCATCCGAGGACTGGGGCATGCGACGCTCGACGAACCCGCTCTGCACGTGTCGCTGTCCAGGCTAGGCCTGGACCTCTGCTGATTGCGCCCACTGCCCTCACTCTCGTGCCTGCGCCCCTTGATGACGGATGCGCGCCGGCCGTTTCGTTGCCGATAGGAGACTTCTGCCATGGCCACCGATCTTCGCTTGAAGGAAAGCCTGCCGACGCTCACCGAGCGGCTCGTCGACACCTATGCGGAAGTGAGTTCGCTGAACCATTTGGGCCACTGCCCCTTGCCCAATTACGACTCGGTCATCGAGGCCACCCAGGAACTCAAGGAGGTGCTCTACCCCGGCTATCGCCGCCGCGACGGCCTGCACCTGGGCAACGTGACCTACTACGTGGGCGATCTGATCGACCGGCTCCACGATCGGTTGACGCTCCAGATCGCCCGCGCCCTGTGCCACGAAGCCGGGCTGAACGTCCACTGCAATCCGCAGCGCAAGGCCGATTTCGAAGCCCTCGGGCAAGCCAAGGCGGTGGCCTTCCTGGAACGGTTGCCGGAGCTGCGTCACGTGCTGGCCCTCGACGTGCAAGCCGCCTACGAGGGCGATCCGGCCTGCCGCTCGCACGACGAGGTGATCTTCTGCTACCCGGGTCTGGAGGCGGTGACCGTCTATCGGTTGGCCAATCTGCTTTGGGAATTGGGGGTGCCGCTCATCCCGCGAATGATGACCGAATGGGCCCACGGCCGTACCGGCATCGATATCCATCCGGGGGCCACCATTGGCCGCTACTTCTTCATCGACCACGGCACGGGCGTGGTGATCGGTGAAACCTGCCACATCGGCGAGCACGTGAAGATCTACCAAGGCGTCACGCTCGGGGCCCTCAGCTTCGACACCGACGAGCAGGGCAAGCTGGTCCGTGGCAAGCGGCGGCACCCGACGATCGAGGACAATGTGGTGATCTACGCCAACGCCACCATCCTCGGCGGCGAGACGGTGATCGGCCACCACTCGGTGATCGGGTCCAGTGTGTGGCTCACCCGTCCGGTCGAGCCGCATACCACGGTCACCCTGGAGAAGCCAAACCTGCGGATGCGCGGGGAAGCGTGAATGGTACCCACCCATGGGCAATGCGCGGCGGCCGTGACTTGTGCAAGCCCGCGAGCACTGCCCCGTGGGACGCGCGGGATGCGGAAGGACGAGTGATGAGTAATAAATGCGGAGGGAACGACTGCCGTTCCGCCCTCTGCATTTCGGTTTGCCATCCCCCAGCACGGCTGCCAGGACGATTGCAAAGTCGGCTTCTTCGTCATTCCCACGAAAGTAGGCATCCAGCGAAACGCTGGAAACGCCGGGATTCTCCCGTGCGCGGGAATGACGCCATCGCCGAAGTAATCCTTTCGGCCACTGACCCTGGATTCCCGCGTGCGCGGGAACGACTGATTGGGGACCTTTCCCAGGCAATAACGACTTTGCCCTCCCCCCGTCACCGCTGCCGACCCTCTTGCTCCCACCGTCGGCGTGCCCTATGCTGGGCCGCATGTTGCCTGGCCCGATCTTCAACGTCGAACTGATCACCAGTGCCCGGCGGACGCGGTATTACCTTGTCCGCCTGGCCTACTCCGGCGCTCTGTTGATTGCCTTCTGGACCACGTGCAGCGAGCCGTGGTACTCCGGGCCGTCGCAGTTGAGCACGACGGCGAACCTCACGGCCCAGTTTTTCGTGGCTTTTTCCTGGATACAGATCATCGCCGTGTTGGCCCTGGGACCCGCCATTGCCGCCGGCACGATCGCCAGCGAGCGGCAGCGGCGGACGATCGAGTACCTCTTCGCCAGCACGCTGAGCAACGGCGAGATCGTGTTCGGGAAACTGCTCGCCCGGCTCTTGCATCTGGTCGTGGTGGTTCTGGTGGGCGTGCCCGTGCTGGCCTTGGCGATGATGCTCGGCGGGATCGCGCCCGAGGCCCTGCTCGTGTTGACGATTATCACGCTTTCCACGGCAGTCACGGTCACCACGCTTTCGATCGCGTTATCGGTCTGGACGACCCGGCCGCGCGACGCGATCAGTCGGGCGTATCTGGTGCTGGCCGCCTTCCTGATCATCCCGCCGGTGCTCTACGCGTTCATGCAGAGCACGACGGGCTTGCAGTTTTCAATCGCGCCGCTGATTGCCGTGAACGATCAGCTGCTGGCCGCACATCCGCTTTGGGTGCTGGGCTCAGCCGTGTTTCAGGCGAGCACGGCCAACACGGCCGACGCCTGGCTCGCGGTGGGCGCAATGGTGCGCAACCACGCCATTGCCACCGTGCTGGCCGGCGCGGCGGCGGCTTTGCTGGTGCGGCGCGTGCATCTGCGGCAGGCCGGCCGTGCCCCGCGACGCCAATGGCGATGGCGGCAACGGCTGCGACCCGCGATGGGCGAGCGGCCCGTCTTCTGGAAGGAAGCCTTCGCGCCCAGTCGCGGCGGGCTGGGCATCATCGGGATGATCGCCGTGGCCCTGTTGGTCGGCGTTGTGCTGCTTGTGCTCGGGTGGTCATACATTTCTTATCTGGAGAACAGTTCGGACCACTGGGCCAAGGAGTCGTTCATTGGCGCGGTGTTGAGCGTTGGTACGGTGGCCGGCTGCCTGTTGGTCCTTGTGTTGCTCGTCCGCGCCGCCTCGGTAATTACCAGCGAGAAGGAGTCGGGCTCCTGGGATGTGCTGCTCTCCACGCCCTTGTCGCCCGGGGAGATCGTCGGTGGCAAAGTATTCGGCAGCATGGCTTCGCTTTGGCCGGCGCTGTTGCTGATGGCTCTCATTTGGTCGTTCGCACTGCTCGTCGATCCCCCCATCGGACTGGCTGTCGCCTTCATCTTGCTCACCCTGCTGTGCGTGAGCTTCTTCGCCGCCGTGTTAGGAGTAACCGTCTCGCTCCGCTGCGGAAGCACCCTTTGGGCGATGGGTCTCAGCGCGGGCATCGGGCTCTACATCGGTGGGATGTACATGCTCTGTTGTTGTTCGCCTTTCGTATTTGCCGGCGGCCCGGGTGACGACGCCATGGCCCTCGGCTTGGCTCCCTGCGTACCGTTCCTGCTGGCGGCGCCGGGAATCATCTACATGGAGGGGGATGATCTACTCCGCCATTCACCGGAAGTCTTTGTTGCTTACGTGATCGGTTTGGTGGGGTACCCAGCGGCGGCGTGGGTGACGATGCTCGTGGCCCGCGAAAGCTTCGAGAAGTGGGCCGGGCGCGTGGTGCGCAGGCCGTTCGCCATGCGAATGCAGCCGCCACCAGCCAGCACGGCGGAAGCCGCGGTCGTGGCCGAGGTCATGGACCAAACGGATGGTTCTTCGGTGTTCGATTCGGCCGGATCGACCGAGTCACCGGGCTCGGCCCAGCCGACCGAATACGACGCGGAGCAGTGGCCAGCCGAGGAGGACCAGCCACCCCGCCCCGCTGATGATCGCCCCGAGTAGCACCGAGCGCGGCCGGTAGCGGAGAACCACCCGATGCTCGCCCGGGGGTAAGTCGACCGCGCGAAAGACGCCCTGCTCGGCTTGCACTTCAAGCTCGCTTCCGCAGTCGTCCTCGGGTGATAGTGGCTTAGCTCGGCGGGAGCCTCGCCCTCCCGAGGAGTCGATGTGCACGGCGGTCGTCCGCCGGGCGGTCCAGCCGGGATAGAACTGCTCGGCCAGCACCAGCCGGGCGGGTCGGTCCGTGCTGACAGCCACCTCGATGCGATTCGGTTCGTAACGCGTGATCTGGCACGCCGCCGTTGTCGCCTCACCGCTGCCGGATTCCCGATCGGCGTGGGCCCCCTCGACGATCAGCCAACAACGCGAAGCCAACTGATCGGTTTTCCAAAGCGCCGCGTCGGGCAAACGAGCCGTCTCGCGCCACGCGGCCGTCGGTGGATCGCCCGGCGGGGTAATTGACCAGCGGGTCAGCTGGCGTGGTTGTTTTGTGTGGCCGGAGGGGCCGGCGGGGATCGGTGAACAGGGGTGACGGCGCCGCAGCCACCGGGACCAGGAGTCGATCATCATGGTGCCGTGTACCTCGACAACGGCCAGCCCTTCCTCCAGGTTGTACTTGGGCCAGAGAGTGGCTCGGTCCCAGCGCATTGCCTCGACAAGCCGATCGGGCGAGCTAGACCGACGCCACTCGCCGGGCAACCAAAGCGGCGCTCGCCACACACGAGGCGGGCCGACCGCCGATTGCTCACCGTCCGCGGCCATGGCCCGCGCCGCTGCCGAAGGGTGCTGCATGATTTCCCGCGGCGCGGTGGCGATCATCCACCCATTGGCCACTGTCAGGTCGACGGCCGTCAGTGTGACCAGCAGTAGACCGGCCACTCCCGACCGCCAGCGCAGCAGTGCCCAGGCGCTTGCGGCGACGACGGTCGTCTGGCCGAAAGCCCAAGTCAGGTCGAGCCACGCGCCTCGAATGTCGAGCGGGCCGAAGAGCGAGTCGGCCGGCACGGTTTGCATCCAGTGGGGCCACCACGGACGGATCGCCAAGGCGCCGATCATGCCCAGCAGGCTCAGAAGTGCCAACGTTACAGCCATGCGTCGGGCGCTGAGGTCTTCAGGTTGCCTTACCCGCTCCAATCCACGGGCGGCGAGCAGGCTGAGCCCCAGCGTGACGATCACCCACAGCTTGGCCGGATAGCGAAACTTGATGAAGCCGGGCAGCACGACGGTCATCAGCCAGTAAAGGCCACCGAAGGGGCCGCCGACGGGCAGTTCCTCGGGGTTGCCGCCCAGAGCCGATTGCAGTTCCGCCACGACCCAGCCCAACCCGTAGTAGCCGAACGAGGCAATCGCCGCGAGCACGACGAGCCATGTGAGCCACGCCGCGCGACGGGTGTCGCTGTTGCGACGTCGACCCGTCCGGAAGCGCATCGCCCCGAGGGCCAGCACCAAGGGCACCACGCCCAAGTAGAGCGTGGGTGTCCAAATTCGCCCCTCGGCCGGGAGTATCTCCAACCATCGGCGATGCACCGGATACTGCCGACCGGCAACGTTTGGCCAGAGGACCTCTGGCAAGCGCCAGGGGCCCACGCTGAAATGATAGACGTGCTCGTGATGCGTGTGTGGTTCCAGTCTGGCTGTAAGCAGATCGCCCCAGTTGGGCACCGTGCGGTCGCTCCGCGAGGCCAGTTCCGCGGAAGGGAGCACCTGAATCGCCGAGAGGACGAATGCCGCCACGCCCGCCAGGGCGACGGCGGTCCAGCGGCCGGCTTCGTCGGGCCACGTCGCGCGATGGAGGATTGTCTGAATCAGCGCGGTCGCTCCCACGCCCAGCCCGGTCAGATAGGCCATTTCGGTATCGCCACCGAGGACCATCAGTGCCAGCACCGCGCCGAGCCCCAGGACCCAGCGCAGCCGACGAGCAAGGGGCGCCCGCGCCGCGTTACCATTGTCGCTCAGGCACCGGTACCCGCACAACATGGCCAGTGGCAGCCAGGCGGCGCCAACGAGGAACGGCACGTTGAACACCTGCATCAGCACGCTGCCCGAGAATGCGTAGCTGACCGCGGCGAGTCCCGCCGCCGCATGGGAGGCCGACCAGCGGCGCGCCAGCGAGTAGCAAGTCAGCGCGGCGAGCAGCAGGTGACCGATGATGTAGAGGTGATACGCCGAGGCGTGAGACATCGGCAGGGCCCAAAGCAGTTTGCCAGGGTAGAACACGGCCGCCGCCGGGTGGCCAGCTAGCGGTTGCCCCAGGTTCTCGTAGGGGTTCCACAACGGGACGTGCCCCGCCGCCCACTGCCGCGAGACCATCTCGTAGAGTGGGCCGTGGAAATGGGCCGCGTCGCGAAAAGCCAGGACCTCGCCTTGGAAGATCACCGCGGCGAAGATCCAGCCGGTCGTCAGCAGCACGATCAGGGCGAGCAACCACCCTAGCTGAACAGAGGAAGGTTTGAGCATGCGATTTGAACCGGAACGTCGGCAGTTCAGAAAACGGCTCAATCCGCCATCAGCGGGCCGTCGGCGCGCCGCGCGACCAACAACTGCGCCCGAGCCTGGCTGATTGCTCGTTCGCGAATGGCTGCTTGCTCCGGGCTGGTGATGGGACTGGCCTGGGCAGCCATCAGTTGCTCGCGGGCCACGGCCAGCTCGATTTCCGTCGAGTGGACGGCCCTTTCCGTGAGCACGCTGACGTTGTCGTCGCGAACTTCGACGAAGCCGCCCTCGACGTAGTAGCGCTCGACTTGCCCGGCCAGCGTGATGCGTAACTCACCATAGCCTAAGCGCCCGATCATCGGGGCGCGGCTCGGCCCGATGCCCGCTTCGCCATCGTACAGCGTGACGGCCACGAAATCGGCATCGTCATCGTGGACCGTACGGTCGGGAGTGACAATCGTGCATTGCATCGTATTGGTTCTCGGGCAGCGGTGCGGGCGGGTCGTTGCCTCGGGCGGCGGGCCGCCGGTTCGCCACGGGTTATGATTCCTTGTCCATGCGCTTGGCCTGCTCCTCGGCCTGCTCGATGGGGCCGACGTACATGAAGGCCTGCTCGGGCAGGTGATCCCACTTGCCGTCGGCGATTTCCTCGAAGCTGCGGATCGTGTCTTCCAGGGGGGTGATCTCGCCCGGCTTCCCGGTGAACGCCTCGGCCACGATGAATGGCTGCGAGAGAAAGCGCTCCATCCGTCGGGCGCGATGGACGACCAACTTGTCCTCTTCGCTCAACTCATCCACACCGAGGATGGCGATGATGTCTTGCAGTTCGCGGTAACGCTGGAGCGTCTTCTGGACCCGCCGGGCGCAGTCGTAGTGGCGATCGCCCACGTATTGGGCGTCCAGCACGCGGCTGTTGCTGGCCAGCGGATCGACGGCCGGGTAGATGCCCTTTTCCGAGATGGACCGCTCCAGGTAGATGAAGGCGTCCAACTGGGCGAAGGCGGTGGCGGGCGCGGGGTCGGTGGGGTCGTCCGCCGGCACGTAGACGGCCTGCACCGAGGTGATCGCCCCTTGGTCGGTCGAGGTGATTCGCTCCTGCAACTCGCCCATCTCGGTGGCCAATGTCGGCTGGTAGCCCACCGCCGACGGCATGCGACCGAGCAACGCCGAAACCTCGCTGCCCGCTTGCGAGAATCGGAAGATGTTATCGACGAACAGCAGCACGTCGGCGCCGGTGGTGTCGCGGAAGTACTCGGCCATGGTCAGGCCGGTCAGGGCGACACGCAATCGGGCGCCGGGCGGTTCATTCATCTGGCCGAAGACCATGCAGGTTTGGTCGATCACGGACCGGCCGTCGCCCATCTTGGTTTCCTGCATTTCCAACCAGAGGTCGTTCCCCTCGCGCGTGCGTTCGCCCACGCCGGCGAACACGGAATAACCGCCGTGGCTGGACGCGATCCGCGCGATCAGTTCGGTGAGGATCACCGTTTTGCCCAATCCGGCACCGCCGAACAACCCCGCCTTGCCGCCACGGACGAAGGGGGTGAGCAGGTCGATGACCTTGATGCCGGTCTCGAAAATCTCGGTCTTGGTCGAGAGGTTGGTCAGCGGCGGCGGCTCGCGGTGGATGGGCCAGTGCTCGTCGGCCCGCACGTCGCCGCGCCCGTCGATCGGGTCGCCCAGCAGGTTGAACACCCGGCCGAGCGTGCCCTTGCCCACCGGGACTTTCACGGGGGCGCCAGTATCGACGCATTCCATGCCGCGGATCACGCCATCGGTTCCGCCCAAGGCGATGCAACGCACCTGACCTCCGCCGAGGTGTTGTTGCACCTCGCCGGTCAGCGCCACCTGAAAGCCTTTGGCTTCGCCCGTGAGCCGGACGGCGTTGTAAATGGCCGGCAGTCGATCCTCGGGAAACTGGGCGTCGAAAATCGAACCGATCACCTGGACGACGTGGCCGGTGGCCGGAGCCGTGCTGGTGGGCGTGGACATGGTTGCTCCCGTGTTGGGTTGTTCTCTGTTAGGTTGTTCGCTGCTGGGGTGGGCTCGTCGGGCTACTGCGACGTTCTGCTGGTGCGTGCCACGGCCACGTCTGGTTACTGCGACAGGAATACTGCGGAGGGGTTACTGCGACAGGGTTACTGCGACAGGGTTACTGCGACAGGGTTACTGCGACAGGGTTACTGCGACAGGGTTACTGCGTTACTGCGACAGGGCCTCGGCACCACTGACCACCTCGAGAATCTCCGAGGTGATCTGCCCCTGCCGGGCACGGTTGAATATCATGGTCAGTTCGCTGATCATCGAGTCGGCGTTCTCCGTGGCCGCCTTCATGGCCATCATGCGGGCGACCTGTTCGCTGACAGCCGCGTCGAGGAAACACTTCAATAGCCGGATCTTGAAGCTGGCTGGCACCACTTCGTCCAAGATGCTCTCCGGCGAGGGGAGGAAGTCGTACTCCAGGTGCCGTTCCTCGTCCTCGTCGCCAAACTCGTCGACAACTACCTCCAGCCCTCCCAGCGGCAGCAAGGTTTGCCGCACGGGCTCCTGCCGGGCGAGGCTGTCGAACCGCGTGTAGGCCACGTCAAGCCGGTCGAGACGCCCCGCCGCGTAATCCTCCAAATAGCGCGAGGCCAACACGTCGACCTCCGCGAAGCTGGGGCGGTCCTCGAAATGGGTAAACGTTTCGTCGGGGATGATCTTGCGGAAGCGAAACCCGCTGATTCCCCGCTTGCCGGAAACCTCCAGTCGCGAATCGTCGAGACCTTCCTTTTGCATCTCGCGCCATGCGCTGAGTCCCTGACGCATCACGCCCGCGTTGTAACCACCACATAGGCCCCGATTGGCCGTGATCACCAGCAGCGTGGCCGACTTGGGGTCCGGCCGGTCGTCCAGCAGCGGGTGGCTGAACTCCAACCCGGTGCGGGCCAGGTGGCGGACCAGTTCCGTCATCCGGTCCGTGTATGCCCCGGCCGCCACGGCGCGGTCCATTGCCCGCCGGAAGCGCGCGGTGGCGATCAACTCCATCGTCCGCGTGATCTTGCGGATGTTGCGGATCGCTTTTCGGCGTTTTTCCAGGGCGCGGGCTTTGGCCATAACTCAGTTGGATGTTGGGGGGCAACGCTGGGTGTTGGACCAAGGGTCGTTGGGATCGAACGTTTGGTGTTGCGATGTGCTGGAGGGCTCGCCGCCGATGGGCATCGCCCCCGGCGCGAACAAAAGGCTCAGACGGTCACGGTCCGGTCGGACTGCTCGGCGCTGTAAGTCTCCTGGAAGGCGGCGACGGCCTCCTCGAGTTTTGGATTGCGGTCGTTGTCGTCCAGTTCGATCTTTTGGCTCGTTTCGATCTGCTCCCACAAGTCTCGGTGGTTGACCTTGACGTAGTCGTGGAACGCCTCCTCCCAGTGGGAAACACGGCCGACCGGCACCCGGTCCAGGTGTCCGCGGGTGCCGGCATAGATACTGAGGATTTGGTCGGTGACGGCCATCGGGCTGTACAAGCCCTGCTTGAGCAACTCCTGCATCCGGTAACCGCGATCGAGTCGGGCCTGGGTGGCCGGGTCGAGATCGGTGCCGAGCTGCGCGAAGGCTTCCAGTTCACGGAACGCGGCCAGTTGCAGCCGCAAGCCGCCGGCCACTTTCTTCATGGCCGAAACCTGGGCTGCCCCGCCCACGCGCGACACGGAAATACCGACGTTCATCGCCGGACGTTGCCCGGCGAAGAACAAGTCGGGCTGCAAGTAAATCTGTCCGTCGGTAATCGAAATCACGTTGGTCGGAATGTAGGCCGAGACCTCGCCTTCGAGCGTTTCCACGATGGGCAAGGCCGTCAGCGAGCCGGCGCCCAACTCGTCGTTGAGTTTCGCGGACCGCTCCAGCAATCGGCTATGGGCGAAGAAGACGTCGCCCGGATAGGCCTCGCGACCCGGCGGGCGGCGCATCAGCAGCGAGAGCTGGCGATAGGCCTGGGCCTGCTTCGACAGGTCGTCGTAAACCACTAGGGCGTGCTGGCCGTTGTACATGAAGTGTTCGGCCATCGCGCATCCGGCGTAGGGAGCCACGTACTGCAGCGGGGCCGCGTCGCTGGCCGAGGCCACGATCACCGTGGTGTAGTCCATCGCCCCGTGGCGGCGGAGCACTTCGACCAGTTGGGCAATGCTCGATTCCTTCTGCCCGATGGCCACGTAGAAACACTTCACGCCCGTGTCGCGCTGATTGAGAATCGTGTCGATGCAGATGGCCGTCTTGCCCGTCTTGCGGTCGCCGATGATCAACTCGCGCTGGCCACGGCCGATGGGGGTCATCGCATCGACGGCCTTGATGCCCGTCTGCAAGGGTTCGGTCACCGGTTGACGTTCGGCGATGGTGGCGGCGGGTGCTTCGACCGGTCGGCGTTCGGTCGTGACGACCGGTCCGCGACCATCCACGGGATTGCCCAGCGGGTCCAGCACGCGTCCCAACACGGCGTCGCCAGCCGGCACCGATAGCAGCTCGCCGGTACCGCGCACTTCGTCGCCTTCGTTGATCTCCAGGTAATCTCCCAGGATGATCACGCCGACGGAGTTTTCCTCGAGGTTGAACGTCAGGCCGCGGACGCCCGCGTCGACAAACTCAACCATCTCGCCGGCCATGACGCCGGAGAGGCCATAGATGCGCGCGATGCCGTCGCCCACTTCGATCACGCGGCCGACCTCTCGCACGTCGACCCGGCTCTCGAAGTGCTCAATCTCCTGACGAATCACGGAAGCGATTTCGTCCGCCTTGAATTTCATGAACGCTCCTGTCAATCAGTTGTTTGCGAAGGTTCTTCAGTTGTCGGAAGACCGAGCCGTCGTACATCGTGTCGCCCACGCGGAGCACGGCGCCGCCGATCAGCTCCGGATCGACGTGCCGGCGCAGCAACAGGTCCTGACCAAATCGGTCGCGCAATTGGATGGCTAATCGCTCGGCCGTCCGCTCGTCCAACTCGGCGGCGGTGGTCAACTCCACGGGCAACCGACCGTCGCGCTGGTCCAGAAGTTTGCGCGCCTGGTGTGCCATGGCCCGCAGACAGTCTAACCGCCCGCGCCGTGCCGCCACCTTGAGAAAGTTCATCATCAACGGCGACACGCGCCCGTCGAACACGCGGTCCAGGATCTCGGCCTTCTCGTCCGCGCCGATCCAGGGCGAGGCGAGCACCTGCTCGAAGTCCGGGTAAGGATCGAGTACCTCGGCGACCAGCGCCTCAAGCTCCACGACAAGCTGTTCGCCTTGTTGCGGTTCGTCGGCGGCGTCGAGCAGACCCTCGGCGTACACTGCCCCCAATCGCTGGAGCGTGACGTCGGCCTCGATCTGGGCCGCCGTTTGGGCATGTTCGGCATTGCGATCGCGCGATTCACCCACGGGATGGTCTCTTGGTCAGGTCGTTGTCTCGGTGGTCGTTTGCGGGATACTCGTTTCCTGGATGCTCTTACCCCGGGCGGGGCGAGCGGAGAGTCGGTTTTGGGGCGGCGGGCAACGTCAATTTGGCGTCGAGAAATCGTCGACCGCCTGCTGGATCAACCGCTGGTGATCGCTCGGCTTGAGTTGTTCGGCGACGATCCGGCCAGCCAGATCGACCGCCAAGTCGGCACTCCGCGCGGCCAATTCCTTCAGCGCCCCGGCCGTGGCGGCGTCGATCTCGCGCAACGCCCGCTGCTTCTCCTGGTTGGCCTCGCCCTGGGCCCGCGCGACGATCTGTTGGCTCTGCTTGTCCGCTTCGCGACGCCCGTTTTCGATGATCTCACGGACCTCATCCTGGGCATCAGCCATCCGCTTTTCGTATTCGGCGAGCAACTGGCGAGCGTCGGCGTTGGCCTTCTCGGCCTGGGCGATCTGGTCGGCAATACCATGTTCCCGGCGGTCCAGCCCCTGGGCGATGGGACCCCAGGCGAAACGCCATAGTCCGAGCAGCAAGACCACGAATACAACGGCTGTCCACAGGGCCAAGTCCGTCTTCCACCAGTTGGCCGGGTCGGTCATGTCCTTCGACTCGGCCTTTTCCTCATGATCTTTCTCCGATGCGCCGAGGCGGCGATCCACGTCGCTCCGCATTTCGTCGCCCAACTGCTCGATCTCGCCGGTCACCGCTTCTCGCTCGGCGTCGAGCGAGGCCGGAGAGTCATCGGGCGCGGCGGGCGACTCCACGGCAGCGCACCATATGCCGAGCAGCGCGGCCAACAAAATTGGCGCGCCTCGGGGGCGAGGTGCGGTCAGCCGACGAAATGCCACCAGCCCGACACGCCGACATGCATGCCGGCCAAGGCGGCACGCCGTGGCGGCCGCGGGGAAAGTCATTGCGTTCTTCTCGCGCATGGTTGGTCGATCCTTGGAGATTCTGGCGGGGAGCCAACGCCGCGGCGCTCGGCGTGGAGGTCGACCTCCCCACTTAGCGCCCCGGCGACCAGCCGTGGGGATCAACCGAACCAGCAAACGATCAGCGCGAAGAACGTGGCCCCTTCGATCAGGGCCGCCGCGATGATCATGGCCGTCTGCACGTTTCCGGCCACTTCGGGCTGCCGGGCCATGTTCTCGACCGCCGAGGCGCCGATCTTGCCGATCCCCCAGGCGGCGCCAAAAATCACCACGCCGGCACCCAGCGGGGCCGCCAAGTGGGTGAAGCTAAATGTGTGCACTGTCTCCGCCGGTTGACCGGCAGTTGCGGGGGGAGCCCCCGTCGGCTCCTCATCTTGTTGAGCCAGGGCCGGCGCGCCGAGGATGCCCAGCATGTAAAACAGGACCAAAATCGTTGCGAGCTTCTTCACCGTCTTCTTCTCCTTCTAGTACGAAATGGTGGTGGTTTCCGCTATTTCCAGTGGGTCTTGTCTCGTGAACTCGTCCGTGTTGCCAAAACGGTCAGTGTTGGTGAACGGCCATGCCGATAAACAGGGCCGAAAGGAACGTGAAAATGTAGGCCTGCAGGAAAGCGACGAATATTTCCAGGATGGTGAACATCGCCGCGCCAAACACGCTGCCAACCATTACCCCAGCCCAAATGGCCACGTGCTGCTGAGCCGCCATTACGATGAAGTGCAGCAGCACGGCCAGAATCAAGTGACCGGCGAACATGTTGGCCAGCAGACGCATTGACAGCACGAAATGTCGAATGAACAGGCCGGCGACTTCGAGGACGAAGATCATTGGCCAGATGAAGATGGCAACGGGAATCGGTAACCCCATCTCGGGAACCAACCCCGTCCAGAACCCGGCGAAGCCATACTTCATCATGCCCCCGCCGAGGACGGTCACTAGCGTCGCCACGGCGAGCGTGGCGGTGACGGCCAGCTCTCCGGTCGGTGAGCCGGCCCAGGGAACCAAACCCAACAGGTTGCCAAAGAGGATGAAAAAGAACATCGTCCAAAGGAACGGCAGAAAGCGATCGGCGTCTTTCTTGCCAATCGCCGGCCGGGCTACCTCGTCGCGGAGGAAGACCAGCATCACCTCGAGCATGTTCCATAGCTTGCCTTTCGGCGGACGCCCCCCGCGTATCTTCCACGCCAGCGGCACGAACAGGGCCAACATCAGCAAACCCGCCACCACCTCCAACACCATGAACTTCGTCAATTGGAATCCGAACACCTCGGGCAACGCCGGGTGCCAGCCGCCGGGCAGGTGGAACTCGGGCGAGTCCTTCACGTGCTCGATCAACTTGTTTGGATCCATCGCCGCGAACATGGTCTGCTCTGCGTCTCGACGTTCAGGGAGTGAGCTTAGTAGCCTCGGGATTGGTGGTAGGCCGCGGTTGTTCGTGGTCGCGTCCTGGTGAGCCGGGTGGACTCTTGCGCCGGCCCCCGGGGGCGGACGACTCATCGAGGGGCTTGGTTTCCGACCCTCTACCCTTGCGTTGTTTCCCGCGCGCGTGACGAGCCGTGCTCTTCATCCCCCGCGGATTCGTGCCCAGACGGTTCGTCGCCGCTGGATTCGTCGCTGCTGGATTCGTTGGACGCTCTTGAGCTTGGAACGGGCTTCGCCGGTTGCCTCAACTGCTCGACCGGCAACGAGAGCTTCGTCTCCACGCCCAAAACCAACAGGTAGAAGAACACAAGATAATACACGAAGCCAGCATTTTCCAGAAGCGGCACGAGCAGATGCACCAAAGCCAGGGCGACCAGCGGCAAAACGGAGCGGATCCCCGCCCCCGCCAAAACCCCCCACAGGAACTGGCCGGCTTGGGTGAACAGATGCGTGACCACCAGCGCGATCAGGCCCGATGCGAAGCAGACGCCGACGGCCACGGCTGCCGTGGCCACGCCTTGGGTCCCACTGACGGCGTATCCAATCGCCAGAGCGCCCGCCCCGGGCAAGCTCATCACGATGAACAACATGGCGGCGCGGATCCAAAGCGGCAACTCCGCGATCGTGGTGTAGGTCCATGGCTTCGTCATCAGGGGGGGGCACGATCCTGGCTCTTTGGGTCGTCGGTATGGTTGGCCGCTCGGGTTGGCGAGCCCAGCCGCTTGGCCATTTGGACTAAATGCATCAGGCCGGTGATCAACCCAAGCACGGCGCCGATCAACAGAAACAGCACTCCCGTGCCGGCCTGCTGGTCTAGCCAATAGCCCAACAGGGTGGGGACGGCCATTTCCATGCCAATCGACACGGCCTGGGTGGCGAGGCCGGCCGCCTGGGCCATTGGGTTGCGGTCGTCCTCTCCTGCCGGGTCGGGGTCTTGCGGTGGCGACGTGGTGGGTTGTTCGTTCATCAATCACCCGCCCCGGTGCGGTGGCAGGGCTATCAAAAATCGAAAAAGTTTATGCAGCAGCTTATGTCGAGTCAAGATTTCGGCCTCCTGGTCCAGGACGATTGCAAAGTCGGCTTCTTCGTCATTCCCACGAAAGTGGGAATCCAGCGAGACGCTGGAGACGCCTGGATTCCCGCGTGCGCGGGAATGACTGATTGGGGGCCCTTTCGCAGGCAAAAACGACTTTGCAATCCTCCTGGCCTCCTGGCCTCGTCGCCATCAAAGCATACCGCCAGAATGGTCGATCAGGCGGCCGTTGGAAACCCCCCGTCGAGGGTTCGCTTGGTGGAACTTGCGAGTCGCGGATAGCGGGCCGATCGGCGAATGGCCCCGACGGGCTATGTGGTGTATATCGAAAGAGGGGTTTTGCGTGTGGCTAATTCGCCGTTTTCGTCAAGCGGTTTCTGTCCGTAAATCTCATGATAGTAGCGGTTTAGGGATTAGCACCAGGGCCAAGTCAGGGGCCGGCTCCGCTGGAAATTCGTTGCGTTTTGGCAACGGTCCGATTAGAATGAAACTTGTGAGACGTAACCCCTTCACGGTCGACGAGCCAAGTTGTCCTTCCACCTTCTGGAAGACGACGCCGGCCCGTCGACTCCCGCCTATTTTGAGCGTTTCGCCCTCGGATGCTTTTTTGCGGCTGGGAGCGTTCTGGTCGGCCATCCGACCCGCCAAATTGACGGAAAAGTGAAGTGGGGTGCAATACAGACTCCACTCGGACAGGTTGTCGCAAGGCGACTTTTCCAACCCCGTTTCATGTTTGAGTTGACCCGCGTGAATTGCCGCTCGCGCCTGACGCCACCGCGTTGGTTGGCGTGCGGACGGTTGGGCCCGGTCGCCGGGTGCGGAAAATTGGTCGGAATTCACTGCTGGGGCATATCCTACCGGAGGTCGATTTCGTGATGAATGCAGCAAAACTCCGTGCCCGAACCGCCAAGGATTTGGCCAGCATGGCCAAAGAAAAGCAGGTGACCGGCTGGCACTCGATGAGGAAAGAAGAGTTGGTCAAAGCCCTGCTAAAGGTTGCCAGGCGCGAGGCGGCGCGCCGCAAGCGCAAGGACCAGAACGGCAGCGCAGCTGCAAAGGCGAATTCCAAACGGAAAACAAAACGCAGCCCGGCGGCCGACCGCAAGCTACGGCGAATCCACTCCAAGCTGGCCGAATCGAAGGATTTGGCCTATCGGGCCGAAGAACAGGCTGAGCGGATGAAGGACCGCCTGATCGTGATGGTGCGGGATCCGTTCTGGCTGCATGCTTACTGGGAAGTCAGTCGGCGAAGCATCGAGCGCGCGGCGGCGGCGATGGGGCACGATTGGCACGCTGCCCGTCCCACCCTGCGCGTGTTCGAGGTGGTCCGCGACGGGACGACCAACTCCGCCAAGTCGATCCTCCGCGACATCCAAATCCACGGCGGCGTGAACAACTGGTACATCGACGTCCAGGAACCACCCAAGAGCTTCCAACTGGAAATCGGCTATCGTGCGGGGGATCGATTCCACACCTTGGCCCGCAGCAACACGGTGACCACGCCGCGGGCCGGGGCGGGAACCGAATTCGATCGGAACTGGGCCGAGGTGGCCAAGGATTTCGATCGGATTTATGCCATGAGCGGCGGCTACCAGGACCAGCAAAGCTCGGGCGACCTCCGCGAGGTATTTGAGCAACAGTTACGCCGCCCGATGGGCAATCCCATGGAAACGCGGTTCGGCCTGGGAGCTTCCGGCCCGATCGAGCCCAGCCAGCCGGACTTCACCTTCCAAGTGGATACCGAGCTGATCGTCCACGGTCAAACCCATCCCGATGCCCACGTGACGCTCAAGGGCGAACCGGTTCACTTGCGCGACGATGGAACGTTTGCCGTCCGCTTCTCGCTGCCCGACCGGCGACACGTGCTGCCGGTGGTGGCCAGCAGTCGCGACGGCGTGGAGCAGCGGACGATCGTGCTCGCGGTGGATCGCAATACCAAGGTGATGGAGCCGGTCGTTCGCGAGCCGGGGCGTTGACGAGCGTTGCCGCCGCGCCAGATCGTGAGAGCAGCGGTCGCGGTGGCCATTTCTTGCTGTCCCCGCCCTCCCCTTCCCACCTTGGGCGGGCTAAACTACTAGGCCGTTCCCGTTTCAGTTGTTGCAAGCTTCGGAGGACGCAGGTCCCGCCGAACCACTGCCGACGGTGGGGTTCGACACCGGCAGACGCTCCCCCTCCCGTTTTGCGAGGTACCGATGTCTCACGACATCACCGATGTTTTGCGGCAGTGGCCCTTCGATCCCGATGCGACGATGACCGCGCGGGTGATCGAGGGCGACGACGGTCGGCCCCTGCTCCAGGTGCGGGTCGACTTGGGCGTGCTGCAGATGGAACTGCACGGCCGACCGGACGGTGCCCTGCCCGAGGGGGCTCCGTCCTGGCTCGACTACTACGAGCAGCAGGCCCGCGCCCATGAAGAACTCAACCCCGAGGGCCCGACGTACCTGCTTGGGGCCGAAGACTGCGGACAGCTATGGCGCGAGGGCGTCCAGTATTATCATCGCTATCTGGGTTTCTGGCACTTGGACATGTTCGAGGATTGTGTCCGCGACACGGCCCGCAACCTGCGGCTGTTCCGCTTCGTACGGGAACACGCGGGCCAGGATCAAATCAAATTGCAGTTCGATCAATGGCGACCGTACGTCTTGATGATGCACACGCGGGCCAAGGCCATGCCGCATTTGGCGCACGAAGACTACGCCCAGGGGCTGAAGCTGATCGAGTCGGGCATCGAGTCCATTCAGGAGTTCCTCGACGAATACGAACAAGGACACCGCGCCGAGGAGTGCATGGAACTGGCCAGCCTGGAGCAGTGGCGCGAGGAGATCATTCAGCGCGATCGCAAGGCGGCCGAGTCGCGCCCCGAAAGCGCCGCCGGAATCCTGCGACGCAAGTTGCGGGACGCGATCGAAGCCGAACAATTCGAACTCGCCGCGAAACTTCGCGACGAACTGCGGGAACTCCAGCAGCGCGAGCCATGAGCTGGGGGCGATTGCACCATTGGCCTGCTCACCCATGTGCAGCCGTTGAGTAGCTGTCCAGCCGCGGTGTAGCCAAGCCAGATGCCAACCCGAGGCGGGATCGGGAAGACGAGTTCCATGATAAAATATGGACCGCAGTCGGGTTTGCCACGCTCGGCCCGTCCCTACGCGGCAGTAATGACTGGTTCACCAGCCCAACAGGCGGGAGAAATGCTTCCGTGCGACTGATTCGCGATATCGACGCCTTGCCCGAGCAGATCCGAGGAGGCGCTCTGTCGATTGGCAACTTCGACGGGGTGCATCGCGGGCATGCGCGGCTCGCGGAGCGGCTGGTCCGTTCGGCAAGGTGTGTTGACGGGCCGGCGGTGGTCTTCACGTTTGACCCCTCGCCGACGAAAATCCTGCACCCGGAGGCGGCCCCGGCCTTGCTGAGTTGGATCGAGCGGCGAGCCGAATTGCTTGGCGGGCTGGGCGTCGACGCCGTGGTCGCCTACCCCACCGACCACGCACTGTTGGAGCTCACTCCCGAGCAGTTCTTCCGGCGAATCATCGTCGAGAAACTGGGTGCCCGGGCGATGGTCGAAGGATCGAACTTCCGTTTTGGCCACCGCAGGGCGGGCGATACGGCGAAACTGCGGGAGCTTTGCCAGGCGGAGGGAATCGACCTGGATGTGGTCGAGCCGATCGAATTGCTCGGCCACACCGTCTCCAGCTCGCGAATTCGCCGGCTGATCGCCGCCGGCGACCTGGAGGCCGTTAATCGGATGCTCACCGAGCCTTATCGGATCCGCGGAATCGTCTCTTACGGCTCACGTCGGGGCAATACGCTGGGCTACCCCACGGCCAACGTGGAGCGTGTGGACAATCTGCTGCCCGGCGAGGGAATCTACGCCGGCCGGGCCTACGTCGATGGGCGAGCGTGGGGGGCCGCGGTGAGCGTCGGACCGAACCCCACCTTCGGCGAAGTCACCCGCAAAGTGGAGGCCTTCCTGCTCGACTTCCAGGGCGACCTCTACGGCCGGCCGCTGCAAGTGGAGTTCGTCGCGCGGCTGCGCGATATCGTCCGGTTCGACTCGCGTGATGAACTCATCGCCCAAATGGATGTCGACGTGGAGCAGACGCGGCGCATGCTTGGCCTGGGTGCCGAAGCGGACGCCGAACTCGCCCCAACCTCGCAACGAAACGAGAGCTGACCGCGAGCGGGGCTTATTGATGCCGGTGCAGCCTATGTTCGCGCTTCCGAGAACGAAATGGGCACGGTTGGGTTGAAATCCGGAGCTTCCCGCTGAGCCTACCTATCCCGACCCCGCTCAGCCGTTGATTTCCAACGCAGCCCTCAATAAGCGCCGTTGAAAGACCACGGGCAGCCGACGTCTTCTTCGTCAACGCGCGACCGACTCCACCGCCGCCAGCGAGCGGGCGACCACCTCGTCCGGCAAGGCCAAGTAGCCCAAGGCCGGAGCGTCCGCCTGACCTTCCTTGAGGCACCAGGTGAACAACTTGCGAAGGGCGTCGGCCTTGGCCTGCTCGGGATACTCTTGGTAAAGCAGGATCCAACTGAAGGTGACGATCGGGTAGGCCTCTTCCCCCGCCGGATCACTGAAGAACAGCCGCAGATTCTCCGGCAGCGTGGCGGCCGCCAGCGTGGAGCGAGTGGACTCGGCCGAAGGGGCCACGAAACGACCGGCCCTGAATAGTCCGAGCACGGCCCTGGCGACTGAATTGAGGTTTACGCCACGTTTAACCGCAATTCAGCCTTCCGCGTTGGAGCGTCACACCAAGGCTTCCCAAGCACTCCCGCGCATTGGATGCTGTTTCGTGGTATCATGCGGTGGTCGCGGCGATCACCGCGCGGTGACGAGAGCCCGCGGCGACAGGAATACCCCTTCTTTGGAGAACAGATATCGTGTCGCTTAAGAAAGTTGCAGCCGACGGGAGTCGATTGGATTCGTTACAAGGCGGAACGATGCTCCCTTGGTTCCCTAGCCGGCCAACAGCCGCAAGCCGCTTCGGGCTGCTTGGGCTAATGATGTGCTTGACGCTCGCCCATGTGGGATCGAGCCTCGCGGCGCCTTCATCGACCGAACCCGATCCTGCGCGCGAGATTCAGCGACGGGCGGCCGACTTCCGCACCGCGCGGCTCGACACCGGCCGACGGGTCGCGGCGGTCGAGGCGCTCTTGGAACAGGGGCCCGAGGGCGAGGAGGCGGCGGCCGATCTGTTCCGCCGGGAGTTGGGCCGATTGCGGGAAGGTGTTTCCGCTCGGCCTCAAACCCCGGAACTCGACGCCGAGATCGAGCGGCTTCGCGAAATCCTGGCCAAGTTGCGGAGCCAGGCCGACCTCTCGAAGGAGCAACTCAAGCAGGTCGGGCTCCCCGCGCTGGATCGGTTGACGATGGTCTATCGTCGTCAGTCCGCGCAGCTGAGCCGGTATCGCCGTGACGTCGACAATTTGTTGAAACAGCTGGACGCCCTCGAATCCGTGTTGCGCGAGTTGAAATCGCGCGGCACCGACGGCGCGGCGTTTCCAACGGATCGCTTCCTGGCCGAGGCGGATGAACTGCGTCGGGGTGCCTTGACTCCCGAGGAGCGCGAAGCCTTCGAAGTCGCCGCGAAAAATGCCAAGCTGGCGCCCCAATTGGAGCCCGGCGTGGTGGCCGGCATGAACGCCGTCAACGCCATGCGCGTGATGTGCGGCGTGCGACCTTTGGTCTATGACTTGAAGCTTTGCGAGGCGGCCACCGGGCACAGTGCCGATATGCAGCAGCACGGCTTTTTCGCCCATGAGTCGCCCGTGCCGGGCAAGAAGACCCCCTGGGATCGGGCGAAGCTTGCCGGCACCAAGGCCTCGGGTGAGAACATCTTCATGGGCTCCTCCGCGGCAGTCAACGCGGTGAAGGGCTGGTTCCTCAGCCCACCGCACCATAAAAACATGCTGGGTGAGGCCCATCATCGCCAGGGCCTTGGACGGGTCGGCAAGTACTGGACACAGATGTTCGGCCGCTAGCGTTTGCGATTTGCAATCCAGACAGCGGTTACCATGGGCAGCCTAGCGCGGTAGAATCGGGGCGTCCGCGCAGGAGCCCGATGATGATCGAAGACCGAATCCAACGAGTTGAACAGGGTGCCGATCTCTCCTTCGACGAAATGGCCGAGGCGATTGGCCAGATCATGAGTGGTGAGATCGACCAGGACCACATCGCCCAACTGCTGGCAGGCCTGCATCGCAAAGGCGAGACGGCCGATGAGGTTGCCGGCGCCGCGCTGGCCATGCGACGGCACATGACCCCCATCCGTCGTCAATCCTCTGACTCCGGCAGCGAAGGTGCCGCCGGGCGGCCCGCATCCGACGCGTTGCTCGACGTGGTCGGCACGGGTGGCGACGGTTCCGGCACGCTGAATATCTCCACGGCCGCCGCCCTGGTGACGGCCGCGTGCGGCGTGGTCGTGGCCAAGCATGGCAATCGCGCGGTGACCAGTCGTAGCGGCGCTTCCGACGTGCTGGCTCATCTCGGTGTGAACATCGAGGCGGATCTGGCGACGGTGGAGCGTTGTTTGGCCGCTCTGGGCATTTGCTTCTGCTTCGCCCCGCTCTACCATCGGGCGATGAAGAGCGTGGCCCCCGTGCGCAAGTCGCTGCCGCACCCGACGGTCTTCAACCTGCTCGGCCCGCTGGCCAATCCGGCGTCGGCCGGCTATCAGCTCCTGGGTGTTGGCCGCGAGGAACTGCGCCCGCTGATGGCGCGGGCCGTGCGACGACTGGAGGAAGACTCCGCCGGGCTCGAACCGGGCTCCGCTCCGCCGCCTGAGGACGTCCAGTCGCGAAAATCCGGCCGCGCGGTCGTGGTCCACGGCAGCGACGGCTTGGACGAAGTTACCCTGGGGGGACGCACGGACGTGACCGTCGTGACGCCGGACGGTCTGAGCGAACTATCCTGGACGGCCGAGGACTTCGGCCTTCCCGCCGTCGCCATTCCTCAATTGCAAGTACGCGGCCCCGAGGAAAGCGCCCAGCGAATTCGCGATCTGCTCGATGGCAAGCCCGGGCCTTGTCGCGACGTGGTGCTGGCCAACGCGGCGGCCGCGCTGTGGGTGGTCGGTCGGGTGGCCAGCGTGGGCCAGGGCGTCGGCGTGGCGGCCGAAGCGGTCGACTCGGGTGCGGCGGCCGAGAAGCTCGCCCGACTTGTGGAAATGACAAATGCCGCGGGATGATCCCGCCATCGCGTAGCGGGCCGCGCTTACGCAAGAGATGGAGCAAAATGAGATTTGATCATCGTGTCATGACGGTCAGCAAAGTGGGCGCACTACTCGCGCTGCTTTGGCCCATGGTAGTTGTGTCCCAGGCGGCACGGACAGTCCGCGCTGCCGAGGCGGGGCGCGCGGCGGAAGGGGCCGACGACAGCGGGACAGGCAGGTCAGCGGGAACGCCGCGCGATCCCCTGGAGGTGCTCTTTATTGGCAACAGTTACACCGCGTTCAACAACTTGCCGGCCATGCTCGAGGAGTTGGCTGGGACTTCGGATGGCCGCACGATCCGCGCCGTGCGGCATACGTTTGGCGGCTGCACGCTGAAGCGGCATGTCGAGGAGAAAGACGCCATCGGCCGGATTCGCTCCGGCGACTGGGATGTGGTTGTGCTGCAAGAACAGAGTCTGATGCCGGTGGTGGGCCGGCCGCTCATGCACGAGTATGCCCGTCGCTTGCACGCGGAAATCGAGCGGCTCGGGGCCAGGACCGTCTTCTACCTGACTTGGGCCCGCCGGGAGATTCCCGCCATGCAGGACGGGGCCGATCCGAACGAGTCGGTCGAATACGCGCGGGCCATGTACCGGATTTCCCACGCCGCAAAGCACGTCGATTTCGACACTTGGCGCCAGCAGCATCAGCGGGGCTTGGCCGGAGGGCTCAGTGGTGCGTATTTCGACATCGCCGCCGAACTGAAGGCCGATGTCGCCCCGGTTGGCGTGGCTTGGCGGATGACGCGGGAAGCCCATCCGCAGCTAACGCTCCACGCCTCCGACGGGAGCCATCCCACGCCGGCTGGTACCTATCTGACTGCCTGTGTATTTTACGGCGTATTGCTGGGGAAATCGCCCGAAGGCTTGCCGGGCCGAATTGAACACAACGGTCGAGTGCTGGTCGACTTGCCGGCTTCTCGCGCGGGGCAGCTTCAGCAAATTGCCTGGCGGGCGGTGCGCGAATCGGCGGATCGCGTTACACAATCGCCGAAGAGTAAGCCGGTCAACCGGTCCGGCGCCGCCGGCACCACTGGCGCCACCGCTGAGTGATGAGTCCCCACGTCTGGCCCGCGTTTCCGTCTTCCCCGCGATTCCGCCACTCGCTGTTTCACGTCCGCCCATCGCATGACGAAATCGTCCTCCGCATCCTTACGCCGCGCTGCCCGTCGCATGGACTCCGCCACGCTGCGGCTGGTGATCCTCATTTCCTGTTGCCATGCGCTGGTGCATATCTACGAGCACTCGTTCGCCAGCGTGGAGCAGTTGGTCGCCGAGCAGTTTCACGTGAGCCAGAGCACCACGGGGGCTCTGGGGATGTACCTGGGTCTGCCACTAGGGCTGTTCGCCTTCGCGGCCGGCTGGCTCTCCGACCGCTTTGGGGCGAAACGGCTGCTCTTGGTCTACCTGTTCGGCTGTAGTGCGATGCTGGCTCTGGCCGCGTTTGCCGGGCTGGCCCTGGGGCTGGTCATGCTCGGCGTCAGCCTGTTCCTGATGGGCAGCTTCGCCGCGATCTACCACCCGGCCGGCGTGGGACTGATCTCGCACGAAACTCATCCTCAGAACCGGCCCATGGCCCTCGGCTACCATGGTATTTTCGGATCGGCGGGGATTGCCGCCGGACCGTTTATCGCCGCCATTGTTCTGGCCACCGGTGTGCCATGGTGGGCATACTTCCTTGTACTGGCCGTTCCAGGCGTCGTCTTGGCCGTGGTGCTGATGACCATGTTCACCCACCGGCACGAGGCGTCGAGTGGCACGCCGGTGCGAAGGGAGGGCGCCACGGGCGTCTCGCCCATGCTTGCCTCGGCGGGAGCTTCCCCGGACGAGGACGAATCTGCCTCGTCCGACGCCGATGAAATCGTCCCACTGGAGACCACTGCCGCCAATGGGGCATCGAACACCTCGGGGGCAGAACCGCCAGACGAGCCGCCGCCAGATCATGCCGAGAATCATTCGCGGTGGGACTGCTACGTGCTTCTGGTCGCCGCGATGCTGCCGGCGGGGATGATCTATCGGGCCGTCCTCACGTTCTTGCCGCGGTACCTCGATCACTCGGGCTTCGATCTGACGATCATCCCGCCGGAAAGTCTCCGAAATTTCCTCACCGGTTTCGTGCTCATCCTGGGGATCATCGGCCAATACGTGGCCGGACGGATCGCCCGACACGAAACCCTGGAACCGCTGATGGCGCTCACGTTTGTCCTGGTCAGCCCGGTGTTGCTGTGGATGGGCGTGGCCAGCGGCGCGTGGCGAATTGTGGCGGCCGGACTATTTGCCGTGCTGTTCTTCATGCACCAGCCGGTGCTCAATAGTCTGGTGGCGAAATACAGTTCACGTCGCCGGCGCAGCCTGGCCTACGGGATGAGCTTCACGCTCGGTTTCGGCGTGGGTAGCTACGGCTCGAAACTGGCCGGCGACCTGCAAGCCCGATGGGGCGACTCCGGCACGCTGGCCAGTTATTCGGTGTTGGCGGCGATGGCCCTCCTGGTGGCGGCGTTGACAACGGCCGCCTGGTGGCGGTATCGGCGAGCCGGTTGAGCGGGCCCCGGCATGCCAAATGCCTGATGCCGGGCGGTCGGACGTTGGGCGGTCACGGCAGTAGGAACGTTTGCCGCCGCCAGACACGTCATGCCCCCAGCAAGGCCTGCTGCATCTGCTCGCGGACTTTGGTCAACCGATCGACACCGCCGCCGCCCACCTCGGCCGTGGCCCAACCGCTGAAGCCGATGTCGGCCAATGCCTCACGAACCTTATCCCAGGGCAGATCGCCTTCGGTGATGCCGGTGAACTTGTCTTTCTCGCGGCTGAAGCCCTTCACGTCGAGCTTCACACAGCGGTGGCCGAACGCGCGGATCCACACGCCCGGTTGGCCGTACTTCCAGTGGTTGCCGATGTCGTAGTACATGCCCACCCAAGGGCTGTTGAAGCTGTCGACGAATTCGACGAATTGATCGGCTGTTTGATCGGCCGGCCCGTCATGCTGGTAGAACATGTTATTCCAGACGTTCTCGATCAGGATCGGCTGCCCCAGCGCGGCCGACAGCGGCAGCAGCTTCTTGATCTCCTCGCGCGCCCGGTCGGCCACTTGCTCCGGCGAGCCGTCCTTGCCATGGCCGACGACAATCAGCACGCCCGACCCTCCGGCCGCGTGCGACACGCGGATGCAATGCTCGATGTTCGCCCGCCCCTGGGCTCGCACCTTGGGGTCGGGATCGGTAAGACGTTTGGACCAATGGGCATGATTGATCGCGTTGTGGACGAACACGCCGGACTCTTGGACCGCGCGGCGAGCCTGTTCTGGGGTATAGCCGGCGGCCTGATCCAGGTCGACGCCGTCGAAACCTGCCTCGGCGGCCATGCGGAGCCGCTCGGCGAGCGAGAGGCTTCTGTCGCCCTGCTTGTTGGAAATCATGCCCAACTTGCAGGACAGAAAGATGCGCGGGGTCACCTCGCCAGCTTCGTTGGTGCTCAGTGGGGGTACAATCACCTTTTGTGCCTGATCGTCGGCGTTATTGGCTGCCGCGTTTCCGGCGGTCATCCCCACGGCGGCAAGTGACGCGGCCCCACCGGCCAAAAATGAACGACGGTTCACCGGCGACGCCTTGTCGGCGGAACGAGATTCTCCGGACAGGTCCACGGATTGGGCAGCATTGCGCGGGTGGATCTTTCGCTTCATGATAACGTTGCTCCTGATGGTCCGGTGATGATGTTCCCCGCCTGGATCCATCCCGCGGTGATGGCTGGCAGTTGCCAAGTCGCCGACCTTGGCGAAGCCGAGTTTTGTCGCATGCACCTCGACGGTTGCGGTCGATCCGCGGCGAATCGGCGTCCACCCATTATACTCCGCGGCGTGGTGGTTTCCACCGCGGCTCAGCCGGCTATGCCGCAGGCCATTCCATTGCCGATTGCGGGTGCCGAGCAGAACGGCAACGTGCAGGCCATGGTCCCCACGGCCTTTGGGGGCGGGATCTGGGTGAGGGTTCTGGCCACGAGCACAAGACCCTCACTATCACTCTTCGCGATGGGGGCGGGCACGCGACATGGCCGTTCTCCCATCACAACTATTGCCGAGGCTTGATTTTGCGCCTGACTTGGGGGACAATGTAGGTTCCCGTCGACTGATTTGCACCCTTCCAGTGCGCTAACGGAACAGCCGCGCGCCGGGCCGACCATCGCGTCCAAAGCCCACTCCGCGGCCCGAGTACCCAATGACCGCCGAGCAGTTCGACCCGTATTACGAGTGGCTGGGCATCCGGCCGAAGGATCAGCCGCCGACGCACTACCGGCTGCTAGCCATCGAACCGCTGGAGGACAATTTCTCGGTGATCGCGCGGGCGGCCGACCGTCAGATGGCTTATCTGCGAACGATTCGCGGGGTGCGCGAGGCCCCGCTGGCGCAAAAACTGCTCAATGAGATCGCCGCCGCTCGGGTGTGTCTTCTCAACCCGGAAACGAAAGAATCCTACGACGCCGAGTTGCGGCGGCAATTGGAGTCGTCGCTGACGCCCACCCCGCCGCCTGCCCCAATCGCCCCCGCAGCCGCGGCGTCCGACGCCCCCGGGAACACCGGAGCGGTGGGAAACGGTGCTGCCGACCCCGCGCACGAGCCGCCCTCGCCCGATCGGACCGTCTCCGGGGTCCCGGCGGCAGGTGAAGCCGGGGGCGGCAAACCTTCGATACGTGGCGGCTCCGCTCTGCCCTTGCCTGGTCGGACGAATCTCGACCCCCTGCCCCGGCCTGGACAGACGGCCCTCGATCCCCAGCGGACAGATGCCCGCGAAGAAGCGGTCGATGCGGAAGTGACGGACCGGCCCGAGCTGGTGACGCTGCTGCTTTCTCGCATCAACGCACGCGTCGCGTCCACGTGGGGGCGCAAGTCGCAGTCGGTGCGGAATCGGACCCGGGTGGCTTCCATTGTCTTGCGGCGGCGCGCCTACCATTTACCGGGCGACCTGCGTCGGCTCCCCGGTCGGCTGCTCGGGGCGTTGCCACGGCTTACACTTGCGGTGCTGTGGATGATTATGTTGGCACCGCTGGCCATGGCGCGACTCATCGATTGGCTGCTGCACCGATTAGCGGGGCACGAGAACCACCTCATCCACGGCTTTCTGCGCGTGGCGGCGGTCGCCTCGGTGCTAGCCGCTGGCGTGGCGATCTATTTATTCGGTGATCCGATGGCCGCGGTCGGCCGAGCATATTCCGCGCTTTGGGCGGACGAAGATGCCAACAGCCGGGGGGCCGCGGTGCGGGCTTTGGCCGCCAGCAAAAACCCGTCCGTCGGTGATGTCGCCGTCGATGCCGCTACCGCATCCAGCGACGATCCGCCGTCGCAAGTCGTCGGTGAGATCAAGAATCAACTGGGCATGACCATGCGGCTTATCCCGGCAGGGGAATTCACCATGGGTTCGCCGGAAGACGAACTCGACCGCGATCCCGACGAAGGGCCGACCCGCCGGGTGACGATTACCCGACCCTTCTACATCGGTTCGCATGAGGTAACCCAGGAGCAGTTCGAAAAGCTGATGGAGGCGAACCCATCGCATTTCCGGGGCGGCAATCGGCCGGTCGACAGCGTGCTTTGGGAAGAGGCCGTGGAGTTCTGCCGGCGACTTAGTCAACGGGAGGAGCGGACTTACCGTTTGCCCACCGAGGCGGAATGGGAGTATGCCGCCCGCGCCGATACCTCTACCCGCTGGAGCTTTGGCGATGCGGAGAAACAACTAAAGAAGCACGCCTGGTACGCTGCCAACTCGAAGCTCAAGACCCAGCCGGTCGGGCGGCGGAACGCCAATCCCTGGGGCTTGCACGACGTCCACGGCAACGTCTGGGAATGGTGCTCCGACTGGTACGCGGCCGATACCTACCGCCGCGCGTCGGCCGTCGATCCCACCGGCCCGAGCGCCGGCTCGTATCGCGTTTATCGTGGCGGCGGCTGGCTGCACACGGCCCGGCAGTGTCGCTCGGCGAATCGGCCGGGTTACCCACCGGGATATCGGGCAAGCTATCTGGGGTTCCGCATCTTGGCCCCCTGCCTCGATGAAGAGGTGGACCGGCTGAGATTGTCCGCGGGGGCGCTGGCCGATGAATGATCCGGCGGGCATGCATTCGTCCCGTCGAGCCGCGTGATTCGGGCCCCCAGCGACGCGAGTTTCTCGTCCAGCCGCTCGTAGCCGCGGTCGAGCCAGGCCGCATGTTCGACCAGCGTCCGACCGCGCGCGGCCAGACCGGCCAGCACCAGCGCGGCACTGCCGCGCAGATCGGCGGCCCGAACCGTGGCTCCGTCGAGCCGCTTGACGCCCGCGACAACTGCCATCTCGCCGTGCATCTGGATGTTGGCCCCCAACCGCCGCAATTCAGGCAGGTGCATCGTGCGTTGTGGGAACACGCCGTCGCGCACCGTGGCGCGACCCTCGGCCAGGCAAAGCAGCGTGGTCAACTGTGCTTGAAGATCGGTGGGCAAGCCAGGATAGGCGGCGGCCGTGACGTCACGCGCCCGGCCTCGTTCCGTTGCGGTCAGTTCAACCCAGTCGTTGCCCGCGCTCACGGAATAGCCAGCCGAAGCCAGCCACTGAAGCACGGTCGTTAGATGCTCGGGCAGCACCCGCTGGACGCGCACACGTCCCCGGGTAAGCGCGCCGGCCAATAGCAGCGTGGCCGACTCGATCCGGTCCGGAGGGACGGTGCAGTCGGCTCCGCCGAGTTGATCGACGCCGCGCACCCGGATGATTGGCGTCCCCAATCCTTCGATCCGCGCGCCCATCGACTGGAGCATCCGGCCGAGGGCGACAACTTCCGGCTCGCGAGCGGCGCCCTGGATCATGGTTTCGCCAGAGCTGAGCGCTGCCGCGCTGAGGACGTTCATCGTCCCGGTGACGGTGGGGCCTCTCGGCCCGCGCAGATCGACGCGCGCCCCGCGCAGCCGCGTTGTCCTGGCGATGATGTAGCCGTGGGTTAAATTGAAGTCGGCGCCCAAGGCAGCCAGCCCCTTCAAGTGCAGATCGACCGGGCGTTCGCCGATGCGGCAGCCGCCGGGTAAGGGGACGACGGCCCGACGCCGGCGGGCCAGCAGAGGGCCGAGCACGCAGAACCCGGCCCGCATTCTTCGGACCAGCTTCTCCGGTGCCCGTGAATGCGAACGCTCGACCGTTTGGAGGGTACAGCGGCCGGACCGACGGGAGAACCTTGCGTTGACCCCCAGCGATCGCAGGATCCGGAGTTGGGTGGCTGTGTCGGTCAGGCGGGGGACACGCTCGAGGGAGACCGGCTCATCGGTTAACAGCGCCGCTGCCATCATCGGCAGGGCGGCATTCTTCGCCCCGGCGGCGGCAACCGCCCCATTCAGCGGAGGACCACCGGCGATCGAGAGCGATTGTGACATTCCGAAACGGAGTGTTGTTACCGGCCGGGGACTGGTCCATTTTTCGGTCAACACGCGTTGTTTTCAGCAGAAGGCCGTGGCCGAAAACATGGACCTGTCCACTTACCGGGTGAAGGGGACAGTCCCATTTTCGCGGCGAAAGAGCATGACCAAAGGCCAAACGCCTTCGCCGCCGCGAAAATTGGGACAGTCCCCCGTGAACGGTTACCGTTAAACCAACTCCTCGTATGCTGACAGGTCTTCGCCGTCCAGGCAACACTCGATAATCCGACGACCCAGTGGGTCCAGATTCTGGTCGTCGTAGATCGGCTGCAACTGCTTGCGGAAGAAGCCTTCAAGGATCCGCGCGCCGGCGTCGTAACCCTCGGGTCCAACCTCTGGTTGCTTATCGACTTCGAGGAACCAGTGGGGAATCTGTGTGCCTTCGATCTGCATGAAGAACATCGCGTAGCCCAGTAAGGGGCACCGTGCCGGGCTGAGCTGCTCCGGGCGGAAATGCGCCCCGCCACGGCGTGCCAGATACTCCCGGGCCAACCATTGTGGCATGAATCCGCATTTCCACGAGCCGAGGTGCTGGTTGGGGATCAGCACGAACTTCGTCCGCGGCGTGGCCAGGATCTGTCGCAGCAGGAGGTTCGCCTGCGTCACCCGCCGGCCGGTGGCGAAGGGCCAGTAGGAACCCACGCCCTCGCTGGTCATCCCTTCAGTGTCGGTGATGCTCGGGTTGGCATGCCCGCGGGGGGCGACCAGTCGCCAAAGCCATCCCAGGGCCGGCGGCAGGGCGTGCATGATGCCCATGATGCCGTAGGTGGGGTTCTCACGCGTGCAGGGAGGAGTCCGTACGCCAAAGCTCCGCACGTCCACCTCCGTCGGCTTGTTCACGACGTCGGGGATCATCCGCCGGGGTAGGATCACCCGAGGGTTTGGGCAAGGACGCCCCGGTTCGTCAAGGGTGTGTTCCCAAATCAGACAGGTCGATCGCGGCACACCCTGCATGTTGAGCATCACCAGCGGCTCGGGCGGGCAAAGGCAGAGTCGTTCCAGGTGAGCGTCGACTCCGTAGCTGTCGATGTGATCCACGCGCACGAACCAAGCCTCTTCGGCGTCGGTGATGCGGAGCTTCTTTCTTCGGGCCTGCAATTCCGGATGGCAGAGGGCCATGTCGTCAGTGACCGGGTGCAGCTTGCAACCCTGATTAAGCGTAAGGCGACGTTCCTCGCCGGTCACCACGTTGCGGCCCAGCAGCAGACGGCCATCGGCCTCGCGGTGCGGGTACTCGAGCATTTCGCTCTTGCCGCCGCCGCTGGCCCCCTCGTGCATAATGGTTACGTAGTTGTCGTATGGGGTTGCCACCTCGACCGTCGAGCCGTGCAGGGTGACATAGCTTTCCTTCTCGCCGAAGGTAAGCAGCATGCCGTAAACGCCCTTCTTCGCGCTGGGACCCGGATAAAGGTTCAGCGAGAAGATCTCGTGCATGTCCTTCTGGCGGTTGTGGATCACCACCTGTTTTCCGTCGCAATGCGTGTGGCGGAACGGTGGGGCCAGATAGATCACCGAGCGGGGTTTGAAATCGCGTGGCAGTTGCTCGGCGCCGATCATTCCCTGCAAGTCACCCAGCCCGGCGGCAAAGAAACCCGCGTTGGCCGGGCCGACCAGCAAGGCGTCGTAGCCGAGCTTCCGGTCACCCGCGCGGAACGGCACCAGCAACAGCTCTTGCTCCTTGAGCCAGTCGAAGATTTCTCCCCGGAGTTCCTCGAACGGCTGCTCGAAACGCTCGCTGTAGCGGGTCTTGTCGGTTGCTCCATCGTCGGCAATGACCATGCAATTCGGGTCGCGGCGGCGCATGTACGGCTCAAGGTAGTTCACCGCGACGGCATTCTTGCAGCGGACCACGTTCACCTCGACCACTCGGCCATGGCCCGGGACGTCGTAGGCCACCTCGAATTCGTCCGCCCCATTGCCACCCAACGCCAGCGAGACCAGCTCGCTCCGCGTACTGGGCAGAAAACAGCTTGGGGCAGAGGCCAACACTTCAGCCAATTCAGCGGGCAGGTTCGACAGTTCCAACGCGCTTGTTTCGGTGGTGATGTTCATGCTCGCACAGGGGGATCGTGGGGAGCCGGTTTCATGGCTCGTCGCGGATGCTCGGAAGGCCAACCGGGGACTCGACGCGAGCCCCGCCCTCCGCTACGGTTGTTCTCTTGCGACCGACCAAACTTCCCATTATACCCGACGAGCTAGCAGTGCTGAACCGATTCCGCATATTTTTGCCGCAATCCGGCCCGAAATGATCGCTGGTTGCCAGCTGTATCTTAATACCAGCGTGTGACTTACGTTCACCAGGCGCTGTCTCGCACGCTTCCCGCCGCGGGCGGCCGTCAAGCGAGACGATGGACCGTGAACCGGAAAAGCCCATGCCCCACCAACAACCACCGGGCGACGATCTGTTTGCCGCCGTCACGCCGCCGGCCGAACCGCTTTCGGTGGCTCAGCTCACCCTGCGGATCAAACACCTGCTCGAAGGGCAGTTCCCCACCGTCTGGGTGCGGGGGGAGTTATCCGGGTTGGCTCGCCCACGTTCCGGCCATCTCTACTTCACCCTGAAGGACGACCAAGCCCAGATTCGCGGGGTCGTCTGGCGGAGCACGGCGGCCCGGTTACGCTTCGAACTGGAAGACGGTCAGGCCGTCCTCGTACATGGCGAGTTGAGCGTCTATCCGCCGCGAGGTGAATACCAGGTGATTGCCCGCTCGATCGAACCGGCCGGGCTGGGCCAACTGGAGATGATGCTCCGCCGCCTGCGGGAGAAGCTGGCCGCCGAGGGGCTCTTCGCCGCGGAGCGCAAGCGGCCCGTCCCCGCCCTGGCACGCCGCATCGCCGTGGTGACCAGTCCCAGTGGAGCCGCCGTCCGCGATTTCCTGCAAGTGCTGAGCCGGCGTTGCCGCGTTGCCGACGTGCTGATCGTCCCCAGCCGCGTGCAAGGGCAAGGGGCAAGCCGGGAACTGGCCGACGCCGTCCATACCGCCGCGCGGCTGGTGCCGCGCCCCGAAGTGATCGTCATCACCCGCGGCGGCGGCAGTCTCGAGGACCTCTGGGCGTTCAACGAGGAGCCGCTGGTCCGCGCCGTGGCCGCCTCACCCGTGCCGGTCGTCTCGGCGGTGGGCCACGAGGTGGACGTCACCCTCTGCGACCTGGCCGCCGACCTGCGGGCACTCACCCCCAGCGAGGCCGCGGAGCGTTTGGCCCCCGATCGCGCTCAACTTCAAGCCGGACTGCGCGGCGCCGGCAACCGCATGGCCGCCCTGCTGCGTGCCCGCCTCCAGGCGGCCCGCTCGCGACTCGACGCGCTGTCCGCGCATCCGGCGGTCCGCCGCCCACGCGATCTGGTCGACCAGCGTCGCCGAGGGCTGGACGAATGGGAACGGGCCGCCGGGGAGGCCGTCCGCGCCAAGCTCGACCGGGCCGGCCGACGCTGGGAAACGACCGCCGCGCGTCTCGAGGCGCTCAACCCCCTGGCCGTGCTCCGTCGCGGCTACAGCGTCACCCGCCGAGCCGACGATGGCCGGATCGTCCGCGATGCCCAGGAGTTGGCCGCCGGCGACCGGCTGGTAACCCGCTTTGCCCAGGGTGAGGCGACCAGCCGGGTGGAGCGGAGGTGAGGGTGAATGATCACGGCCGCCTCCCCGTGACTCACCCCATCTGGAACTGCATGCTCGAGAGCTGCTCGCTGGTGGCCCGCTTCGAGATTTCGAGGAATTCGATACCCACGACGCGGTCGTTCTCGTCGAAGTCCAAGATAACCCCCGGCCGCACCTCTTCCGATTCGACAATTTTCTCGTCATCTAGCCGAAAATAGAGCGTGTCGCTTTCCCGGTCCACTTTGATTCTCATCGCGATCTCCTCAGTCTTCGGTCGAAGAACGCTGCGACCCGCCTCTCGGGATTTACCACGACGTTCACAACCACCCGGGCAGCGAAGCTGCAGGCGGTCTTGGGGAGATAGGCTGGATTCTTGTCCATGCCGTATCGCCGGATGTCTCTTGTCGCTTCGCGACCCCGGTTCAAAGAACCGGGGCCACCCGCGAGCCTTGTCAAGGCAGCTCAATTGCCATTGAACGATCGCCGCGACCATCGGGAATTTCAAACAATTTCCGTGTGGGGCTCTGCTCGTCGCTTTCGGCAAGTCGGTATTCGGCGATCAAGAACCTTGGGTGATTATACGTCCCTATTGTACCCCACGTTTTCACACGTCCACAGCATGAAACATCAAGGATTGCCTGTCCATCAGCAGACCATTCAGGCGCTATCAACCCGTACTGGTACAAATCCGGCTCTCCCAATGCTTGTTGAGCCTCGCGTTCATTCCAAGTCATCGCAAATCGCAGGGACTCACGATCGATCGGCTCGGATTCGCTGACTGCAATGGTCAACCGGAAGTGGCCGTCCCATACGCCTTCGCCTTGCGGCACGAGCAACGCCACAAGAACGCCAGCAATCACCGCGATAATGAGCCACTCGGTTTGGGAAGGCCTATACAGTCGCACGGTGATTCTCGTTCTGCTGCGATGACGCGTTGAGTGAATTCACCAACTTCATCGGTGGTCCGGAGGCGTGCGGGTGATCTCGCTTCCGGGCAGTTCGCAGTAGATCCGCCCATTGCGGCTATAGACGTTCGGCACCCCCATGCGCCGACTCTCCGCCTGTGCTTTGCGTACGGCGGTGCGGAAGACGCGCATCATCTCGTCGAACTTCCGACGACTCTCCAATTCGCCAGTCACACTAGCCATGGCTCTCATGCTCCACGAAGCGAATGAATTGGGCGCAACATCGGGTTTCGCAACCACATCACGCCCGGGAGAGATACTCGCCAGTTCGCGTGTCGACCTTCACCGTCTCGCCTTCTTTCAGGTATTCGGGCACTTGCACCACCAGGCCGGTTTCCAGCGTGGCCGGTTTGGTCCGCGCGGTGGCCGAGTCGCCCTTCACCGCCGGGTCGCACTCGACCACCGTCAGCTCCACGGTCAGGGGTAGCTGTAGGCCCACGCACAAGTCATTGTAGATGAGCGCTTGCAGGCCTTCGAGTTGTTCGGTCAGGTATTGCCGCTCGTCCTCGAGGTCTTCCTTGGGCAGGGGGTACTGCTCGTAGTTGCCGTCGTCCATGAACACCAGGCTATCGGCGTCGGCGTAGAGAAACTTCACCGCGCGGCGTTGGAAATCGGCCTCGTCGAGTTGCTCGCCGCCACGGAGAGTGATATCGACCTTCTGCTTCGTGATCAGGTTCCGCGCCCGGTATTTGTAGAAGGTATTGGCGCCGCGCGCCGAGGGGCTTTGCACGTTAACCGACTCGATGATGCAGGGCGCATCGTTGTAGTTGACGATCGCCCCGCGCTTAATGTCCTTGGCCAACATGGGAGTATCCTGGGTGGGGTGAGATGTCAGACGTGCCCATCTTCGCCGAGGATCGTGGCCGACTGCGGGTCGACGGCCACCCCGTCGGTTAGTTCGGCCAACGCGCCGATCACCAGTAGCAGGGCACTCGGATCGAGCATCTCGTCGAACTCGTCGTCCACTTCCATGTCGGCGATTTGCTCGAAGTGCAGCACGTCGAAGCGGGCGTCGGCCCGACGCACGTCGCTCAATTTGGCATCTTGGCCGGCTTCGCAAGCGGCCGGACGCAACTCCTCGGCCAGCGCTTCGACCTGCTCGGCCACTTCTTCGCCGCGGCAATAGCAGATGTCCAGCGCCGCAAAGTCCTCGGTCGCCACGACCGACACCGAGTCGAACGTGCCGTCCTCGTTGGCGGTCACGTTGCAAAGCCGGTAGCCAGGGTTCAATGCGGCCACGGCCTTCTCCAACTCGACCAGCGTGGGCCGCCGCTCGTGGCGAAACAACACGAAGTACGTCTCGCGCCAGCGATAGCGTTTGTCTTCGAACATCGACATCTGAGCGGTCCCTTCAGCGGGTAAATTAAGGTGCCACGAGCGTTCCCGCATTGCACGATTGTGTTCACGTGTGTGTCCACCTGCAACACGCCGGTGGCCCCACGGTTTCAACTGGCACGATTCAGTTGGCGGCCACAAGTTCAACTGACACGGAGTGTCAGTGACCCAACTCGCCCGCGCGGTGCGTGGCCGCCTCGACTGCCGCGAACAGTGCCCCACGCATTCCCGTTTGTTCGAGAGCCTCCAAGCCGGCGATGGTCGTCCCGCCGGGGCTGGTCACTCGTTCGCGCAGTACGGCCGGATGTTCGCCGGTGCCGAGGACCATCTCGGCGGCGCCGGCCACCGTTTGGGCGGCCAGCGGCGAGGCGACCGCACGCGGCAAGCCTTGCCGGACGCCCGCATCGCTGAGCGCCTCGATCACCGTGTAGACGAACGCCGGCCCGGAGCCGGAGAGACCAGTCACGGCGTCGAGCAGACGCTCCTCCACCCGGCAGGCGAAGCCCACCGCCTCGAGCATTCGTCGGACCAAGGCGTCGTCATCCTTGGTCGCCTGCTGGCCCAAGCTGTAACCGCAAGCCCCGCGGCCGACCAGGCAAGGTGTATTGGGCATCACGCGGACGAGGCGTGCTTTCGGACCGAGCAACTGGGCGAGGGCCTCCAGTCGCACCCCCGCCGCAATGGAGACCACCAGATGCCGTTCATCGAGCGAATTGGCCAGCGGCTGGGCAACCGTGGCGATCAGATGTGGCTTCACTGCCAGGACAATCACTTCCGCTTGGCGAACGACCTCCAGGTTGTCGGCGACCACATGGGCGCCGGTAGCCGCGGCGAAGCGTTCTTGGGCTTCCACACTCGGATCGGCGGCAATCAGTTTGTCCGCCGTCAACAGTCCGGCTCGGAGCCAGCCCTGGGCCAGGGCGGTGGCCATCTGCCCGGCACCGATCATTCCAACAGTCTTGTTTTGCATGGCACTTGACGGAGCCGTGGCGAACGTGGACCGAAATTTCCCGCGGGGCGAATGGTGGTCGCTCGCGAGGCTGGTTCTCGGGGCGGCTCCTCAATTCCTTTCCGCCGACCATGTTAGGGCATCTTCGGACGGGTTTCAAGCGGTCCAAAACCGGCCTTTACACGCTGGCCGGCAATCGCGATACTCCGCCACCCCGAATCCGGCCGAGCGAAGGCCCCGGCGAGGGTCCCCACTCGGTCCACTTTTCGCAGCTTACACATCACCGCTTGTCGCCGCTCGAACTTTCGCGTGGGCAATCACCCCAAGGAGGTCACTTAACGATGAAATTCCGTTACATCTTGGTGCCCCTGTTGTGTGCCGTTTGGTTTCTACCGGCCGATGTGCTGGCCGATGGCTGGTCGCTCAACCCATTCGCGTCGTCGAAAGAGAAGAGTGAGCGGCGATCGAGCACCGTCTCCCGGCCGTATTCGCCCGATCATCGCCGGGCGTACGACGAGCCGTCGATCTGGGAGCAGTTCCAGCGCGACATGCGACGGTTCAACGCACGCACCAAACGTTTTCTGGACGACACGGCCGACGCACTAACTACGCCGCCACCCCCGCCGCGCGTTCCCAACTGGCTGAAACCCAAGCCGCTCTTCGGCCCACGAAAGACAACAGCCGACCGCCGCTATCATCACCGCAAAGCAGACGACAACCGCTCCTGGTTCGATGGGCTCTTCGCCCCCGACGAGCCGCCCATGCCGCAATCGCCCGAGGATTTTGTCGGGATGGACCGCCCGGAGATGTGATCCGGCGGTGGTTCGACCACACCGGGAGCTGGTTGCGTGAGTGGGCGGGTGAGGTCGGATTGCGGGGATCGCTGCGATCATCGTCGCGAAACCTCGGAAACTGACGCTCCCGCCCCGCCCGCCCTGCCCGGAGCCGTTCGGCTGACAGACCATTTCGACCAAGCTTTTCGACGGAGTTGGTATGACTTCCCCTAAACGCGTATCGGTCCGTGCCGTGTCGGCCGCGGCACGCTTGGGCTTGGCGCTCCTCGCCGGCGCGGCACTGATTCTCGTTCAGGCCGGCTGCCGGAGCGATTCGCTCCTGAGTGTCTCGCCCACGCACCTGCCGTCGGAACTCCGCTTACGAGCCGAGCAGCGGGCATTGGAAGACGCGGTCGCGGCTGACGGCTTCCCCGACGCGAACGAAGAGGGGCTTTAGGCATCAGCCCCGATCCACTTCCGTGAGCCTGGCCTTCCTTGGCTTGGCTACACGAGGAGCAGCCGATGGTGGTCTGTGTTGGCCGCTTGGCATGTGCGAACCACGGTGAACCGCACGCTTGGAGCCAACAGAAGCATGCATTGTCGTTCGACAACACCTGGGCCCTCTCGTCGATACGTATGGGGGTTGCTGGCGATTCTGGCTGTCAGCCTCGCCGTGCGGTTCTATCGGGTCGACGCCCCGGTGGTCGATGGGTTCTGGGACAAGCAGGTGGCCGTGGCCAATCGAGCGCGGAACATCGCCGGTCCGCCGTTCGACATCTTCAATGGCGACTTTGACTTCGTGCTCCGGCCCGACGGCAGCAATATCTCGTCGACCGAGGAAATCCCCCTCTACGGGGCCCTGGTGGCGGTCGGATATCGGCTCTTCGGTGAGCAGGATTGGTGGGGGCGGCTCGTCAGTGCCGGGGGATCGCTGATCGCCATTTTCGCCTTTGTCGCCCTGCTGCGACGCGAGTTCGATGAGGAGTTCGCGCTGGTGGCGGGGCTGTTCCTGGCCGCCAGCCCGTTGTTGCTCTTCTACGGGCGTTCCGTGCTCCCCGATACCTGCATGCTGGGTTTCATGATCCTGGCAGTCTACTTCTTTCGCTTGGGATTGGACAAGCACGGCACGACCTGGATCATCGCCAGTGGAATTGCGGGCTTGGTGGCCGTGGCCTTCAAGTACTACGGCTTAATGGTTCTGTTGCCTCTAGCGTTCGAGGCGTGGCGCGCTCGGCGATGGGGGGGCCTCGGGCCGCTTGCCCTTTCCACGGCGATCATGACCGTGCCGCTCGCCGTCTGGATGTTCGCGGTCTTTTTGCGGACGGCGAATCCCGCCGAACACGCCACGTATTTCATTTTCCAGGACCCGGCTATCCTCGGCGACAAGCATCTTTGGACACGTTTGGCGGATCGCTTTCTCTGGAAAAGCTGTGGTCCGGTGGCCACCATATTCATCGGCATCGGCGCCTATGCCGTGGTTGCCCGGCGGGTGAAGATGGGCTCGCTCCCGACCTGGTGTGTGATGGGGCTGCTGTTCTATTTCCTTCTCGCTCCCAAGGCCATCGGGCACGAATACTACGAGTTGATGATGTTGCCCGGTGCCGCGGGCATGGCGGCATTGGGATGGCGGTTCCTGTTCAGCCCCCGGCCGGAGGCGGGCCGACGGCCCCTCCAGCGATTGGCTGGTGCGGCGGTGCTGGTCCTGGCCGTGGTGATTCACTCGCCCTGGGTGAGCACCTCGCGATTTCGCCAGGACCAAGGTTTCCTTCGCGCGGCCGACAGCATTCGGCAGCATTGCTCGCCGGAGGGACGGATCGTCGCGGGGCCGAACACCCCTCAGCCGATAATCCACCACGCCCGCCGTCAAGGCTGGACTTGGCAGGAATTTCCCGACGACTGGCGCACGCGGTTCTCCGAGTATCAGCGTGCCGGGGGCGAATTGATCGTGCTCCATTTTAACCACCGCACAACCCCTCACCAGCGGGCACGTTACACGCCGATGATCCGCGAGCTGCCGGTGCTCGACCACCAGCAGGGGAACTGGAACATCGACGGGAGTGAAGCTGAGTTCTACCTGCTACGGCTTTCGGACGTCCCCCCTGTAATCGAGCCGTAGTGGATGCTCTCGGGCCGACACCAGGGGCGGGCTAAGTTGACGCAGGGAGCCACCCAGCCACCCGCCTACTTTCGCAGTGCGGTTGTCCAAACGGGTAAGCATGGCAGGCCCCACTGCGTGGGGCCGTCTCGCATTCGGCAGGGAGGGGAAAAGCGTCACCGTGCCTGCCGCACCCGGACGGGGAAGCAGTCCGGTCCCTGGCTTGCGGGATACCGCGAGATGTCTAGCTTCATCCTGGACCACGCTTGTGCAACCGGCACAACCGTACCGACCGGGTGCTGGGCCCCCTGCGGCGTGGGAGGCAAACCCTTCCGCCGACAATGGCGATAAGGTACACTGACTTGTTAAGCTAGTGAACGCTTGGTGGCCGTGTTTGCGAATCCCGGCCGACGGGAGGCCGAGCTTCCCCACGGCGGATCCTCGTACCCCCTGGCTATTCGCTGCCACAACGGGAATTGATTTTGAGTTTACTTGTAAAACGCCGATTGATTTGCGCGGCGGTCCTCGGCTTGTGTTGGGCGCTCAGCGCGGCTCCCCTGGCGGCGCAGCGGACCAGTTCCGAAGGGCTCTGCCGACAGCATCATCCATGGGGACACTTCAACCCCGGGGCGTGGACCCTGGTGCGCGTTGTCACCGAGACGCTTGACGAGCAGGGCAACGTGACGGCCACCAGTACAACCGATCGCCGCACCGTCTTGCGGGCAACGGGAGCGACTTACGCCGAGTTAGGCGTTCGCGTCACGGTCGAGGTCGCTGGAAAGCGATTCGACGCCGAACCACGAAATGTCGTCGAGGGTTACTGCGGGCAAGATCCAGACGAGCAGGCGGACATTGGCGCGCCCAAAGCGGCGAAAGTGACAATCGAAAAGCGGACTGTCCCCTGCCAAGTCCAGCAGATCGAGGTTCGGGGCGCTGGGACGAAGCAGGTGACGAACATTTACTTTTCCGATGAGTTGCAGCCGAGTGTCTTGAAGCGGGAGTCGGTGACCACGTCGACCGAGAGTGGTGAGAAGCTGAGTGAATCGGTCACCGAGGTGCTGGCCCTGGCCATGCCGTTTCGCGTGCTTACCGAACTGCAACAAACGGCCCAGCTTCGCACGGTCCATGAACACGCCAATGGCAAAGTGGTCAAACTGTGGGTCACTTCGCCGGACGTCCCCGGTGGGGAGGTGGCCGCCTGGACCAAGGAACTCGACGCCGAGGGAAACGTGGTCAGCCGGAGCACACTAGAACTGCTCGACTACGGGCTGAAGAGCCGCGAGCTTCGGACCGGGCTGTTCGGCCGACGGCGCGGCGGTCGAGTTTATGAGTCGGCGCAATAGCATCCGGCCCGCGGATACAGCATTTCTCTCTACGGCTGGGCGCAGCTCCTCCAATCTTTCCGTGGTGGGTCGCAAGCCCGGCGATCCGCCGCCCGTGCGGTGTCCACGGCTGTTGATTTCCGCGAGCGACTGAAGGCCCGCCGGAAAACACGGCTTGCCAGTCCTGCTCCGTGGTACCAGTTGTTCGCGCCGGTCTATCGGGCCTGGAGAGGATGCCGCCGTCCTTGCGCCCCCCCGAATTAGCGGGTACGGCTCGTCTTGGGTATCGGAAGCCCGTGAGTCGCGCCACGGAAATCCGCGCTCAGCGGGCGGCGGTGCTTTTGTCATCCCCGGTAGTGAGAAGTCGAAGTCGTGTGCTTGTAAACAATTGCGTCGAACTCTCGTTCATCGCTTGTGTGCGGCACGGGACTTGCTCATGAGACAGATCGTCGCTCCTGGAGTTTTGCGGCTGAGAGGCAGTGATCTCCCTGCGAGGCGACGCACTGTAACCAACCATCTGGTTGCCCCACTTGTGGAGGACTTCATGGCAACTGGCACCGTGGAAGCGAACGGCACCTTCCTGGCCGATGTGATCGAGGAGACGCCCGACGGCGACCGCATGATGCACTGCCTGCAATGTGGCAGTTGCGGCGGTTCCTGCCCCAGTGGCGGCGATATGGACTACACACCGCGGGCGATCATTGCGATGATCGCCAACGGACAGCGTGAAGCGGTCTTGCAGGCCAATACGATGTGGGCCTGCGTGTCCTGCTACTTCTGCACGACGCGCTGTCCGCAGCAGATCCCGATCACCGACATCATGTACACGCTCAAGCGGCAGGCGATCCGCGAACGGGCCTACCGCGACACCGACGCCCCGGCACTGGCCAAGACGTTCACCGACTACGTGGACAAATACGGCCGCAGCTTCGAGTTCGGTTTGGCGACCGGTTATGTGCTGCTGAACCGGCCGCTCTCGGCGTTGAAGATGGGGCCCATGGGATTCTCGATGTTCACCAAGGGCCGCATGTCGCTCAAGCCGTCGAAGATCAAGAACATCGACCAACTGCGTGCAATCATCAATAAGGCCCGAGAGCTAGGGGGGAAGAAGTGAAATACGCGTATTACCCTGGATGCTCGTTGGAGTGCAACGCGGCCGCCTACGACCACTCGGTGCGGGCGGTGGCGGAGCATTTGCACCTGGAGCTGGTGGAGATCGACGACTGGAACTGCTGCGGCGCGACCGAGTATTTCAGCCAGGATGAGTTGACCGCGGCGTCGGTTGTCGCGCGGAACCTGGCACTAGTCGACGGCAGTGCGGAACAAGTCGTGGCACCCTGTGCCGCCTGCTATCTCAACCTGAAGAAGACCGACAAGCTGATGTCGGACCACCCGGCCATGGGCAAGCAGATCAACGAAGCCCTGGCGGCCGGCGGGCTGGCCTATAAGCCAGGCTCGCTTGAGGTCCGGCACATGCTCGACGTGATCTGCGACGACATCGGCGAAGAAGCCGTGCGCGACAAAGTGGTCCGCCCGCTGGAAGGCCTCCGCGTGGCGCCATATTACGGGTGCCAGGTCGTTCGGCCGATCAGCAACGATGACAACCCCGAATACCCCATGAAAATGGACGAGTTATTCGGCTGGTTGGGGGCGGAGGTTGTTGATTATCCGGTCAAAGCCCACTGCTGCGGCGGCCACATGACGCAGATCAGCGAGCCGCAGGCCTTCGAGTTGATCCGCCGGCTGCTGCAGAGCGCCCAGGACTACGATGCGGACATGATCGCCTGCATGTGCCCGATGTGCCAGTTGAACCTCGACGGGTTCCAGGCGCGGGTGAACTCCTACTTCGGCACGGACTACAAGCTACCGATCGTCTACTTCAGCCAGTTGCTAGGGACGGCCTTTGGGATCGACGACCAGCGGCTGGGCATCGGCAAGGAACTGGTGCCGGCCAAGCCGGTGCTGGAGAAGAAGATGAAGGCCGCGGCCGGGGCGTAGATCCCATGACAGCGTAGACACCACGACAAGGTGAAGGGGCGGCCAGGTGATTTGAAGCCAAGCCGACAACTCGTTGTCGGAGACCCCTCGCGTGGATCGATCAACTGCGAGCGTTGCCAATTACGTCCCGTGACCTTGTCACATTGTTACCCACTCACACAGATGGTGGGACTCGCTTCGCTGGGCCCGCCCAACGGATGTCGATGGAACGCGAACGAGCATAACTGAACACCCTACCCATTGCGGAGAATCATCATGGCCGAGCGTGTCGGCATTTATGTTTGCCATTGCGGCAGCAATATCGCGGGAACGGTCGACGTGGAGAGCGTCGCCCAATGGGCCGGCGCCAACCTCGAAGACGTGGTCGTCTCGAAGGATTACAAGTTCATGTGCTCCTCGCTGGGCCAATCGATGGTCGAGGAGGATATCAAGAACGAGAAGCTCACCCGCGTGGTCGTGGCGGCCTGCTCGCCGCACCTGCACGAAAAGACCTTCCGCCGCGCCTGCGAGAATGCGGGCATGAACCCCTACTTGTGCCAGATGACCAACATTCGCGAGCACTGCTCGTGGGTGCACTCCGATCGGCACATGGCCACCGAGAAGGCCAAGGCCCTGGTTGCCGCCTCGACCGAGCGGGTCAAGCTCCAAGAGCCGCTCGAACCGATGTACGTCGACGTCAATCCGGCCACGCTGATCGTCGGCGGCGGGATCGCCGGCTTGCAAGCCGCCATCGAGTTGGCCGACGCCGGCTACAAAGTCTATCTGGTCGAGCGCGAACCGTCGATCGGCGGCCACATGGCCCAGTTCGACAAAACCTTCCCCACCCTCGACTGCTCGGCCTGCATCCTGACGCCAAAGATGTCCGACGCCGGGCAACATGAAAACATTGAATTGCTCACCTACTCGGAACTGGAGGAAGTGAGCGGTTCGGTGGGCGACTTCAAGGTGAAGGTCCGCAAGAAGGCCCGTTATGTCGACTACGACAAGTGCACCGGCTGCGGTATTTGCCAGGAGAAGTGTCCGCGGAAGGTCGTCGATGAAGACTTTGAAGCGGGGCTGGGCTACCGCAAGGCGATCTACACGCCTTTCCCGCAAGCCGTGCCCCGCATCCCGGTGCTCGACACGGAAAATTGCATCTACTTCACGCGCGGCAAGTGCCAGGTCTGCTCGAAAGTCTGCCCCACCGAGGCGGTCGACTACGAGCAGCAGGACGAAATCGTCGAACTGAACGTCGGGAACGTGATTATTGCCACGGGCTGGAAGCTGTTCGACACGGCCCGCATCCCTCAGTACGGCTATGGCCGGCTGGCCAATGTCTATACGAATCTGGAGTTCGAGCGGCTCTGTAACGCCGCCGGACCCACGAACGGCAAGATCGTCCTCCGCGACGGCAAGACGGAACCCAAGCGCGTGGCCATCGTCCACTGCGTGGGCAGCCGCGACAAGAAGCATCACGAATATTGCTCGAACGTCTGCTGCATGGCGGCGCTGAAGTTCGGCCATCTGGTGGTCGAGAAGACCGACGCCGAGGTCTACAGCTTCTACATCGACATGCGGACCCCGGCAAAGAACTACGAGGAATTCTATCAGCGACTGCTCGAGGAAGGCATGCACTTCGTCCGTGGCAAGGTTTCGGAAGTGACCGACGCTGCCCGAAAGCCGGACGAGCAGGGCCGGCTGATCGTGCAATACGAGGATACGTTGCTCGGTAAGCAAAAGCGGCTTCCGGTCGACATGGTCATCCTCATGGGCGCGATCGAACCACAGGAGGACGCAAAGGAATTGGGGCTGAAGGCGGGCATCTCCTGCTCGATGGCCGGCTGGTACACCGAGCGGCACCCCAAGCTGGACCCGGTGGCGACGATGACCGACGGCGTGTTCATCGCCGGGGCCTGCCAGGGCCCGAAGGACATCCCCGACTCGGTTGCCCAGGGCGCGGCCGCTGCGGCGCGGGTGCAGGCGATGATTACCAAAGGCAAGGTGATGATCGAGCCGATCGTGGCGTCGATCGACGAGGAGGCCTGCTCTGGCTGCCGGATTTGCAACAACCTCTGTCCGTACAACGCCATCGAGTACCTCGAAGAGAAGCAGGTCAGCCGCGTGATCACGGCCCTTTGCAAGGGCTGTGGCACCTGCGTGGCAGCCTGCCCGGCGAACGCCATCACCGGTGCCCACTTTAACAACCAGCAGATCATGGCCGAGATCAACGGCGCGCTGTGGGACGCGATCCACGGCGAGGGGGGCAACGGCCAAGGCGAGCCCGCCCCCGAACCCGAGGCGGCACCCGCGTAATACCCCAAGCCGACAACCTGTTGTCCCGAGAACCCAAGCCGACAGCTTATTGTCGCACAAACCATCGTCGACAACTTGCTATCGGAGCACCGAGGCATTCAGCCGGTCCCGCGGAGTGGTGCCCGTGGGCTTAAAATGTGTCATCGCAACATCCTAACATCCAACATCCCAACATCCCCATGGCAGACACGAACTTTGAACCCAAGATTGTCGGGTTCTGCTGCAACTGGTGTTCGTACCGGGCGGCCGATTTGGCCGGCTCGGCGCGGATCAAGTATCCGGCCAACGTGCGGATCATCCGCGTGATGTGCAGCGGCCGGATCGACCCCACCTTCGTCCTCAAAGCCCTTTCGCTGGGTGCCGACGGTGTGCTCGTGGCTGGCTGCCATCCGGGCGAATGCCACTACGTCAACCAGAACTACAAGGCCATGCGCCGCTACGCCATGCTCAAGCAAACGCTTGCCGCGATGGGCGTCGAGCCGGAGCGCGTGCAGTTGGTCTGGGCGTCGGCGGCCGAAGGCGAAGTTCTCGCCAAGGCCGTCCAAACGCTGGTCGAGAACGTCAAGAAACTGGGGCCGCTCGGATGGTCCAAGAACTGGGAAGAAAACGGCGGGCGGCTCGAAGCCCTCGAGGCAATCGCCCATGAGCACGAAGAGGCGATGGAGGTCCCCCAATGAGCACGGCTGAAGCCAAACCGACCGAATCCGGCGCGCCGACGAAGAAGGGCAAGCTGGCCATTTACTGGGCCGCTTCCTGCGGCGGATGCGAAATCGCCATCCTCCAGATCCACGAAAACGTGCTGAAGGTGGCCGAGCTGTTCGACATCGTCTTCTGGCCCTGCGCCACCGACGGCAAGGTCCGCGACGTGGAGAAGCTGGCCGACGGCGAGATCGACGTCTGCCTATTCAACGGCGGCGTCCGCACCAGCGAGCAGGAGTATATGGCCCAACTGCTGCGGAAGAAGTCGAAGGTGCTCGTGGCCTTCGGCTCTTGCGCCCACGAGGGCTGCATCCCCGGCCTGGCCAACATGAACGACCGCCAGGAAGTGTTCGACGCGGTGTATCAGGAAGGCTCGATGACCTTCCCGGAAAACCCGAACAACGTGCGTCCGCAGGCGGAGACGGAGGTCCCCGAAGGCACGCTGCATCTGCCGATCTTCTACGATACGCTGAAGACGCTGGATCAAACCGTGGCGGTGGACTACTACCTGCCCGGTTGCCCGCCCGAGGGCGAGAACATCTGGAAGGCGATCGAAGCGATCGTTACCGGCAACCTTCCGCCGGCCGGGTCGGTGATTGGGGTGAACACCACCGTCTGCGACGAGTGCCCCCGCACCCGAGCCGAGAAGAAGATCAAAAAGTTCCACCGCACGTGGGAGATCATCCCCAACGAAGAGGAATGCTTGCTCGAGCAGGGGATCCTCTGCTGCGGAATCGCCACCCGCGCCGGCTGTGGGGCCCTCTGTCCGCAGGTCAACTCGCCCTGCATCGGTTGCCACGGCCCGAACGACGGCGTGGAGGACTACGGGGCCCGCATGATGACCGCGTTGGCCAGCGTGATCGACTCGGACGATCCCGATGAGATCAACCAGATCATCAGCGACGGGATTCCCGACCCGGTGGGCAGCTTTTACCGATTCAACCTGGCCAAGAGCCTGCTGCGTCGCAAGAATCGCCGGGACAACGGCAACGGACACAAGTAGCACGACCATTTAGCGGCCGGGTTCGCCCGGTCGTTATGAATCATCCGGGTGCCACGGGCATCTTGCCAGTGCTTGTCCCTCAACCTCGGACAGGCACCAGACTGGCGGGAGGCCCGGGGACACCCCAGCACGGAGTCAGACAAGCGATGAGCACCGCCACTCCCAGCAAGCGCATCTCCATCGACCCGATCACGCGGCTCGAAGGGCACGGAAAAATCGACATCTTCCTGGACGACCAGGGCGATGTGTCGGGGGCGTATCTGCAGATTCCCGAACTCCGCGGCTTCGAGCAGTTTTGCGTCGGTCGGCCGGCCGAGGATATGCCGAACCTGACCAACCGCATCTGCGGCGTCTGCCCGGAGGCCCACCACATGGCGGCCACCAAGGCGCTGGACGGCGTGTGGAGCATCGACCCGCCACCAACGGCCAAAAAGCTTCGCGAGATGTTCTACAGCATCTTCTTCGCCACCGACCACACGACGCACTTCTATGCCCTCGGCGGGCCGGACTTCGTCGTCGGCCCCGAGGCCCCCAAGGCCGAGCGAAACATCCTCGGCGTGGTGGCCAAGGTTGGCTTGGAGGTGGGCGGCAAGGTCATCAACATGCGACGCAACGGCCATCACCTGATCAAGATGATCGCCGGCCGCCCGGTGCATCCCAACTGGGGGCTGCCCGGCGGGGTCAGCCGCGGTATCAACGAGGAACAGCGAGCGGAAATCGAGAAACTCGGCCGCGAGGCCATCGAATTCGCCAAATTCTCGCTCCAGGTGTTCGAAGACCTCGTGCTCAAGAACACCGACTACGTGAATCTCATCACTGGCGATACCTACACCCATAAGACCTACAATATGGGTATGGTCGACGCCAACAATCGCACGAATTTCTACGACGGGATGATCCGCATCACGGGGCCCGACGGCAAGGAGCTGACGAAGTACCATGCCAAGGACTACCGCGAGCACATCGCCGAGCGGGTCGAGCCCTGGTCGTACCTGAAGTTCCCATACCTGAAAGAGGTCGGGTGGAAGGGCTTCGTCGACGGGCCCGACTCCGGCGTCTACAAGGCCACGCCGCTCTCGCGATTGAATGCCGCCGACGGCATGGCTACGCCGTTGGCTCAGGCCGAGTACGAGCGGTTCTACGACACCCTGGGCGGCAAGCCCGTGCATCACACATTGGCCACGCATTGGGCGCGGCTGATCGAGTTGCTCTATGCCACCGAGCGTTGGGTAGAATTGGCTACCGACCCGGAGATCACCGGACCGCAGTACCGCGTCGTTCCGACCGAAACGCCTAGCGAAGGCGTCGGCTGCGTCGAGGCGCCACGTGGCACGCTCACGCATCACTACAAGACCGACGAGCGCGGCATCCTCACCGCCGTGAACCTCATCGTCGGCACGACGAACAATAACGCCCCGATCTGCATGTCGGTCGAAAAGGCCGCCAAGGGGCTGATCAAGCAGGGTGAAGTTCGCGAAGGGCTGCTGAACATGGTCGAGATGGCCTTCCGCGCCTACGACCCCTGCTTCGGCTGCGCCACCCACAGCCTCCCTGGCCAAATGCCGCTGGAGGTGAACCTGCGCGACCGCGAGGGCAATGTCGTCCAGACGCTCAAGCAGTACGTGGACTAGCCACGCAAACCGCGCTCGAAGCCGCCGGCGGACAACATTGACCGCCACGCCACCCGCCCCGGGCCGAGTCGCCCGGGGTTCTTTTTGCGCTGGGGCGAGGCTATTATTACAGTAGTTGCCCATCAGCCTGCCCGCTGACAAGGAGTTGAGCAATGAGCGCCGACCTATCCCCTGGGAGCGAGCAATACCTGGCCGAGGTGGTTCGGCGAGGCGTCTTTACCAGCCGCGAGCAAGCCCTGGAGCGAGCGGTCGAGTTGCTTCGGCAGCGAGAGCAGTTGATCCGAGATGTCAATGAAGGAATCGAAGCGATCGACCGAGGGGAGTATGGTCCACTGGATTTCGACGAATTGAAAGCCGCGATACGTCGTGAAGCCGATTCCCGCCAGGAGGCCGGGTGATGGCTCAATGCGACTTCTCCGATCCAGCCGAGAGGGACTTGCGAGAAATCGGGAACTTCGCCGGTGTGTAGTTTTTCTGTGTTCTCCGTGCCTCCGTGGTTATCCCCCTTCCCCATGATCACCCTCATCCTCGGCCTTGGCAACCCGATCGTGAGCGACGACGCCGTTGGCATCCGCGTGGCCGCCCTGCTGCGCGAGCGGCTTGCTGGGCGCGACGACGTCGAGGTGGACGAGGACTACTGGGGCGGGCTGAAGCTGATGGAGCGGCTGATCGGCTACGAGGCGGCGGTGGTGATCGACGCCATCCAAACCGGCTCCGCCCCGCCGGGCACGATCCACCGGCTCCGCGTGGAGGACATGCCCACGCAGCGCAGCGCCTCGGCCCACGACCTGAATCTGCCGACCGCCTTGGAGTTGGGTCGGCGGGCGGAGCAGGCACTGCCGGCCAACGACGCCATCCACCTTGTGGGGATCGAAGTGGCCGATATACTGAATTTCGGCGAGCGGTTGACGCCCGCGGTCGAGGCGGCCGTGCCCGAGGCTGTCTCCCTGGTCATGGAAATCCTGGGCGAGGACGATCACACCACCGAGTTTAAGGAGAACGGAAAATGATCTCACCGGAACTACTGCGTCGCTACCCCATCTTCGCCGGAATCGGTGAGGAAAGCACCAAGAAGATCGCCATGATCGCCGAGGAGAAGAGCGTACCGGCCGGCACCCGCATGTTCAGCGAGGGCGACCCGGCCAATTCGCTTTTCATCATCGTTTCGGGAGAGGTGAACATCGACTACCTGCTCGGCAGTGGCGAAACCCGCACTGTCGACACCCTGGTGGCCGGCGACCTGCTGGTCTGGTCGTCGCTGATTGAACCCTACCGCACCACCGCCATCGGCACCACCACCAAGGATTGCGAACTGATCCGCGTCGATGCAGCCAAGCTTCGCGAACTCTGCGAGGATGACGCGGTTGTCGGCTACCGGCTGACTACCCAAGTGGCCAAACTGCTGGCCAACCGGCTGGAGGGCGCCCGCGTGCAATTGGCGGCTGTTTAGTTCATGCACGAACTCTCCATCGTTGAAGCCCTGATCGAGCAAGTCCAGCGCGAGTTGGACCGCGCGGGCCAAACGGGGGGATGTGTGCGCGAGCTGCATCTCTCGATCGGCCGGCTCTCGGGCGTCAATGTCGAGTCGATCCGCTTCGCCTTCGAGTTACTGGCGCCCGGCTCCATTGTCGATGGCGCGGAGTTGAAGGTCGTCGAGCCGGCGGCCGAGTGCGTCTGCCGCCAGTGCGATGCCCGGACCGAAATCGAAGGGCTTGTCACCCAGTGCCCTGCTTGCGGGAGCGACGAGGTGCAGATCACCGGCGGCCGCGACCTCACCCTCGACAGCATCGAGGTGGAGACGGCGGAGCATTTACCTTGATGGTTTCCAGCGCCCCGAATAGAATATCGCAGAGGGGAAGCAGGCGATGACCACCATCCGCTACTCGGGCGATGCCCTTTGGAACCGAATCGAACGGGCCGTGGAGAAAGTCAAGGATCGACTGCAGCGCGTGACCAGGGCGCTTGACGACGCCTGCGTCGCCCATGCCGTCGTCGGCGGCAACGCGGTGCAATTGTGGGTGGCCCAGGTCGATGAGACGGCGGTGCGAAACACGCGCGATGTCGACGTGCTGCTGCGACGCGAGGACCTGTCCCGCGCGATCGACGCCCTCGCCCCGGCGGGATTCGTCTTTCAAACCGTGCATGGCGTCGACATGTTCCTCGATGGCCCGGACGCCGGTCCCCGCGACGCGGTCCATGTGGTCTTTGCCGGTGAGAAGGTCCGGCCCGAATACCCACTGCCCACGCCCGACGTGTCGGAGCAGCAAGCGATCAAGGATACCCGCACGCTGGCGCTCGATGCCCTGGTGCGCATGAAGCTGACGTCGTTCCGCGACAAAGACCGCGTCCACTTGCGCGACATGCTCGAGGTGGGGCTGATCGACGCCGAATGGCTGCCGCGGGTGCCGGAGCAATTGCGCGGTCGGTTGCGGCGGTTGATTGATACGCCGGAGGGGTGAGCACGGCCGGCGTGAGTTTACGTGAGACGCTGGGAAGACAAAGCCCTCATTTACCTGGGAGCGCTTGCGATGACCGCGACAATGCAATACCTTGATCGATTCCTGGACCCGCTCAGCGAGGTCCTCACCCCGCCAGTGGCCAGAAGGCTCGCCGAACTGCGGGCCGACCCGGTCCTCCAGGCCCGAGTCGACGAACTGGCCGCCAAGGCGAATCAGGGTTTGCTCAGCCCGGAGGAGGAGACGGAGTACAAAAGCTACATCGAAGCCGCGGAGATGCTGGCCATCATGCAGGCCAAAGCCCGCCGCTACCTCGCGGAGCAGTCGAAGTAAGATGGATGCTGCAACACGAGCGTTCGTGCGCGATCGCGCGGGCAACCGGTGTGAGTATTGTGGGATGGCACAGGAAGCAGATCCATTCTTCAGGTTTCACATTGAACACATTGTGGCCACTCAACATCGGGGGACTGATGAGATCGACAATTTGGCACTTGCTTGTCATCGCTGCAACGCATACAAGGGTCCGAACCTAAGCAGTGTCGACGCGAAAACCAACCAAGTGGTCTCGCTCTTTCACCCCCGGCGGCAGCGGTGGCAAGAACACTTCAAACAGATCGAGGGTCAAGTCCACGGATTGACGCCAACCGGTCGGGCCACGGTACAACTGCTACAGATGAACGCCCCATGCCGTGTGGAATTGCGGGCAACGTGATCGAGTGCGGCGCGCGGGCCCGGTTGTTGGACTCGCTCCGCCACCGGCTCCAGGAGCTGATTGATACGCCGGAGGGGTGAGGCGTGAGCCCAAGAGTCTCTAGGCCCTGAACCCGGTGGATGCCAACGCCCCTATCTGCCAGGCACAGGAGGCCTGACCCACAGTTGGCGCCAACATGGGCAAGACATCTGTCCCGATTTGCTGAATGAAGAGTCGACCGTTTGGGTCGCGAGAGTGAACGTGCTGTTGCCGTCGCACAACCGGTTGATATAATGGATCGGTGTGGAGAGATCGCCCCGAGCCGGAAGGGCCGATGGCGTTTTTGCATTATGTCTGGGACGATCCGGAAGATCCGAGAGGGAATGTCGAGCACGTGGCCCAGCATGGGTTGACGATCGAAGAGGTCGAGCACGTTCTCGATGATCCGGATAGCCGGGGCACCAGTCAATCCGGCGGGAATCCGTGTTGTTTTGGCTTCACGCCGGCTGGCGAATTCATCTTGGTTATCTATGAATTGATCGACCAGGATACCGTGTATCCCGTCACCGCCTATCACGTCGACGAACCCTAACGAGACCGTCATGGCTAAGAAGAAAAGCCGACGCGTGTTTCGCCGCGGACGGGTGTCCGATCAAGAGGCCAGCCGATTCGAGCGGGTCCGGCGCGCGGCCGAACGGGAATTCCCGCCTGCCGGAAATCGGCCGCGTCCGGTTTCCACGGGGGTGGGTGCGCGAATCCGCGAAGTACGCGAGGCGAAAGGGCTCACTTGGTACAGCCTGGCGAAACAAGCGGGCATTCCCAATCCGGCAACCATCCGCGACATCGAGTACGGACGCGACGCGAAGCTCTCCAACATCGAAGCCGTCGCCGCAGCGCTGGGCATGACCATCGAACTGGTGGAGCAGCACGCCTGACGCGGCAACTCCACGCTCGTCGAGCCGGGGCCTGGGACCGCTTCCACTCACGAACAACTGTTGAGGCCTGCATTGCTAATGAACGGTTCAACGAAGCCGGGATGGGTAAATTGCTTGGAGATGTTCGGTGCTTAGCCAGTTGTGTCCATCCTGCTTTCTGAATCGCAGACATTGGCTGCGCCGGCATTAATATTCCCGCGTCAAGGTTGAGAAATCGGATCATGCGAATTGTCGCCGCCAAAAAACTGCTCAAAGCCAACGACCAACTCGCCGCCGAGCTGCGCCAGCGGTTCCTTCGCTCGGGCGTGTTCTGCGTGAACGTGGTCGGGTCGCCCGGGGCGGGCAAAACAACGATGATCGAGGGCCTGCTGCGCCAACTGGGCCCCGCTGTCCGCCCGGCGGTCATCGAGGGCGACATCGCCGGCTCGATCGACGCCGACCGGCTTGATCAGCAGGGCGTGCCCGTCGTGCAGATCAACACCGAAGGGGCCTGCCATCTCGACGCCGGCATGATCGGCGCCGCGCTGGAGCAACTCGACCTCGAGGCGATCGACCTGCTGCTGATCGAAAACGTCGGCAACCTCGTCTGCACGGCCGGGTTCGATCTCGGCGAACAACTGCGCGTCGTGGTGCTCAGCACGGTCGAGGGCGACGACAAGGCAGTCAAGTACCCGGCCATCTTCCAGGGTGCCCAGGCCTTGCTGATCACGAAGGCCGATCTGATGGGCCACACCAACTTCGACCGCCAGCGCATTGCCGCCGACTACCGTCGCCTGGCTCCCGAGGGCGAGGTGTTCGAGATCGCCGCGCTCAACGGCGAAGGGCTGCCGGAACTGGCCGCGTGGTTGAGCGAGCAGGCCACCCGCGGCGCCGCCCCCTCATGAATGCCCCCAAGCAGCAGTCCGATCTCCGACGCGTGGCGATCACTGTCCGCGGCGTTGTGCAGGGGGTGGGCTTTCGCCCGTTTGTCTACAATGCCGCCCGCGCGGAAGGGCTGAGCGGTTGGGTCCGCAACGAGACGGACCGCGTGCAAATCGAGCTGGCTGGCACGGCGGACGCCGTCGAGCGATTCGTCGAGGCCCTGCGCCACCGGCCGCCGCCGGCCGCACGGATCGAGTCGATCGACGTTGAGCCGCTGCCGTTTGGGGAGTCGTCACCTGGCGGTGAGTTCCGCATCGAGACGAGCGACAGCGACGCGGCGCCTCGACCGACGATCCCCGCCGATCTGGCCACCTGTGCCGATTGTCTGGCCGAAGTGCGTGATCCGACCGAGCGTCGGCATCGCTATCCGTTCACGAATTGCACGGCGTGCGGCCCGCGATGGTCGATCATCCAGGGGTTGCCCTATGACCGGCCGCGGACGTCGATGGCCGGCTTCGCGATGTGTGCCGATTGCCGCCGAGAATACGAAGACCCGACCGACCGGCGGTTTCACGCCCAGCCGATCGCCTGCCCCCGCTGCGGACCGCAACTGGAACTGCTCGACTCCCAAGGCCAAACGCTGGCCGGTCGCGACGAAGCGCTCCGCCGCGCGGTCGCCGCCGTGGCTGAAGGCAAGATCGTTGCGATCAAAGGGCTTGGCGGTTTCCAACTCGTCTGCGACGCAACCAACGACGAAGCGGTTGCCACGCTCCGCCGGCGGAAACGCAGGCCCGATCGGCCCTTCGCCCTGATGATGCGGTCGCTTGACGAAGCCCGGTCGTATTGTCGGTGCCCGGCGGAGGAAGCGGCCGTGCTCGCGTCAGCCGAGTCGCCCATTGTGCTGCTGCGGAGGACTGAGAGCCACGAGCCCGCCCGGCCGCTGGCGCGGGACGGTGGCCGGGGGCTTGGATGCGCCGCTCCGGAGTCTCAACATGGCGACCACCATGCATCTGAACATCCGATCTCACCAGCGGTGGCTCCCGGCAATCCTGATCTCGGCGTGATGCTTCCCTACACACCGCTGCATCACCTGTTGATGGACGCAGTGGGCCGACCGATCGTATGCACCAGCGGGAACCTGGCCGACGAGCCGATGGCGATCGAGACGGATGAAGCCCTGCGGCGATTGGGGCGAATTGCCGACATGGTGCTGACCCACGATCGGCCAATCGTCCGGCCGGTGGACGATTCCGTCGTCCGCGTGGATGACGAGGGCTTGCAGCTACTCCGCCGTGCCCGGGGCTATGCGCCGCGGCCGCTGCCACTTCGCCTTGGCAACAGCACCGATCCCGGCGAACCGGCATTGCCGGGCCCAATCTTGGCTGTCGGTGGACACCTCAAGAACGCCATCGCCCTGGCCTTGCCCGGCGAGCCAAACATTGCGGTGGTCGGCTCGCACTTGGGTGATCTCGATACCGTGCCGAGCGTTGAACTGCACCGGCGGGCGATTGACGACCTGCTCGCGTTTTTCGATGTCTCGCCCGCGGCCATCGTCGGCGACTTGCATCCCGATTATGCGTCGACGCGGGAAGCGGAACGACGAGTGGCTCTGCTGGCCTCGTCGGCTTCTGGGAGGATGGGCACTGGCGAGACACCAGCGGCGCCCAATGATTCCGCATCCGGTGCGCCCCCCTCCCCTGCTCCGTTGCTGCTCCGCGTGCAGCATCATCATGCCCACGTGGCGGCTGTCATGGCCGAGCATGGCCTGCCCGGGCCGGTGCTGGGGCTGGCTTGGGACGGTACCGGCTACGGCACGGATGGCACCGTCTGGGGCGGCGAATTGCTGCTTTGCGAGGCGGAACGCTGCCAGCGCATCGGGCACCTGCGTCCGTTCGCATTGCCCGGCGGCGATCGGGCGACGCGCGAGCCCCGCCGCTCCGCCCTGGGGCTGCTCTGGGAGTTCTTCGAGGGCGACCGGCAGGCGATTGCCCCTCGGGCCTCGGCGTGGTTCGACGGCCATGAGCTGGATTTGCTGCTGACAGCTCTCGAGCGTGGCGTGAACTGCCCGCGCGCGAGTAGCATGGGTCGGCTGTTCGATGCAGTGGCCGCGCTGGCCGGTCTGCCGCCGGTGATCAGTTTCGAGGGCCAGGCGGCCATGGCGTTGGAGTTCGCGGCCGCCATGGACGAGTCGTCGGCGTATGAGCTGCCACTCGTGGAGTCGTGTGCCACTGGCGTCTCGCCACTGCAAGGCCATGAACTTGGCCATTCTCCAGTTGAAGAGAGGAGGTCATTCGGCACCCCGCCCTCTCGCGATTCCCACGGGGCAATGTCAGCGAGCTTGGGTGCGGCATCTCAACATCCCAGCACACAACACTCCAATCACCGCTCACCGATCTCCAGTGATCAATCACCCCTGGTTGTCGATTGGCGGCCGATGATCGAGCGCATCCTGGCGGATCTCGATGCGGACGTTCCCCCGGGCGTAATCTCCGCCCGGTTCCATCGCGGCCTGGCCGAGCTTGCCTCCGCGGCGGCCCGGCGGGTCGATTTATCGCACGTGGCTCTCACCGGTGGGTGTTTCCAAAACGCCTTGCTCACGCGACTGTGTCGCGAGCGATTGATGGCCGAGGGCTTTCGGGTGTACACTGCAAGACTGGTGCCCCCCGGCGACGGCGGCGTGGCCCTGGGGCAACTGGCCGTTGCGGCCCACTACTTCGCACATCAGACGAAAGGTCGATAGCCCATGTGTCTTGGCATTCCCGGCAAGGTGCTTGAACGATTCCAGCGCGACGATCTGCCCATGGCCCGCGTGGAGTTCGGCAGCATCGTCAAAGACATCTGTTTGGCCTATACGCCCGAGGTCCAGCCGGGCGAGTACGTGCTCGTCCACGTGGGGTTCGCCATCAATCAGATCGACGAGCAGGAGGCGGCCGAAGTGTTCGACTATCTCGAACAAATCGGGCAGGCGGCCGAGGAGCAGGCCGAGGGCGAAACCAGACCGGCATAGAAGAGGTCGCACCAGACGTCGGGGAACGGCGTGGAGGAAACCACATCCACATGAAATACGTCGATGAATATCGCGACGCCGGTGCCGCGCGGCAACTGGCCGACCGCATCGCCGAGCAAACCACCCGCCCCTGGAACCTGATGGAAGTGTGCGGTGGACAGACGCACGCCATCGTCCGCTTCGGGCTCGACCAATTGCTGCCGGACGAGATCACGCTGATTCACGGTCCAGGCTGCCCGGTGTGTGTCACCCCCATCGAGAAGATCGATCGGGCGATCGCCATTGCCGGCCGCGAGGGCGTGATCTTCTGCAGTTTCGGCGACATGCTCCGCGTGCCGGGCAGCGCTCGCGATCTGCTCTCGGTGAAGAGTGCTGGGGGCGACGTGCGCGTGGTCTATTCGCCGATGGACGCCGTGGAATTGGCACGTAAGAACCCAGAGCGGGAAGTAGTGTTCTTCGCCATCGGTTTCGAGACCACCGCGCCGGCCAACGCCATGGCGGTGGCGCAGGCCAAGCGGCTGGGGCTGACAAACTTCTCCGTGCTCGTCTCGCACGTGCTCGTGCCGCCAGCCATCCGTGCCGTGCTCGATTCGCCCGACTGCCGCGTGCAAGGCTTCCTGGCCGCGGGCCACGTCTCCTCGGTGATGGGTATGGAGGAGTATCGGCCGATTGCCGCCCAGTACAACGTGCCGATCGTGGTTACCGGGTTCGAGCCGGTCGACATCCTCCGGGGCGTGTTGATGTGCGTCGAGCAACTCGAATCGGGTCGGGCCGAGGTGGAGAACGCCTACGCCCGCGCCGTTCGGGCCGACGGGAACGCCGTCGCGCGGCGCCAAATCTTTGACGTGTTCCAGGTCGCCTCGCGGAAATGGCGCGGGATCGGCGAGATCGGCGAGAGTGGACTGACGCTAAAACCCGACTACGCGGCAATGGACGCCGAGGGGCGGTTCGACGTCGCCGGACTCTCCGCCGAGGAGCCGGCGGCCTGTCGGGCGGGCGCCGTACTCCAAGGGCATATCAAGCCGCACGAGTGCCCGGCTTTCGGCAAGGAATGCACGCCCGAACGCCCGCTGGGTGCCCCGATGGTCTCAGCCGAGGGGGCCTGCGCGGCGTACTATGGGTATCGACGCCGCGCGGCAAATGTGTGATGATGGGGCGTGGCGGCCGACTCGCTGGCATCAAATCCCCCACCTTAGCCCTCTTTCCGAGGAAGCGGGGAGGGTGCCGAGTGCCTCGGGTCCTGGCCGGCAACAGACTTCGTTGTCACCCTTCACCTGGCTCGATCATGTCCCACTCACGGCAGCCGGATTTCGCCCTTCAGTGTCCCTTGCCGCTAGGCGATTACGACACCGTGCAGCTTGCCCACGGCGGCGGTGGGCGGCTGATGCAGGGGCTGATCGAGGGAATGCTGCTGCCACACTTCGCTAGCGGCGAGCCGTTGGCCATGCCGCACGACAGCACGGTGCTGGAGGTTGGCGGCCGGCGGCTGGCCTTCACCACCGACTCCTTCGTCGTCAGCCCGCTGTTCTTCCCCGGGGGCGATATTGGTGAGTTGGCCGTCTTTGGAACGGTGAACGATCTGGCGATGGCCGGCGCTCGCCCCGAGTGGCTCAGCCTGGGGCTCATTCTGGAAGAGGGCCTGCCGATGGAGACGCTCCGCCGCGTGGTCGAGTCGATCGCTGACGCCGCGCGGCGAGCCGACGTGCAAGTGGTCACTGGCGATACCAAAGTGGTCGATCGCGGCAAGGGCGATGGGCTCTACATCAACACGGCGGGGATTGGCGTCCTTCAGTCCGGCGTGAACGTGGGTCCCGGTAGGGTGGAACCGGGCGATGCGATCATCCTCAGCGGCGACCTGGGCCGGCATGCGATCAGCATCATGTCGGTTCGCGAGGGGTTGGAGTTCGCCGGGGCACCAGACAGCGACTGTGCCCCGCTGGCCAAGCTGGTCGCCGCCATGCTGGCTGAAGCGGGCGATGATCTGCACTGTCTGCGCGATCTGACCCGAGGCGGCCTGGCGGCGGCGGTGAACGAGATTGCCCGTCATCGGGGCGTGGGCATCGAGCTGGACGAGTCGGCCGTGCCGGTCTGCGAGGGAGTGCGAGGGGCCTGTGAGCTACTGGGTCTCGATCCGCTCCACGCCGCCAACGAGGGTCGCCTCGCCGCCTTTCTGCCGATGGAAGCCGCCGAGGACATGGTCGAAACCATGCGGGCACATCCCGACGCCCCGGGAGCGGCGATCGTCGGCTGCGTGGTCGAGGACCACCCAGGGTTGGTCGAATTGCAAAGCCCGTTGGGCGGCGGTCGCGTGCTGGATCTGCTCTCCGGCGAGCAGATGCCGCGGATTTGTTGAGCGGCTGGGGGAGCGTCGGACTGATCAGCGCATCCCCGCCGGACAGCAGGCGCCGGACAGCAGACGCCGGACAGCAGGCACCAGTCAATAGCCGCCAGCCAACACTCGCCGAACCGGGCGCCGTTGGCTCCCGGCCGGGGTGCTGATATACTGCCCCGTATGACTCGCGAACCCATTCTCCAGCCCACCGGGCAGCAGGACGAGGAAGATCGGGCGTTGCGCCCGCAGCGGATGGTCGACATGGTCGGCCAGCGGGAGGTGTATGCTCGGCTGGAGATCGTGGTCGAGGCGGCCGCCCATCGCGGCGAACCATTGGGGCATATTCTCTTCGATGGGCCCCCCGGATTGGGTAAGACCACGTTTGCCACTTGCATTCCCCGCGATTTGGGCGTGGGACTGCAAATCGCCAGCGGGGCCACGCTGGCCGCGCCGAAGGACCTCATCCCGTATCTGACCAACGCCGAGGAACGCTCGGTGCTGTTCATCGACGAAATCCACCGCATGCCCAAGGCGGTCGAGGAGTTCCTCTACCCGGCCATGGAGGACTTCCGCGTGGACCTCACGCTCGGAGAAGGCGTGAATGCGCGGACGATCAACATGCAACTCAAACCGTTCACCGTGATCGGCGCCACCACCCGCACGGGACTGCTCAGCTCGCCGCTCCGCGATCGGTTCCAGCTTCGCGAGCATCTCGATTTCTATACGATCGAGGAGCTGTCGGAGATTGTCACCCGCAACGCCGGCAAGCTGCGGGTGGAAATCACGTCCGACGCGGCCACCGAAATCGCCTCGCGCAGTCGCGGCACGCCTCGGCTGGCTAACAACCGACTCCGCTGGGTCCGCGACTATGCCCAAAGCCGGGCCGATGGTCGGATCAGCCGCCAGGTGGCGCGCGACGCCCTGGACATGCTGGGCGTCGACCCCGGTGGTTTGGACCCGCAGGATCGAAAGTACCTGGAGACGATCGCTCGGGTGTTCCAGGGCGGACCGGTGGGCGTGGACGCCGTGGCCCATACGCTGAACGTGCCGCCCGATACGCTGGTGGATGAAGTCGAGCCGTATCTGCTCCGCAGCGAATTGGTGATCCGCACGCCGCGGGGACGCAAACTCACGCCCGGCGGATTCGATCATTTGGGCTTCAGCCTGCCGACGGCGGACGATACGGACGACTCCCAAAAACGGCTGTTCCAGTAAGAGACATCCGCAAACGGTAGGGCGACGCTCCCGCCGAGCCAGGCGAGGTCGGGAACCGGAGATTGAGAGGCAGGAACTGGCCATTTGGCCGCTTGGCGGAGGTTCTCTGCGGGCGCTGACCATCCTCCGATTGACGGTGCCCGGGCCTACAAGTCGTCCAGGCCTTCGATATCTTCCGCGTAGCCAGGCGGGAAGGGGTTGTCGAGCCCATCGAGTGTGGTGCGGTCTTTTTGTTCCGGCTCTTCCGCAGTCTCCCTATCCGAGGTCGGCTGCCCGTCCGACGTTGACTCCGCGTCGGCCGTCCTTCCCGACGCCCGCTCTTCGCGTTGCAAGCGTTCCACTTCCTCGCGGATCACGTCGGTGAAAACCGACGCCCCGCCGAATTGCCGCAACCAGTACTCCACGTCCTCGCTTAGCAGCGGCACGGGCGGTCGGGATGAAGCGGCCGGCTCCGCCCGGCGACGCTCTGCCCGCTGCTGGCAAAGCTCGGCGTACCAAGTGCCGCTGTCGATGGCGCGGGCGCGGCGGCGACGGGCTGCCCGCTGGATGCGGTGATCGCTGGAGACAACCGTCAGCCGCCGGGGGTGCGAGTGGTGGGCGATGAGTTCCTCGATCTGCGCGTCGGCATTCTCATAGCCGCTGGAGAATCGCACGCCGATGCCCCGATGCTTGGCTGCTCGGGGTACACCGGGCGGGGCGTCGGCCGCGTCGAAGACTACCGTGGTGCGGCTGATTTCCTCTTCCGGCAGCGATTCGGCCAAGAAATTGAGCAGGGCCAGCCGGGCGCGCTCCAGCGTGTGGGGGCCTACCCCGCCGGCAAGAATGCCGGAGGCATGCAATAGATTATAGCCGTCGATGATGACCGGCATGGGAGGACAGACAGTAGGAAGTAGACGGAGGCGGTGGACAGCAATAAGCGTCAAAGCGATCGCCGAAAGCCAAAGACTCCCGGCCCGGAGGCCGTTGGCCGGCGGCTGATTACCGGCGGAACTTGACCACCCCGCCGACAATCACCGTTTCCGCCAGGCCGGTCAGTTCCCAGCCGATGAAAGGTGAATTGCTGCTCTTTGAGCGGAATTCCGCGGGGTCGACCGTCCAGCGGCGGGCGGGGTCGATGATTGTCACGTCGGCCGGCGCGCCCACCTTCAGCGTCCCCCGATCGATGCGGAGGATTCGCGCCGGGTTAGTCGTCATTTTGGCGACGGCCGTGGTCCAGTCGAGGTAGCCGGGTTCGATCAGTTGGGTGACCACCAAACCGACGGCCGTCTCCAATCCGGTGATGCCGAACGGGGCCCGATCCAATTCCTGCATCTTCTTCTCTTTGGCGTGCGGGGCATGGTCGGTGACGATGCAGTCGATCGTGCCATCGCGCAGGCCGTCGATACAGGCCATCACGTCGTCGCGCCCGCGCAGCGGCGGATTCATCTTGTAGTTGCTGTCGAACGTGCGGAGGCTGTCGTCGGTGAGCGTGAAGTGGTGGGGACAGACCTCGGTGGTCACCGAGATGCCGCGGCGCTTCGCCCGACGCACGGCGTCCACACTGCCGGCGGTGGAGACGTGCATGAGGTGGAAGTGCCCCCCGGTCGCCTCAGCCAGGGCAATGTCGCGGCTGGCCATCACGTCCTCGGCGGCGGCGGGCATCCCCGTAAGCCCCAATTCCAGCGAGACCAGCCCCTCATGCATCACGCCATGTTCGGTCAGTTCGCGAATCTCGGAATGATTCATCACGGGCCGGTCGAACATCTGGCAGTACTCGAACGCGCGGCGCATCAGTTCGGCGTCGTAGACGGGCGAGCCGTCGTCGGTGAACGCCACGGCACCGGCCTCGACCAACTGCCCGATCTCGGACAGCTCCTTGCCCTCGCGGTTCTTGCTCACGCAGGCGACGACGAACACGTTGCAGTTGTCGGCCCGAGCGGCTTGGCCGCGGATGAACTCGACGGTGCCTTGGGTGTCGATCGGGGGTTCCGTGTTTGGAATGCAAGCCACTGAGGTGAATCCACCGGCCAGGGCAGCGGCGGTGCCGCTGGCGATCGTCTCGTCCTCCTCGCGCCCCGGCTCGCGCAAGTGGACGTGCATGTCGATCAGCCCCGGGCAGACGATCCGACCCTCGGCGTCGATCACCTCGTCGCCGGCCTCCGCCGGTGCATCCAAGGCGACAATCCGGCCATCGGCAATTCTCAGGTTCATCACGCCGTCGATGGACTGCGAGGGATCGATCACACGGCCGTTCTGGATGGTGATGGGCATGGGGAGAGAGGGATTGAGGAACTGGGGGTTGACGATTATGGATTACGGGGCCGGCCGGCGATCAACCAGAGGGCGGCCATCCGCACAGCCACGCCGTTGGTCACCTGTTCGAGAATCGCCGAGTGCGGTCCGTCGGCCACGTCCGGCGTCACTTCCACGCCGCGATTGATCGGTCCCGGGGCGAGGATGAGAATGTCGTCCTTCGCCTTGGCCAGCCGCTCGGCGTTCATCGCATACAGATGGGCGTATTCGCGGACCGAGGGGAACGGCCGGCGGAACTGCCGCTCGAACTGGATTCGCAACAGGTTCAGTACGTCGACACGGGGAAGGATCTTGTCCAAGCTCCAGGAGTACTCCACGCCCAATTCCTGCCAGCGGGGCGAGACCAGCGTAGACGGTCCGCAAACGATCACGTGAGCGCCGAGCTTCTTCAGCCCCCAGATATTTGAGCGGGCGGTACGACTATGCGAGATATCGCCAACCAGGGCCACGGTGAGCCCTTCGAGCGAGCCGCGCCGCTGGCGGATCGTGAGGATATCGAGCAGACCCTGCGTGGGATGCTCGTGCGGTCCGTCGCCAGCGTTGAGGATGCCGCAGTCCAGATTCTGCGCCAGCAGGTGGGGTGTGCCGGGCGTGCGATGGCGGACCACGACGGCGTCGACTCCCATCGCCTCGATGTTCTTCGCCGTGTCGATCACCGTCTCGCCCTTCGAGAGCGAACTGGTCGAGGCGGAGAAGTCGAGCGCGTCGGCGCCCAAGCGTCGCGCCGCCAGCGAAAAACTGGTCCGCGTGCGGGTCGAGTTCTCGAAGAACAGCGTTACGCACGTCTTCCCCTGCAACAACGGGATGCGACGCTGACCGGCCGAGTAGGCCTGCTTGAACGCATCGGCCTTGTCGAGCAGCAGGGTGATTTCCTCCCGGGTCAGTTCGTCCAGTCCCAGCAGATGCCGGCGATGCCACTGCTCGGGATAGGGGCCGAGGTCGATCTGTTCCAGCGTGGTGGACATGCAATTCTCCGGGCGGACACGGCAAAACTTGGAACGTACAACCGGCGGCCGAGCGGCGGCTGATGGCGAACCAGTCGCGCGGCGGAGACTGGCTCGGGCAATCGTTTCGACCGCATCGCGAGATTCTAGCCCAAGCGGGCCAGGATGACCATGGGTGGGAGCCGGACCAGAAGAAGAAACGCCCCCCACGCCGAGCCGCCGGGCACCCAAACGGGGCCGCGGCCGGCACGACGACGCAAGAAACAGCGTGCGGGGTCCGTCCCTTTGGACAAACCCCGCTTGTGCCCTACTCCGGCAACCACCGGCGGCCCCGCCGGACCGCCCGATTCCGGCTCAGGCCTTGTGGATTTTCTCACGGCCCTCGGCTACGTGCCGCGTGGCGTTACGGGTGTCGAGCACCAAGACCGAGTGTCGGACAATCGTCTCGTAGTCGAATGCCTGGTGGTCGGTGGCGATCAGCACCGCATCTTGCGTTGCCAGGAACTCCGGCGTCAATTCCATGCTCTTCATGCCGGAGAGTTGATAGTCGCGCTTTTTCGGCAGCTCGGGCACATGCGGATCGCTGTAGCAGACGTCGGCCCCGGCGCGGAGCAGGTGGTCGATCAACTCGAACGACGGGCTTTCGCGCGTGTCGTCCACGTCGCGCTTGTAGGACAGCCCCAGCACGCAGATCGAACTGCCGCGGAGCGGCTTGCCATGTTCATTGAGGGCCTCCATCAGGCGGGCGATCACATAGCGCGGCATGCTGGTGTTGATCTCGCCGGCCAACTCGATGAAGCGCGTGGGGATGCCGTTCTTCCGCGCCACCCAACTCAGGTAGAACGGGTCGATCGGGATGCAATGCCCGCCTAAGCCCGGGCCGGGGTAGAACGCTTGATAGCCGAACGGCTTGGTCTTGGCCGCGTCGATCACCTCCCAGACGTCGATGCCGATTCGGTCGAAAAGCATCTTCAGTTCGTTGACCATGGCGATGTTCACCGAGCGGTAGGTGTTCTCGATGATCTTGCAGGCTTCGGCCACTTCGCAGGAACTGACCGGCACTACCTGCACCACCGCGTTGCCGTACAGAGTGCAGGCCAACTCCAGACTGCTCGACTCCAAGCCGCCAACCACTTTGGGGATGCGATCCGCCGAGAAATCCGGGTTGCCCGGGTCCTCGCGCTCGGGCGAGTAAGCCAGGAAGAAGTCCTCGCCCGCCTTCAAGCCAGATTCCTCCAGGATCGGGAGCATCACGTCTCGGGTGGTGCCGGGATAGGTGGTGCTCTCGAGCACGACGAGTTGGCCGGGCCGCAGCCGTTTGGCCACCGCGGCGGTGGTCTGTTCCACGTAGGTCAGGTCCGGGTCGCGACTGTCGGAGAGCGGTGTGGGGACGCAAATCAGCACGGCATCGGCTTCGTCCAACCGGTCCATGTCGGCCGTCGGCTCGAACGTGCCTTGCTGCACGCAGCGGGCGATCCAGTCGCCGGGGATGTGCTCGATATAGCTGCGGCCGGCGGCTAGCGCCTCGACCTTGCTGGGGTCGACATCGTAGCCGATTGTGCGGAAGCCGGCGGCTTCGAACGCTCGAATCAGCGGCAGGCCCACGTAGCCCAACCCCATGATGCCCACGAGGGCCGTCTTGTTCTCGATTTTGTCGCGCAGTGCGCGGGCCGCCTCTTGTTGGACGAATGTCGACATGCGAATGACCTTATTGGACGTTGTTTGCTAGATGGTGGACATGGAATAGTGAAAACGCGGAGTTGAACGCTGAATTTCCGCACGCTCAAGCCTCGGGGGACCACCCCCGAGAGGTTGCCGTTCAGCACGGCTCCAGCATGAAGTCGTCGATTTCGACCGAGGCTCCCTGTTGGAGAAAATTGACCGCCACCAAAAGCCGGCGCCGCCCGCGACGTACCAGCACGGTCCCTTCCAGACCGGCGAATGGTCCGCTGATCACTCGCACCTGGTCGCCCGGCTGAAGACGTTCCTCGATCGTCAGCGGGGCCTCGGCGGCAATCAACTGCTCGATCTGCCGCAAGTCGTGAATCAACTGCTCGGGTTGCTCGACAGGGAGGATTCGCGAGAGGCGATTCGTCTTCAATGCCCGGACGCGCTCCTCCTCGTTTCCCAACAGAAACACGTAACCGGTGAACAGGGGCAGGTACGACGTCGACCGCCGACCCCGGCGCATCGCCGTCTTGGGGATCAGTGGCAAGTAGAACGGCACCTCGGCTCGCAGCAACTCGCGGGCAACGGCCTTCTCTTGCCGGGCCTTGGTGTAGAGCACCTGCCAAATACGTTCGTCATCGGACGCCTCGTCCAAGCCCGTCGTACCCGCCGCTGGCGCCCACGTCGCGGCGTCGTCGGAAGAGGACGTCGCTTCACCGGTGGGCGGCGCCTCAAGCAGGGTCGCGGGAAAAATGCTGGGTTCGGCGCCGAGAATGGGCATGGTCTTCAGTGGCCTGGGTGCAATCGAAAAACAAGCGTGAACGTCAACGGCCGTCGATGATGGAGTTTTGTCCGGTTGCCTGGTCACCGCAGGGTCAGCCATCGGGCGAGACCCCCCGGTGGAACCTTCCCAACAATCGAGCTGTCGGCTGCCCCCGTGGCTCGATACGCCAAATCCCGTTTTCATGTTCCGTTGGGAAGAGCACACTCCAACCGCCCGATGCGTCAATTATACCATGCCCCCCGGCAATTCGGAACTCTTCGCCGCGGGAACGCCCTTGCTTCGGCGGCCGGCTGGGAGGGGGCCACTCAGCTTGCAGCCCAACTCGAGGCCGCATGACCTGCGATTCGATCAATGATACGAATGATATGGCCGAGGGATTAGGATTTGATGAGGCCTAGGGCTCCCTCCGCGGGCGCGAAGCCACCGGTACATTCGTTCGCACGGGTCATAGTAATCGTAGGGGTTGGAGCGAATGGGCAAAGCGGGAGACCATGCTGAACGGTCGCTGCCCCAACAGACGAGGGGCAGGGGGCAATGACGGGCTTCGCGGTCCTCGCGCCCATACGCTCCTGCCGAGGATCGCCGTGCCCTGGCAAATCGATTCGGGCCTGGCTAGAATGGGGGTACCCACGAAGCCAGCGCCCCACTCATTCGGGGCGGCCACGCGCCAGCGGTCGGCCGAAGCCACGATCCCACCCCGCGCCGGCACGCCGCCACATCCGACCCGCGAGCCCAACAAACCTCCCCCCGCCTCCCCGGGAGTCGCCATGATGCTTTTTAATCAAAAAAGACGTTCAATTCCCCGAGTCAGCCATCAGCCGACGGATGTCCGGCACAGTTCGCTCCAAGGCGTACGCTTGGCTGGAAGCGATCGGTGCTTGCCCATCGTGTACCTCGCCACGATGTTGTTGCTGGGTCCGATTGCATTGAGCTTCGCCACCGACGGCTTGGCCGCCGAACAACGTATCCTGCTGGTGCCAGCCGCTCCCGCCCCGGTCTCGCTCACTCTGGACCTGCCGGCCGACCGTTCGCTGAAGCCGGGCGACGTTGTCGAATTGGTGGAAGTGGATGCCTCGGGAACCCCCCTCGCCGAGAAGCCGGCGACCTTGCTGGCCGACATACTGCCGGGCATCGCCGCGGACGGTACGCCCAGTGAGCCGCATCGATTGGCGGCAATCATTCCAACGCGGAAGGGTGCCGCCTCGCCGCGCCGCTTCATGCCGCGGATGGTCGAGGCCAAACCGTCGGCCGCCTTCGCGCTAGAGGAGATCGATGGTCGCTCACTGCTGGTCAAAGATGTCGCCCTGTCAGACGCTGCCGGTGGCGAGGACAACGCCGACAATGCCAGGCAGGCCGACGGGCCGTCGGCCGATCAGCTTGTCTTTCAGTACAACTTTGGCGTGATCACCGCCGAGCATGTGCCCGAGAGAGAGCATCGACGGCGGCGAGGGTGTTACATTCATCCGGTGTGGGGAATGCATGGCGAGGTGCTCACCGATGATTTCCCGCGCGACCACTATCACCATCACGGCGTCTTCTGGACCTGGCCGCACGTAGACTTCCCCGAGGACGATAAGAAGGCCTACGACTCTTGGCAGAAGGACCAGCTTTGGCAGGAATATCATGCCTGGTTGGCACGCCGGACGGGTCGCGTCTCGGCGGTCGTTGGCGTGGAGAACCATTGGATGGCCGATCGCGACCAGCCGCGCCACGTGATGACCGAACGCATGTGGATGCAACCCTACCAGGAGGCAGCCGGCAGTCGGGCGATTGACCTCCGCCTGGTCCTCGATCCGGAGAAGGGGCCGGTCACGCTCTGGGGGGCGGGCGGCAAGAGCTACGGCGGCATGACGATGCGTTTCATCGGTATCCCGCACAAGGATCAGGTGGTCACCACGCCCGACGGACCGTCCAAGAAGGACCGCAAGATGACGCCGCTCCGCTGGGTCGACTTCGCCCGGCACTTTGCGGGTGCGCCGCACCGCAGCGGCGCGACGCTGATGATCCACCCGGCGCATCCGGACTATCCGCCCACCTGGCTGACGCGCACCTATGGGCCGCAGTGCGTCGGTTGGCCGGGTGTGGAGCCGCAAACGCTCCAGCCCGGCAGTCCTGTCACGCTCCCCTACCGGATCTATATCCACGACGAGGAGATGAGCACCGAGCAGCTCGAGGCGGCCTACGCCGCGTTCGTCGCGGGCACCAAAGCGCGGTGGGAGTAGTCGGCCGACGGGTTTTGCGGTAACCTGCTGTCAAGGAGCTGGTGCCCCCCCATGCGGTTGTTCCCGGCCGGGGACTCGTCCATTTTTCGCGGCGAATGAGCGTTGTCTGCTAGCAAGAGATTGAATTGCCGCGAAAATCTGGCCAGTCCCCCGGGAACGGTTACCTCTTGTGCTGCCCGAACAGCTGAACCGTGGCTCGAACCCCATACTCACAATGATCGATTGGTCGCCCCTTGTCGAATTCGTCGGCGCGCACGAGCGCTTTGTCCTGACCACCCACGTTCGGCCCGATTGCGACGCTTTGGGCAGCCAACTGGCGATGGCTGACTCATTGCAGCGGATGAACAAGCGGGTGCTCTGCTGCAACGCCTTCTGCGTGCCGCCCAACTATCGGTTCATCGATCCCCGCGGCGAACTGAAGGAATTGGGCGCCGATGTCTCTCCAGAGCAGGTGGAATCGTTCGATGCGATCATCGTGCTCGACACGACGGCCTTCGCCCAACTGGGCGCGATGGGCGACGTGATTCGCTCCACGAAGCTCAAGAAGTTCGTCATCGACCACCACGTCAGCGGCGACGATCTCGGTGCTACGGAATTGAAGGACACCAAGGCCGAGGCCACCGGCCGATTGGTGATCGAGGCGGCCGACGCGCTGGGAGTTGAACTAACGCCCACGATCGCCGACAACGCGTTTGCCGCCCTGGCCACCGATACCGGCTGGTTTCGCTTTCCTTCAACGTCCGCGGAGACGCATCGCCTGGCCGCTCGGCTGATCGAGTCTGGCGCGCAGCCCGCGCGGCTCTATAACTTGCTCTACGAACAGGAAACGCTGGCCCGACTGCAACTGGTGGGCTCGACCCTGGCTCGCGCGACGACGGAGTTGGACGGGCGTCTGGTTTACACCTGGATCGAGCAGTCCGACTTCGAGCGCACCGGCGCCGTGCCTTCCGACAGTGAAGATCTGATCAACATGACGCTGGCGGTCGGTGGCACGGAAGCGGCCGTGATTTTGGTGGAGCAAGTTGGCGGCGGATTCAAGATCAGCTTCCGTAGCCGCTGCGATTTGGATTGTGCGGAGACGGCCAAAGAGTTTGGCGGCGGCGGACACAAGAAGGCCGCCGGCGCGTTTCTCGATGCACCCCTGGACGAGGCCCGGGAAAAGATTCTCGCAACCGTTCGTGCGAAAATGCAGCAGTAGCGCGCTGGGTGCCGCTCGCATCCCGCCAGTCCCTGAAGTTTGTGGTTTCCAGTCTCCGGGCTGCGAACTGCCAACTCTTGGCTATTGTCCGGCGGCACTTCCGGGGGCATAATGGTATCGTCGTTCCGGAATTCGCTCACAAGAGGTCAACCGCATGGAGCCGTCCCAAGCACCCCACGACGCCGCGTCCTCCCCAGCCACCTCCGAACCGCTTTCCACGCCGTCGTCGCCAGAGCCGCGGCGCGGCTTTCTAGGCAAGGCGGCCGCCCTGTTTTTGACGGCTGCGGCGCTGGCCGTTCCCGCGGTGACCGCGCTGCTCGCCTACCTTAACCCCGTGCGGCAGCGTAGCGCCGGCGGTAAGTTTTACCGCATGACCACGCTGGCCGTCTTGCCCGAGGACGGCACCCCGCGCCGCTTCCCCGTGATTGCCGACCGGGTGGACGCCTGGAACCGCTACCCCCAGGAGGCCATTGGTTCGGTATTCATCCGCCGCACGGATGACGAAAAGCAGCCGGTCGAGGCGTTTCAAGTGGTCTGCCCGCACGCTGGTTGCACGATCACGTTCGAGTCGACCGACGAGGGCGGCCGCTTCGTCTGCCCCTGCCACGAGGCGTACTTCAACATCGCGGGCGAACGCACGCAGAGCACCTCGCCCAGTCCTCGCGACATGGACACCCTGGAGGCGGAAGTGCGCGACGGCGGAGAGGTTTGGGTCAAGTATCAGAACTTCGTTACCGGCACCAGCCAGAAAACGATCGAGACATGAATCAAGTTGCGCGTTGGATCAATCAAGGTGCGTGTTGGATCGACGAGCGGACCGGCATCAGCGACACATGGCGGGCTTGGGCCGACCATCTGCTGCCCCATGGAGCCCAAGTGCGCCGCACAATTCCCTGCGTGCTCGGCTTCGCCTTCGTCGTGCAGGCCATCACGGGCGTGGTGCTCTGGAGTTACTACAGTCCTAGCGATCTCTCGGCGTGGGAGAGCGTGTTCTATCTGCAGAACTACGTCAACGCCGGTTGGCTGCTGCGGGCAATCCACCACTACACGGCCAACTTGTTCGTGGCCCTGCTGGTCGTCTACGTGGTTTGGTTGATCCTGGAGGCCGGCTATCGCAAGCCGCGCGAACTGGTCTACTGGTGCGCGATCGTTCTGGTGCTGCTCTCGCTGGGGGCGATGCTCACCGGCGATCTGCTCTCCTGGGACCGCAATAGCTACTCGGCCAGCCTCACGCGATTCAACTACCTCAAGCTGGTGCCGTTGGTGGGCGGCGATCTGTTCAAGATTGCCATCGGTGGGCCGGGGCCCAACTTCGGCCATCTTACGCTGCCGCGATTCGTGGCCTTGCACATCGGCGTCTTCGGTGGCTTGATTGCCGCCGGGTTGCTCGTGCTCTGGGCGCTGCGCAGTCGCGCCGATCGGCTTCAGGCGGCCGAGCGACGTGAGTACCCGCTCTCCCCCGAATATGCCAAGATGGAGCCGCGTTGGCCCCGGCAGACGCTCTATGGGGCCATTGCCTGCTGTGTGTTCATAGCCGTCGTGCTGGCTCTCGCGTTCAGCCACGGCAACCAGTTGCCCGAGGCCGGCGTGGCTTTGGGCAGTCCCGCCGACCCGAACAACAACTACGAAGCGGCCCGACCGGAATGGGCCTTTCTCGGTCTCTACGAACTCGTGCATGTATTCCCGGGCGAATGGGGCATCGTACCCATCTTCGTGATCCCCACCACCGTCTTGCTGCTGCTGGTGATCATGCCCTTCACCGGCCGGGGGTCGGTTGGGAGAATCGTGAACATCGGGATCATTCTCGTGCTGCTGGGCACCAACGGCGTTCTCTCCTGGATCACCCTGGCACGCGACGCGGCCAACGAAGGTCACCAGCGGGCGATCGCCGCCGAGAAAGCCAAAGCCCGGCGCGTGGCCGTGCTGATCGCCCACAACCGGGGCATCCCGCCGGCCGGGGCACTCTCGCTGTTGAAGCAAGACCCCAAGAGCCGCGGCCCCGAGTTATTCACGCAGCACTGCGCGTCCTGTCACAGCCACACGGCCGACGGGCTCGCGCCGCAGCACCAGATCGTCGCCGAGGAAGTGTCCGCGCCCAATCTGGGCGGATACGGCACGCGGGAGTGGATCGCCGGGTGGCTGGATGCCGAGCGCATCGCCTCGCCCGACTACTTCGGCAACACGGCTTTCAAGAACGGCGACATGGTCAACTTCGTCGAGGACGTGTTCCCCGAGGACATGGACGAGCTGGACCGCGAGGATCGCGAGAAGATCATCACCGCCCTAGTCGCCGAAGCCAACCGGCCGGACACCGAGTTCACCAAGCAGCAGCAGGAAGACGTGGAGCTGGGCCGCGAACTGATCGCCGACTTTGGCTGCACCGACTGCCACAAGTTCCGCGACGAGGGCAGTCTCGGCACCGCTCCCGACTTGACCGGCTACGCCTCGGCCGAGTGGACCGCGGCCATCATCCGCAACCCGGCTGATGCGCGGTTCTACGGCGAGGAAAACGACCGCATGCCGGCCTATGCCGAGACGGGCGACCCGCGGATGGACATCCTCCCCTCGCGCGACATCGACCTGATGACCGACTGGCTCCGCGGCGATTGGTTCGAGCCGGAGCAGTGAGCGGGCGGCTACTGTTTGGCCTGCCGCCATTCGTCGAGCCAGAGGCGGTCTTCTTCCAGTTCGGCCAGGGTTTCCTTCAGCCCGTTGAAGCGGCGTCGGAACCAGAGCCAGGCCACGCCGGCCGCGGCGAGCGACCCGAAGAGCATCGCCCCGCCGAACACAAGCAGCCAGCCAACGCGGGAGAGCCCGCCGGTGCCGGCCAGCCCCTCGGCGGCGGCCACCACCAGCACCGGCAGCGAACCGATCAGCAGCACCATCGCTGCCAGCCAGACGGCCAGCAGCCGCTTGGCCCGGCCGAAATCCTCGGCCAGTTCGATTTTCGCGAGTTGCCAGCGTAGACGGAGCATCTCGGCCGCCTCGCCGCGGAGCCCGTTCAGGTCGGCTCCGAATTGTCGGAAGATGGAAAGTCGTTCAGCCACGGCTTCCCCCTTCCGCCGTCGAGGCTTGCTCATCGCACGGAACCGATCGCTTGGCTCCCGGAGCCGCCTCGTTCCACAATCGGGCGAGTTCCGCCAGCAAATGTCGGCGGGCGTTGCGGATGGCTCGGGTGAGCAATCGCCTGCCCAGCCAGGGAACCATTCGCCGGGCACCCAGTCCGGCCGAAAGGGCCATGCCCAGGCCCAAGGCACCGAGGACCAGGTTGCCGGGCCAGCGCGTGGCGTAGGTGCGCCAGGAGAGGGCTTGGCGGGAATCGTCGTTTACCGCGCGAGCCCGACGATCGATCCGACGTCGCAGACGTCCGATCTGCACCCGCAACTCACGCTTTTGCTCGGCGCGTTTGGTCATGGAGCGCGACCGTCCTATCGCCGGAAGAGTCGACCGAGAAAGATACCCAGCACGAGCGCGACGATCACGCTGGGGCCTGGGTGGCGACGCACGGTCTCCTTAAGCCGGTCCCAGCCTTCACCGGCCGGGCCTTCGCGGAGTTGGCGGAGCCGCTCGACCGTCTCCTGGCGAGCGTTCTCGTAGGTGCGTCGCGCCTCGCTGAGTTGCTCGCGGAGCGTCTTGGTCACGGCGTCCGTGGGACAGGAATCGGCCTCGGCCTGTACCTCCTCGGCCGATTTGCGACGCCCGCGGCGGACGGCGTCGGTCGTTTTCGACGTGGTGGTCTTCTTCCGCGTGGCCTTCTTGCGTGGCATGCGCATTCCCCTCGGGAGAGTGGATTGAACGGGTCTTCCATCGCGCAAGTGTAGGTTACGCGAACGGCCGCCGGGAGGACTGGGGCAAGATTCGGTGGCGATGAAGGCCGCCAAGACGACGGTGTTCAGGTCGCGAGCACCGCTTCGCCGCCGCCTCGGTGCCAAGAATGCCGGGTCAGTGATCACCAACAAGGCCCAGCCATGCCCCGCGGCAGGTGGGGGGGGAGGCCGCACGCAAACGTCAATCAACCGGCACCAACGGCCGGTCGTCGGCCGGAGGCAGGGAGACGGCCGGCCGCCCGTCGGGCGGTGTGGCCAGTGGTCCGTCGGTCATGGGGATGGGCTGAAGCCCGCCGTCGGGGGACGGCTGGATCATCACCGGGCCGGTGGCGGTGGTCTGTCCCAGACGCGTCAGAAGGTGACTGAGCATCTTCTGCTCGAGCAAATAGTCCCGCCCTTGGGGGATCCAACCGGCGCGGAGCGGCTGGTCGCCCACCGGGCTATCGATCCGTCGTAATGAATTGTCGTAGCGGAGCGTGGCCGCCCCGGCCGTGGCGCCCTCGGGCTGGGGAACATCTTCCAGCTCCTTGTAGACGGCCAAGTCGACCAGATAGCCACCTTCGTCGGGGATGACCCGCACGACGGCGTAACGCCGCATCGATTGCAGCGTGTTCTCCAACTCCTGGAAGCCGCCGGCGGCGTCGCGGCGCCAAGGCTCGAACATCGTGGGGCTGCCGCGAGGAAAGCTCTCCAGCCGGCCTTCGGTGATGACGCTATCGACCAGCCGTACGGGCTGCTCGTAGGCGAAATCGGGGAAGTAGTCGTCGACGACATCGGCTACCGTTTCCCAGATGACCATCGGACGCCCCGGACCGACATGCACTGGATTTAGATACGCCACGGCCGGCTGCTCGACCATCATCGGGTTCCCCTCCGAGGGGATAACCATCGGCGACGGGGCACAACCGACCAGCGAGGCCGCTAGCAATGCTATTAAGAGGGCGAGTCGGCGCATGGCGATCCGGCAAAAGGACGGACGGGCCGGGGTTCGGTCGACCGGCGAAGGAAAAGTTGCGCGCGAAGTGTCGCGAAAAGCCACGGCCGAAGCAAGGCCAATCGGCCGCTGATCGATCCGGCATCAGATTTTGTCCGGTGAACGCCTACGCCCTCGCCAAGTCGTCTCAAGAGGCAGTTTACCTCAGAAGCGAGCCGGCGAGTGTGAGCAGTTCGGCCAGATCTTCGGCCAGGGAGGCTTCCTGGAGCGTGTGACCTCCCTCGTCGCCGAGCAGGTAGCCGTCGGCCTCATCGCCCAAGGTCACCTCCCTCAGCGCCACGTCGTTCGCGGTGCGGGGCTCGGCCATGACGCCACTGGCGGCGGCCCGTTGGGCCGAGGTGGGCGAGACGCCCGAGCTATCGGCGAATCCACCGGTAATACCGGCCTGCTGGGCTTCGGACGGAGCGAGCAGGTCGCGCAAGCCCGTGGCTTCCGAGCGGAGTTGGCCGGCCAGCTCGTCGGCCGAGGGCCCCCATCGGACCTCGTCGGCGAGATTGGGGGTGGACTGGAGATTGGCGCGAAACGCCTCGTCCACCGTGGCGGCCTGCAACTGCCGCTGCAAGGATAAGGCCGCCCTATCGAGGCTGCCGGCCAGCGATGGAGTGGCCGCGTGACGCGCGTTGCCGAGGTTCGACGTCTCGGCGGCTTTCCAGTCGCTGGTGTCGTCGGCGGTCAGGGTGGTCGCCGCGGAAGTCTGTTCGCCAACGGTGACATTGAATTGCCGGGTGCTCGATTCCACACCGTCGCTGACCTGTACGCTCACCTGGAAGGTGCCGACGTAACCGTTGGCGTCGATCGACAGTTCCTTCGTGGCCGTGTCGACGGAAAGGGTGACGGGGAGCGACTCGACGGACGCGGCCTCGTGCAGCAGGCTGGGGTTGGCCCAGACTTCGCTGTCCAGCGTGGCGAGTTGTTGGCTGGCGCCGATCGAGCCACGCCAGTGGTAAAACTCGCCGTTCGGCAGGATGAAATACCACGCGCGACTACTGGGCGAATAGAGGTACTTCTCGTTGTGACCTCGGTAGTTCTGGTAGTACCCGCCAGAAGACATGCGGAGATCGAGCTGCCGGTCCAGGGCCTCGAGCTGCGAGCTAGCTTGGGCCTCGACCGATACCGTGTCGCCGTCCGGGTCGTCGTAATCGAGTTGTACGGTGGCCGGCTGACCGGCGTCGGCAATGGTCAGGTCGTCAATGGCCGCGAGCACCGGCTTCTGATTGGTCACGTCCACGCTGAACGCGCGCGACGTGGTAGCGATGCCGTCGCTCACCTCGACCGACACGTAGAAGCTGCCCGTGTAGCCGTCCGCTGGGTCGATCGTTAGCTGTTGGGTGTCACTGTCGAGCGTCAGGCTGACGGGCACGGACGCTGAGGCTTGGGCGTTGTGCAGCAAGCCAATGTGCTGCCAGACTTCGGGGGAGAATGTATCGACCTGATAGCTGGCCGCGATCGATCCGCCCCACCGGTACATCTCGCCACTCGGCAGCACATAGTACCATCGGCCGTTGCCGACGGTCAGATATTTTTCGTTCAGGCCGCGGTAGTTGGTGTAGTAGCCACTGGAGTGCATCCTCAAACCGAGCGACTGGTCGACGGCGTACAGATCGCTGGCGGTGGCGGCGTCGGGAGCGGCGTGCAACAGCTCGGGATTGACCCAAACGTCGGCCGAGACCGTGTCGATCTGCACGCTACTGCCAATGGAACCTCCCCACCGATACAGCGAGCCATCTTGAAGGATGAAGTACCACTGGCCGCTTTCGGAGATGAGGTACTTTTCGTTCAGGCCGCGGTAGTTGGTGTAGTAACCCCTGGAGTGTTTTCCCAGGTGGAGCGATTCATCGAGCATCCGCAGCTCGGAGATCACTTCGGCGGTGGCGGTTAGCGCATCGCCGTCCGCGTCGCTGTAGGAAAGTTGCAGTGAGGTGCTGTCCACGCTGTGCGACAGCGACAGATTCCCGATCGCCGCGATTTCCGGGGCGCTATTGGCAACCGTGACCTGAAAATAGCGGGTGACCACCGTCTGGCCATCATCGGCCCGCAGGGCGACGGTGAATGAGCCGACATAATCGTCGCTGGAGTCGATGGTCAGCCGGCCGATATCGGGATCGTAGGAAAGCGACACGGGGACCGACGCCGGGGGCTGGGCGTTGTGGAGCAGCGTGGGATTCTGCCACACACGGCTGCTCAACTGGGCCACGCGGTTGCTCTCGCCAAAGGAGCCATGCCATTCAAGCAGTTCCCCGTCGGGCATGATGACGTACCAATGCCCACTGTCGGAGTAGATGTACTTTTCGTTCAGTCCGCGATAGTTGTGGTAGTAGCCGCCGCTCGCTTTCTTCAAAGCGAACTGTTGGTCGAGGTCGTACAGTTCGGAGGCCACCTCGACGCGGGTGCTGAAGGCGTCGCCCTCGGGATCGCTGATGGCGGCGTCGATGGTCACCGTCTCGCCGGCGTGCAACGCCACGTCCGCCACGGCTTCCACCTGCGGCGCGGCATTGACCGTGAAGATCAGCGACCACTCTTGTAGGCTGCCGCCGTCCATGTAGTAATCGTCGCCGATGATCAGCTTCCACCAGCCCTGCGTGTCCATGCCGTCAAAAGCCGATAGCGAACCCTCGGGCCGGAACCGGCCCGTGAATGGGGCCGTTCCCGCAACAATCGACGTGCTCGCCTCGTCGTCAAGGATGGTGCTGTTGAAGCCGTCGCCGGATCCGCCCACGTCGGTGAACAGTTCGACGGTCGTTCCATCCGGGGCGACGAGATAGACGTCCAGGTCGCTGTCCCAGGTGTGGTTGATCGTTAGCGAAACGTCCAGGTCGACAATGGGGCGCGATTCCGCCACGTAGTTGGTCACCTCGATCGTGCCGCCGTCAATCAAGGTCAGCGGTACGTGGCTCGTGGCCACGACAAACACGGCGGGGTCGTCGCAGTGGAACGATCGAACAACGGCCTCGTTCGGCGTGCCGTACTGGTCCGTCAGGGCGCCGGCCACCAGCGTGTAGGTCACGGTTCCCTCAACGCCGGTCAAGTCCACGTCGAAGCGGATTGTGTCGGCATCAACCGCGGTAACCCCGGTCACGGTTCCCGCGCTGAGCACCAAATCGGAAACGTCGAGCGACCCGGGGTCGTAGGCTTCGCTTAGGTGCAGCGTGATCGCAGTGGGCCGATCAGTCAATTCTGCGCCGGCGTCGGGCGTGCTGGCCACCACCTCTAGCGGTGTGGCATCGAAGTAGAACTCCGCCTGCCAGGCGGCGTTGGTCACCGCGCTGCCGGACTGGCCGATCGCGCCCTCGGCAATGGCCATCGTCTGGGCTCCCTCGGTGCTGACCGGGGAGCTGTCGAAGATGAAGCGATACTGGTTGCCCGAGACCCACTCGACATCGTTGGCACCAATCCCGTTGACCGTGAAATCGGATGCCTGCACGGTCTGTTGATCGACGACCTGCGAGAACTGCACGGTGAAGGTGGTGCCCGCCGTGTCGACCACGGCGCCAGCGTCGGGGGTGCTGCCGACGATCGTCAAGCCGAGTTGCTGCAGGGCATTGTAGGCGTTCAAGCGGCCGCCGGTGGTGACTTTGCCATCCAGCGAGGCCAGATTGTCCACGCCGTCGAGGATGGCAGCGCGAATTTCGGCGGCGGACGCATCCGGGGCGACCGACCAGGCCAGCGCGGCCACGCCCGCCACGTGCGGCGTGGCCATGCTGGTGCCGCTTAGCGAGCCATAAGAGTTCCCTGGCTTGGTGCTGTAGATGCTCACGCCTGGGGCGGCCAGGTCGACCGTGTTCACGCCATAATTGCTGAAGCTGGCCAACTGATCGTTGTAGTCCGTCGCGGCGACGGAGATCACGTTGTCCAGGTTGTAGTTCGACGGGTAGTGCGGCGACGAATCGTTGTTCGTGCCGTTGTTCCCCGCCGCGGCGATGAACAGCATATCGGCCTGGCCGCTGGCGACGATGGCGTCGTTCAAGGATTGACTATAGCCGCCACCGCCCCAACTGTTGTTCGTCACCCGAACGTTGACCCCGTACTGGGTCTTCATCATCGTGGCATAGTTGACCGCTCGAACGGCGTCGTAGGTGCTGCCGGAGCCGGAGGCACTGAGGAACTTCAGCGCCATGATCTGGGTGTTCCAGCTCACGCCGGTCACCCCCGTGCCGTTGTTGCCCGCGGCGGCGATCGTACCGGCGACATGGGTACCATGGTAGTGATCGTCCATGGGATTGCCGTCGTTGTTGACGAAGTCGTACCCATGGACGTCGTCGACGAAGCCGTTGCCGTCGTCGTCGATGCCGTTGCCGGCGATTTCGCCGGGATTGGTCCACATGTTGGCGGCCAGGTCGGGATGAGTCCAATCGACGCCCGTGTCGATCACGCCCACCACGAGGGAACTGCTGCCGGTGGAGATGTCCCAAGCCTCGGGCGCATCGATGTCGGCGTCGGGGGTGCCGCCGGTTTGGCCCGTGTTGTGCAGCCCCCATTCGGTCCAATACCTTGGATCGTCGGGCGTGGCGCTGGCGCCGGGCAAGACGGCGTTGGGTTCGTAGAATGCGATCGAGGTGCTGGCGTCGAGCATTTCGCCGGCTTCGGCCACGCTCATCTCGTCGCAGCGAATGAGAACCTGACCGGTTAACCCCAGTCCGCCGATGACCTCGATGCTGCCGTACTTGGTGTTGAACAATCCGGCCACTTCACTTAGCGAGCCGATGCTGCCGGATGTGTCGGTGGTGAGTTGGATGATCCACTCATTGGTGAACACATCGAGCTGCTCACCCTTCCAGTCGAGCGTGGAGAGTGAGCCGGAGGCGTCGTCGACGCTCATGCCGCCAGTGGCGTTCGACTCGCCCAGTTGCTCAAACCACAACGGAGCCACTTGGGCCACGCCGCTATCGTAGAGCCCGGAATCGAAGATTCCCACGGCCGAGAGCATGTGCCGTGGCTCGCAGTTTTCGAAGGCTTTGGCCAACGATCGGATGCGCCGCGATTGCGTTCCCTGCTGGGACTTCCGGTTACTGCGTTTTCGCTGGACGAAGCGTGCCTTGTTGCGCCATAACATAGTTGTGAAACCTGGGCTATCCGATTGTCCGTCCCTTATGCCGACGATGAGCTTCCCTCGCGCCATCCAACGACAAGGCCACGGCCGATCGCCCCCGCGATCGACCCGATTGCCATGGCTATCCTTTTCGATTTCCGACGACGCTGGAGTTTGCGATCAAAGCGGCTGTTCCCTGGGTCGGGTTTCTCTCCGTGACGAGCTCTGCTGGAAAAGCGGGCCGCGGTGGATTCCGCGCCGTGAAAGCCGAGAGCTGAACGCTCCGGCGTCCCCGGCAGGAGGTATCCCGCGCCATCCCCCGGCGTAAGAATCCACCCAGCTTGCCTATTTAAGCTTAAGTCACGAACCGCCACCAGGCGCACACATCTGAAACGAATGTGTCGGAAATGCCACCTGAGACAGCCAGAGCTGCTGGCAGAAACCCAAGCAGGACAGTGATTTGCACGAGAAAACGGCGTCGCCGGCGTGCCAAAGCCGCGGGCAGCGGGGCGAAGAGCGAGATGCCAGCCATCCGAATCAGTAACACTTCAGGCGTCTGAAACGGGCGGCGAAACCGGGGGCTCCCCGTCATTCCCGCGCACGCGGGAACCCACGCGGCCGAGGTTGTTCATCGACGGTTCTGGTTCGTCATTCTCGCGGACGCGGGAATCCACGGTTCATGACGAACTACGGGCCGTGGTTGGAGTACGCCATTCCCGCGCACGCGGGAACCCAGCCATGGGAGTACCTCAGCCGATTTGCGCCTTCGCTGAAAGGGCGGGAAACCGGCTTGCTTCGCGAGCCGCCTCGGATAGCCGTACGGTGACCGGCGCATCCGGATGACCAACGCATGCGGTTACCCGTTCCGCCCGATCAAACATCCAGCGGGCGACCGGTCAACTGCTCGTAGGCCTCGAGATACTTCGCCCGCGTTTGTTGGACCACGTCGGTGGGCAACTCCGGCGGCGGGCTGTTTTTGTCCCAGTCGGTTGTGCCCAGCCAGTCGCGGACGAACTGTTTGTCGAACGACGGCTGACCCTTGCCCGGGTTGTATTGATCGGCCGGCCAAAACCGCGAGCTGTCGGGCGTGAGCACCTCGTCGATCAGGATGATCTCCTCGTCCACGCGGCCAAACTCGAACTTGGTATCGGCGATGATGATCCCCCGCTGCTCGGCGTATTCAGTGCCGCGCTGGAAGATCTCCAGACTCCGGCGACGCAGTTCCTCGGCCGTCTCCCGACCGACAATATCCACCATCCGCTCGAAGGAAATGTTCTCGTCGTGGCCTTCATCTTCCTTGGTGGCGGGGGTGAAGATCGGCTCGGGCAGCTTGTCGCTCTCGCGCAAACCGTCGGGCAGCCGGATACCGCAGACTGTTCCGTCGCGCTGATACTCCTTCCAACCGGAGCCGGAGAGATAGCCCCGCACGACGCACTCGATCGGCACCACGTCGGTCTTCCGGCCCAGGGTGGACCGGCCGCGAAGGGCCTCCAAGTCGGTGTCCTCGGGGAGGTCCATGCGGTCCACGTCGGTGGTGATCAGGTGGTTGGGCTCGCCGAGGCGATCGAACCAGAACGCCGCGATCTGTGTCAGCACCCGCCCCTTGTCGGGGATGCCGGTCGGCAGCACCCAATCGTAGGCACTGATGCGGTCCGTGCTGACCAGCAACAAGGCATCTCCCAAATCATAAATATCGCGCACCTTGCCACGGCGGACGGGCAAACCCGAAATGCTGGTTTCCAGGACGATGTTGGCGGTCATCACGGTCTCCGTTCGGCTGGGGGAGATGAAGGTTGAATGCCACTTGCGATCGATTGCCACTTGCGATCAGTGTGGCGTGCTCGCGTGCGATTTCAGAGTCATCGAATCTACCCCAGGTCTGGCCCCGGTTGAAGGGGGTGCCCCGCACTGGTACACTCACTTCTGGGGTAAGGTGATTGATGCGACGCGGTAGACGCTTGCCACCTGGCGCCGAGCGGGCCATGACACGGCCGGATCGCCCTCCCATCCAGCCATCGGCACAGGGTATTGGCAGTGCAAGCCTCGAGCATGGGGCGTCGACCGCCGACGCGCCGAAACAACACCTCGTTTCCTTCCGAAGGTATGGCAACGCATGGGCCAGATGCGGTTCACCGTCGACCCGCCCGACCGGCTGACCGAGGACCGTGCGGCGGCCGCCTTCCTGGCAGGCATTGATCGCGTCCCCTGGCGAACGCGGGTGAGCGTCGAACAGGGCGTGGGCGCGGCGGGCGGTCCCGGGAGCGACGCTCGCGGAGGCGCGAAGCAACTTGTCCTGGAGCGGCCCATCAGCGACTCGGGCTGTTTGAATTTGCCGTGGCCGGTCGAGCCCTTCGGCGAATTGATGCTGGCCACCTCCAGTTTGCGCGAGCGGGACGAGCCGTATCTGTTACCCCTGGAATTGGCGCGGGGCACGCTCTATCGGGCGCGGGAACAACTCGCCGACTGGCGGGCCGCCCGATTGGCCGTCCCCGCGGCGGTGGAGAAGGCATTCGAGGGGGCCCGGCATACGTTTGCTCAAGCGGCAGTCAGCCAGCAGGATCGGACTCGGTGCGGCGCAGTGGCCGAACAGAGCATCCGCCAGACGTTGGAAGCAGCGCAGACGCTCGTGGCGGCCTATGTCGAACAATCGATTACGATCCGGCGACGCGGCGGCGGAAGGCTTTCCTCGCTATTGGGTGTCGACCTGGGCGAAAATCTACTTGATGAAGCCGTCGGCTCGGCAGTCCTCCGCGGCTTCAACATGGCCTGCGTGCCGTTGCGGTGGCGTGCCGTCGAAGGGGTCGAAGGCACGCGCCGCTTCGCCGTGCCCGACCGGCAAATCCAGTGGTGCCGGCGTCATGGGCTGAAGTGTTTCGCCGGGCCGTTGCTCCGCTTCCACCCGGCGGCCCTGCCGGACTGGTTGGCCCTCTGGGAAGGCGATGTCGAAAACGTCGTCGATTGCCTCACTGAGTTCATCGAGACGATCATTCGGCGTTATCGGGGCAAAGTCGACGCTTGGGTGGCCGCCGCACAAATTGCGACCGGCGACGTTCTGGGTCTCGGCGAACAGGAGAAGCTCAATATCACGGCCCGTGTCTTGGAATTGCTGCAACGAGGCGATCCCGGGTGCCCTCGGCTGATCGCCTTCGACGAGCCCTGGGCCGACTACATGGGCCGCCGCGATGCCGATCTGCCCCCGCTGCACATGGCCGACGCCTTGCTTCGTGCCGGGCTGGATATCTCGGGGATCGTGCTGGAGATCAATGTGGGCAGGCCGCCGGCCGCCCAATGGCCGCGGCCAGCGTTCGAGACGGGACGCTTGCTCGATCTTTGGAGCGGGTTGGGGGTGCCCATCTATGTGTCAATCAGTGCCCCGAGCGACCCCGTACCCGATCCCCGCGCCCGCCGTGGTACTGCGGCGCCGCCTCCTTCCGGAATCGCGACTTCTCCGGGTAGGTGGTCCCCGCGGGCACAGCAGGCCTGGGCGGCCCATCACGTGCCGCTGATGCTGGCCAAGCCGAATGTGAAGGGCGTGGTCTGGAACCGGTTGCTCGACTCCGCGCCGGGTGAGTCCCAGCCGGTGGGATTGTTCGACGAGGCCTCCAAACCGAAACCCGCCCTGCGCACGCTGGCCGCTTTGCGACGCACGCACCTGAAGTGATGGGCGGATCCGTTATAGGCCCAGGGACATCGCCTCGTGGGATTTGTCCCCGACGGGGCACTGCCGTGCTCGCCTTTGGCGTGCTCGCCTTTGCCCTGGGGCCAGTGGCAGGCGTCCTCCAGCGGCCAATCATCCGGTCGGCTCGTCCAGGTCGAGCTGCTCGCTCAATTCCACGGTCGAACTGCCGGGGAATCGCTTGATCGGCTGCTGGAAGAACAGATTGTTGGGGATCTGGATCAACTCACCCTGCTCTCCCCGGAGGATGGTGAAGACCAGCGTGAAGTTCACGACCGTGCCCCCAAGGTTTTGCGAGGGCAACTCGATCCGGTCGCCCACGCTAAAGGGCCGCATCACCAGCAGCAGGATCGAGCACAGCACATTGCTCAGTACGCTCCACACGGCCACGAACCCGATGGCCACCAAGGCGAGCACCGTGGTCACGGTGGCCCAAGCGTTCTCGAGGAATCCAAGCCACCCGAGCACCAGCACGGCGGCGATGATCACGGCTGCCCAGAGCAGCAACCGTTGGAGCAGGAACTCCAGTTCGCGCGAGATCCGCCCACCGCGGTGAAGCTTGTGGAGGCTGCGACTGAGAAGCTGGTAAAGCAGGCCCACGAGGACAACCCAAATCAGGGCTCCGCCGATCTTCAGGCCCAGGCTTGTCCAGAACGGTGCCCACGATTGTGCCAGGATCGAAAAACTCATAGCTCCTCCTTACAGTAAGCTGATTGCAAGTGTTGCGCCGCTTGGTGACTGCTTCGTCGCCTCGTCCCCTCCCACACGCTCACACGCGCCCAAAGCAACTCAGGCACATGTCATCGCTTTGTGGCCGGCTGCCGACGAACTCCTGCACATCGTCGAGCACGGCCTGGGCGATGCTCGCCGGCCCGCCGTTGGCCTGTTCAAGTCGGTGCCGGAGTCGAGCACCGCCGTAGCACGTCTGCTCGTTATTCATCGCTTCGGTGATGCCGTCCGTATAAAGAAACACCGACGCCCCGGCTGGCAACTCCACGCGCGCTTCCGGGTAGTCCACCTCGGGGGCCACGCCGATCGGCAACCGCGTTTCCTCTTCCCCGATCGCCTCGACGACTTGACCGTCGCAACGCAGCAGGGGCGGCATGTGCCCGGCGTTGACCACGACCACTTCGTGCTTTTTCGGATCCAACACGCAAAGCACCAAGGTGATGAAACGATCTTCGGCCACGCTGCCGCAGAAGACGCCGTTGAGCCAGGCCATGGCCTGGCCGGGCGAGGGTTCGCTGGCCAGGCAGAAACGGGTTTCCGCGGAGAACTTCGCCATCAGCAGCGACGCGGCGATCCCCTTGCCCGAAACGTCGGCCACCACCACGGCGATCCGTCCGTCGGGCAGTTGGACGTAATCGAAGTAATCGCCGCCCAACTGTCGCGCCGGCTGGTAGAACTCGAAGAAGTCGTAACCGATTACCCGCGGCGGCGCGGCCGGCAGGAGCCCCCGCTGCACCTCGTGGGCGACGGCCAAGTCGCGTTCCAACGCCCGCTCGCGCAAGGCCGTTTCGTGCAGTTGCGCGTTTTCCACCGCGGCTGCGGCCTGATAGGCCACGCTGGCCAACACATCGAGATCGTCGCGGCTGAATCGGCTCCGCTGATCGAGTGTGTCGATCTGAATCACCCCCAGCGGCTCCCCCTGGCTGCTCAACAGCGGCGCGCACATCATCGAGCGGATGTGGAAATCGACAATACTCTCGGCCATGTCGAAGCGATCGTCCGCCGCGGCGTCGGCCGAGAGCACGGCCTCTTTCGACTCCATCACGTTGTTAATCACCGTGCGGCTCAGGCGAATGGCCTGCGTATCGGTCAGTTCCCGGTACTTGACCGCCTTGGGCACCAGCCGCCCCGTCTTGGGGTCCTTGAGCACGATGAACCCGCGGTCGGCCCGCAGGAACACCTTGAAGAGGCTGTCCAGCAGCTTCGGCAACACCTTATCCAAGGCCAGCACATTGCCGAGGTTTTGACTGATTTCGAGCAGCGCGCGAAGCTTCATCTCCGCGTTCTGTTCCGTTCGGAGTGCGGTAGAACTGCCCGAGGTGTCGATCCGCGACATGATCGTCGAGTTCGAGCCGGGCCGGCTGTCGTCGAAAACGATGGCCGTGGTTTGCCCCATTTCGTCGCTGAACTGCTCGGTGGCCTCGGGCAATTCGTGATGAAACGCGAAGACCAGATCGCAGACCCCCAACTGATCGTCTTCGGCGAGGCGATGACGGCCGGCGATCGCCTGTCCGTTGACGAACGTGCCGTTGCGGCTCCGCAGGTCCTCGATGAAGTAGTCGTCGCCGATCACCATGATCCGGGCGTGATGCCGGCTGACGGCACCCGATTCGAGCACAATGTCGCAATCGGGGTGCCGACCCAACACGGCGCACTCCCCTTCGATGGGGAATACCTGTCCGGGATTGCCGCCCTGGAGGGCCCGCAAAACGGCCATGGCACGACTCGTGGGGAAGGTGCTGTCGGACATCGGGAAGCTCGGACGTGGAGGCCCACAAGCCCACGCGCACGAGCTTGCGAGCCCCTCGCAACGCCTGATTCTATGCGGCGGCCCGACCGATCGTCAACGGGCGGTGGCGGGCTGGTCGTGTCCCGCGGAAACCCCGGGCCGGGGCTCATTGTTCCTCCATGCCTGCCCTGCCCTTCCTCCATGCTTCCCTATTTACGTTTCGGGCCCACACGGGGTACGATGATGAAGCCCCCAGCCGGTGCTGCGGTCGCCCACGGGTCGGCGGCGAAATGGGGCTCACGAGACCGACGGAAAACGACGTAACGGGAAAGAACGGATGCTCGACGGAAAATCACTGCTGATCACCGGCGGCACCGGCTCCTTCGGCCGCCGGATGGTGGCCACCGTGCTCCGCTACTGGCGGCCGCGCCGGCTGGTGGTTTTCAGCCGCGACGAGTTGAAGCAGTCGCGGATGGCCCAGCGGTTCTCGCCCCGCGAACATGAAGCCTTGCGGTACTTCATCGGCGACGTCCGCGATGCCGACCGCCTCCGCCGAGCGATGGCCGATATCGACTACGTGATCCATGCCGCCGCGCTGAAGCAGGTGCCCTCGTGTGAATACAATCCGCTGGAGGCCATTAAGACCAATGTGCTGGGCGCGGCCAATGTGATCGACGCGGCCATCGACCGGGGTGTCCAGGCGGTGGTGGCCCTGAGCACGGACAAAGCGGCCAACCCGATCAACCTCTACGGCGCCACCAAGCTCTGCGCCGACAAGCTCTTCGTGGCCGGAAACCACTACGCCGGCGCGGGGCCGACGCGGATGGCCGTCGTCCGCTACGGCAATGTGGTGGGGAGCCGCGGCAGTGTGATCCCCCTGTTCCTCCGCCAGCGTCGCGAGGGGCTGCTCACGCTCACCGATCCTCGGATGACCCGCTTCTGGATCACCCTTCCGCGCGGCGTGGCCTTCGTGCTGCGGAGCCTGAAGCGGATGCGGGGCGGCGAGATCTTCGTGCCCAAGCTGCCCAGCATGTGCATGGCCGATCTGGCGCGGGCAATCGCTCCGGAGTGTCCGACCGAGACGATCGGCATCCGTCCGGGCGAGAAACTGCACGAGACGATGATCTCGGTGGACGATGCCCGCCAGACGCTGGAATATGGCAACTACTACGCGATTCTTCCCGACCCGGAGATGGCCCGCTTCAGCCGCGAGGAGTTGCCGCCCGGTGGCGTGCCCTGTCCGGAGGGTTTCTGCTACAGTAGCGACACGAATCCGCATTGGCTCTCGGTCGAGCAGTTGCGGGCGATCGTTCACCGGCTGGAGTCGCGCCGTGCCGCATGAGCCACCCCTGCCCTACGCCCGCCCCTGGGTCGATCAGTCCGATATCGAGCGCGTGGTCGACGTGCTCCGAGGGCAGTGGCTCACGACCGGCCCGATGGTGCCGCGGCTGGAGGATGCGCTGGCGGGCTACATCGACCGGAAATCACTGGGCAAACAACTCGCGGGCGGAAAATTCGCGGGCGGAGAACTCGCGGGCGGAGAACTCGCGGGCGGAGAACTCGCGGGCGCGGAAGCCGCCGACTCGGCCAAGACACACGTTGTATGCCTCAGCAGCGGCACGGCCGCCCTGCACGGAATGATGGCGGCTCTGGACATCGGCCCCGGCGACGAGGTGATTGTTCCGGCGCTCACGTTCGCGGCGACGGCCAACGCCGTGGTCTATCAGGGCGGTTCGCCGGTGTTCGCCGATGTCGATCCCGACACCCTGCTGATTGACCCCGACGCGGTCGTTTCGCGCCTGACGCCCCGCACGCGGGCGATCGTGGCGGTGGACTACGCCGGTCAGACGTGCGACTACCCTCGGCTGCGAGCCATCGCCGCCGATGCGGGCGTGGAACTGCTGGCCGACGCGGCACACAGCCTCGGCGTGCCCGGCGTGGGACGACTGGGACGGATGAGCGCGTTCAGCCTCCACGCGGTCAAGGCCATCACCACGGGCGAGGGGGGCGCCGTTGCGACCAGCGATCCAGCGCTGGCCCAACGGATGCGGGGGTTCCGCAACCACGGGATCGACATGGACCATCGCCAGCGCGAACAGACCGGTGCCTGGCACTACGAGCAGATCGAGTTGGGTTACAACTACCGCATGACCGACATCCAGGCGGCCCTGGGCCTGGGGCAGATTGAGCGGCTCGACCAGTGGCTCGTTCGGCGGGCGGACATCGCCCGTCGCTACAACGAGGCCTTCGCCCAGTTGCCCGGCGTGCGTCTCTTGTCCGTCGTTCCCATCGCCGGCCATGCTTGGCATCTGTACGTGGTTCGGGTCGGCGGCCGGTCCGGAGAAGATGCCCCACGGCCGGTGGCGAGCGAGAGGAGCTTACACCCGCGCGACCGACTGTATCGCCGGCTCCGGGAGGCTGGGATCGGCACGGCCGTCCACTTTCCGCCGGTGCATCTCCATCCCTACTATCGTCGTCATTTCGACACGCATCCCGGCCAATGCCCCGTGGCCGAACGGGCGTACGAGGAGATCCTCTCGCTGCCGCTCTTCCCGGCCATGAGCGACACCGACGTCGCGCGGGTGATCGACGCAGTGACAGACGCCGTGACAGACGCGGCCGTCGGCGGGTGATGCCGGCGGATGACGCCGGGCCATCAATCGCAACTCGATGGCGGCCTGGCTCAGCCAACAGGAGTCTTACTGGTACTCTTGTCGTTCCAGGTCAAATGTCCGAGACCCTCTACCTCCGTGCCGACGCCGACCATCGCATCGCCATCGGCCATGCGATGCGCTGCCTCGCCCTGGCCGAGGCGTGGCTCGACCGCTGCGCGCGTGGCGGAGCCGACTGCGGTCCAGCTGGCAGCAACAATCGCCGGCGGGCGGTGATGATCGGGCGGATCGAAATGCCCGATTTACGGCAGCGCATCGAGCAGGCGAGCATCGAGTTGATCGCTCCGGAGGGGACATCGCAATGGTCCGACGGGCGACCACCGCGTCCGCCAGCCCATGCCTCCGGCAGCGTCCGGCCTTGGCTGGTGGTGGACGGCTACCAGTTCGACGCCGACTACTGCCGCCGGATGCGCGAGGCCGGCTACCGGGTGCTGCGGATTGACGACACGGCCGACGCGCCCGTCGTCGCCGATTTGGTGCTCCACCCCAGCCTGACGCTTGACGAGCGCGACTATTTCCCGCTGGTCGAACCGACCGTGCCGCTGTTGCTCGGCCCGCGGTTCGCACCGCTACGGGCGGAGTTTGCCGCGAATAAGAATCAATCGCGGACAGGCGCGACGGTATCAGCCGTCGCCCGCTCGTCCTCGGTCACCCGTATGCTGATCACTTGCGGCGGCACCGACCCAACAAACCTCAGTGGCGAGACACTGCGTGCACTGGACCGCCTCGGGTGTGGTTCGCTTCATGTACGCCTCCTCGTCGGACCGGGCAATAACCTGGCGGACGCGTTGGCCGAGCAGGCCCAGCGATGCCCAGCAGACGTGCAACTGGTTCATCATCCCGCCGATATGGCGGCGCAAATGGCTTGGGCCGATCTGGCGGTCGCCGCCGCCGGAAGCACGTGCTGGGAACTCTGCGCGATGGGCGTGCCGATGATCGTCCGTGCCGTGGCTGAGAACCAGCGACCGGTCGCCCGCGGGTTGGAGGCGGCCGGTGCGGCGTGGATTTCCGGCACCGAAGACGAGTTGTCCAGCATGCTGGCCCAACTAATCGGCGACGCAGAACGTCGCGCGGCGATGGCCGAGGCGTCGCGGCGGCTGGTCGACGGCCAAGGCGCGCAGCGCGTCGTGACGATCATGCGGACGATGGACCGGTCGCAAGCCGGGCAGGTCGTCATCCGGCCGCTCGATCCGCAGCGCGACATCTGGCCCCTGTGGCGGCTAGCCCACGAACCCGAGGTGCGGGCGGCATCTCTGGGGCAAGGCACCGGCGCGGACGATGGCTCACCGCGGTGGATCCCGCCCGAGGAACACCAACGCTGGTTCCGGTCGCGCGTCGACGACTTGGGCTGCCGTATCTGGGTCGCCGACTTGCAGGGGTTGCTCGTCGGGTCCGTGCGGTACGAGCGGCAAGTGCCGGCGGAGCATGATCAGCCGGGAGTGCTGGAAGTCAGCATCCAAGTCGGGGCGGCGTGGCGGCGTCGGGGCATCGCCCGGGGGCTGATTGAACAGACTCTGCAACGGGCTTGCGAACCAACGGACGCGGGGACGGTCGAGGCCATCGTGCGCCGGGAGAATGCCGCGTCGGTTGCGCTGTTTCAACAACTCGCATTCCAGGAGGTTGAGCCGCGGGTGGTGAACGACTGCCCTTGTCGCGTCTTCCGCAAGAAGTTAGGGCACTGGCAAGATGCCAGTGGCACGCGCGACTCAAGGCACGTGCAAGATGCCAGCGGCAGCCCAGGGGCGACGCAAGATGCCAGTGGCACGCCCAGATCGAATCCCGGGAAAAAAGCCGCCGGCCCAGATTTGGCCCTCCCGTCGGGCGGCCAGCTTCCCTTCGGCACGCGCCCCGACGGATCGGCTTACATCGTCGCGGAACTTTCGGGCAACCACTTGGGCGACTACAGCCGGGCTGAGCGGCTCGTGCATGTGGCCGCCGAAGCGGGGGCCGACGCCGTCAAGCTACAGACACTCACGCCCGAGGGCATCACGCTCGACTGCGACCGCCCGCCGTTCCGGATCGACAGCGGCCCCTGGGTCGGCCGCACGCTGTTCGACCTCTATGCCGAAGTGGCCATGCCCTGGCCGTGGCAACCACGATTGAAGCGGGTAGCCGATCGGCTGGGAATTGCCCTTTTTTCCAGCCCGTTCGAGCCGGCGGCCGTCGGGTTCCTGGAGGGGCTCGACGTGCCGGCCTACAAGATCGCCTCTTTTGAGATCGTGGACCACGAGCTGCTCCGCTGCGTGGCCGGTACCGGTCGGCCCATGATCCTCTCGACCGGCGCGGCCGATGAGCCCGACATCCACGAGGCTCTTCACCTGATTCGCGAGGTCCGTCGCTCCCATGCGGAGAAGCTTGCATCGATGCATCCTCCCGCCACGTCGCCCCCGACCCCGCCGGTCTTCCTGCTGCACTGTGTGAGCAGCTATCCGGCCGCGGTGGAGCGAATGCGGTTGGAGGTGATTCCCTGGCTGGCAGCCCGGTTCGGCGTGCCGGTGGGGCTCTCGGACCATTCGCTCTCGCTCGACGTGCCGGCCGAGGCCGCGCGGCTGGGGGCGCGGATGATCGAGAAGCATCTGACGCTGTCCCGAGCCGACGGTGGGCCCGATGCCGGTTTCTCCCTGGAGCCGGCCGAGTTCGCCGCGATGGTCCGCCGAGTGCGTGCCACGCGGGCGGAGGCGTCGACGACTAAAGGAAACAGCGTCGACTTGAAAGCCGACCCCCTCGGGATATTTTCCGCACCCACCGCCGAGGCGCTCCGCTTCCGCCGCTCCCTGTTCGTGGTTCGCGACGTGGCGGCCGGCGAGCGGCTCGCCGCCGAGCATGTCCGGGCCATCCGGCCGGGCAATGGCCTGCATCCGAGGTGTTTGACCGAGGTCTTGGGATGCCTGACCGTGCGGAGCATTCCCCGGGGTACGCCGCTGAAGTGGGAGCTGATCGCCATAGACGGCTCGATCTGCTGCAAATAAGCCAATCATGTGCAAAAGGCAATGAGTAGGGTGCAGCCTGCCACCCCTTTATAGGTCGGTTTTGAGGTGTTTATCGTCGCTGGGCGAGTAATCGGGCGGTGGATACGTGTTGGTCGCGGAGGCCGCCGGTGCGTTTGGGTGGTGGCTTTTTGGGGCCACGGGTGGTTTTAAGAACGGATTCGATACGGACATGTTTGGCACACTTTCGCAGGAACTGGGCGAGTTTGGCGGGCGTC
>Ga0180429_10000021_pt1 | contig 150238 bp, 141 predicted proteins | sample SS_ome_FD_132428 | JGI IMG/M metagenome (GOLD analysis project Ga0180429, IMG submission 132428) | Hypersaline lake sediment archaeal communities from the Salton Sea, California, USA - SS_1_S_1 metaG | ecosystem: Environmental > Aquatic > Non-marine Saline and Alkaline > Hypersaline >... | reverse complement strand
CGTCGACGGGCTGTTGCGCTAGCCTTCGGATACCCACATGATGGCGGGAGCGGGTCCGGGCTGCGGGAAATCCCGCGCTTGCGGGGAGGTGTGAAGCGTGAACGTTCACCGCTTGGCTGTTCCTGGAGCCGGAACCGATGCTGCCTGCTCGATCCGCGATCACTGGGCCGCCCGGACCGTGGTGATCTCGGTGTCCGGCACACTCGACATGCTTACCGCGCCCCAACTGGAGGCGGCTGTCGCGGCGGCGCTGTCGAGGCACCCCGCGGCGATCATCGTCGACCTCTCCGGCGTGGACTTCCTGGCCTCGGCCGGAATGGCGGTGTTAGTCGCCGTCCGGGACCGGGCGGAAGGCGTCTTTGAGTTCCGGGTGGTCGCCGACGGGCCGGCTACCAGTCGGCCGCTGAGGCTGGTGGGCCTGTCCGACCGGATCGGCCTGCACCCCACCCTGGATGAGGCGCGGGCAACGCTCAGCGTCTGAGGCAGACGCGGACAGAACTTCGGCGCCGACACCCCGATCGGCACGTAATGTCGGCGGATGTGACCGGTATCAGACACCGCCTCGCGGGGGGCCGCGATCGGATCCGGAACCGCCCGGCCGTCGACTTCGCCTACCGGGTCGCGGTCGGCGTCGTCGGCTTCGTCGTACTGGCGGTTGGTATCGCCGCCATTCCGTATCCCGGACCGGGCTGGGCCATCGTGTTCGTCGGGCTCGCGATCTTGGCCTCGGAGTTCTACTGGGCGCACCGCACCCTGCTCTACACCCGTCGCCGCTATGACAGTGTCATGTTCTGGATGCGTCGGCAGAGCTGGTGGGTGCAGGCGCTCGGGGTGCTGTTCACCGCCGCCGTCGTGGTCGTGACACTCTGGTTCCTCGGCGCGCTCGCGTGGTCGGCCCGGCTGCTCGGACTCGACCATCCAGTCCTGGACAGCCCCATCGGCCTGGGAGCCTGACCGGCGGCCTGGATAGCATTAGCCCGACCACGCCGATCGGTGCGCGGTTCGATGCTGTCCGGAATGGAAAGAGATCGTCGATGAGCGGCCCCGCACACCCCGTCTCGGCCGAGCTACTGCAGATCCCGGCCGGCACAACCGCCGGCGCCGCCGTGCGCGCTGCCGGGCTGCCGGGGCGTGGTGAGCCCGGTGCCGTGGTGGTGGTCCGGGACGCCGGTGGTGTGCTGCGGGACCTGAGCTGGAGTCCGGACGCCGACGCCGAGGTGGTCCCGGTGGCCGCCGATACCGATGAGGGTCGAAGCGTGATCCGCCACTCGGCCGCTCATGTGCTCGCCCAGGCGGTTCAGGAGATGTTCCCGGATGCCAGGCTGGGCATCGGCCCGCCCATCACCGATGGCTTTTACTACGACTTCGACGTCCCGCAGGCCTTCACCCCGGAGGATCTCGCCACGCTGGAGAAACGGATGCGCCAGATCGTCAAGGACGGGCAGCTTTTCTCCCGGCGAGTCTATGAATCCAAGGCCGCCGCCCGGGCCGAGTTGAGCGACGAGCCCTACAAGCTCGAATTGGTGGACGATAAGTCCGGTGACCCGGATGTCATGGAGGTCGGAGGTGACGAACTGACCGCCTACGACAACCTCAATCCGCGGACCCGGGAACGGATCTGGGGTGATCTGTGCCGCGGCCCGCATCTGCCCACCACCAAGTACATCCCGGCGTTCACCCTGACCCGAAGCTCGGCGGCATACTGGCGCGGCGACCAGCGCAACGCCAGCCTGCAGCGGATCTACGGCACTGCCTGGGAGTCGCAGGAGGCACTGGACCGCCACCTCGAGTTGCTCGAGGAGGCCCAGCGGCGCGATCACCGCAAGCTGGGTGTCGAGCTTGACCTGTTCAGCTTCCCCGACGAGATCGGTTCCGGTCTGGCGGTTTTTCATCCCAAGGGCGGTGTCGTGCGCCGGGAACTGGAGGAGTATTCCCGGCGGAAGCACATCGAGGCGGGCTACGAGTTCGTCAACACCCCGCACATCACCAAGGAACAGTTGTACGTCACCTCTGGGCATCTCGAGTGGTACGCCGAGGGGATGTACCCGCCGATGCACATCGATGCGGAGTACGGGGCGGACGGCGCGCTGCGAAAACCGGGGCAGGACTACTACCTCAAGCCGATGAACTGCCCCATGCACCACCTGATCTATCGGGCGCGCGGCCGCTCCTACCGCGAACTTCCGCTACGGCTCTTCGAGTTCGGCACCGTGTACCGCTACGAAAAATCCGGTGTCGTGCACGGGCTGACGCGGGTTCGTGGCATGACCCAGGACGATTCGCACATCTACTGCACCCGCGAGCAGATGCGCGACGAACTCGCCTCACTGCTGCGGTTCGTGCTGGAGTTGCTCGCGGATTACGGCCTCGATGACTTCTACCTCGAGTTGTCCACCAAGGATCCGGAAAAGTACGTCGGCTCCGACGATTTATGGGACGAAGCCACCGAGACGTTGCGGGAGGTCGCCGAGTCCAGCGGGCTGCACCTGGTGCCGGATCCGGGCGGAGCGGCCTTTTACGGCCCGAAGATCTCCGTACAGGTGCGCGATGCCCTCGGTCGCAGCTGGCAGATGTCCACCATCCAGTTGGACTTCACCATGCCGGAGCGGTTCGAACTCGAATACACCGCGGCCGACGGCAGCCGGCAGCGCCCGGTGTTGATCCACCGGGCCCTGTTCGGCTCGATCGAGCGGTTCTTCGGCATTCTCACCGAGCACTACGCCGGAGCATTTCCCGCGTGGCTGGCGCCGGTTCAGGTGATGGGTATCCCCGTGGCCGCCGAACATACCGGCTATCTCGACTCCGTGGCCGCCGAGCTGCGGTCCCACGGGGTGCGGGCAGAGGTCGACGGCAGTGACGACCGGATGGCCAAGAAGATCGTCAACCACACCAACCAGAAAGTGCCCTTCATGCTGCTGGCCGGTGACCGAGATGTCGAGGCGGGGGCGGTGAGTTTCCGGTTCGGCGACCGCACCCAGGTCAACGGGGTGTCGCGGGACAAAGCCGTTGCCGCTATCCGGGCATGGGTCGAGCAGCGCCGTAACGACTGTCCCACAGCGGAATTGGTGACGATCGACGGTGACTGACGAGCAGCGGGCAATGGTCGACACCGGGATCGGGGAACCCGACCGGCTGCAGCGGCTCTGGACACCGCACCGGATGAGCTACATCGTCGAGACCCCGCGGTCGAGAGACCCCGGCCAGCGCAGCCGGCCATTCACCGAAATCCCCGAGATGGCTGATGAGGACGGTCTGGTGGTGGCCCGCGGTGCGCTGGTGTACGCCGTTCTTAACCTCTACCCCTACAACCCGGGCCACCTCATGGTGGTGCCCTACCGGAGAGTGTCCGAGCTCGAGGATCTCACCGAGGCCGAGAGCGCGGAGTTGATGTCGTTCACCCAGCAGGCGATCAGGGTGATCAAGGCGGTATCGAGTCCTGAGGCCTTCAACGTCGGGTTGAACCTGGGTAAAACCGCTGGGGGATCACTGGCCGACCACCTCCACATGCATGTGGTGCCGCGCTGGTCGGGGGATGCGAACTTCATTACGGTCGTCGGCCAGACCAAAGTGATTCCGCAGTTGCTACGCGACACCCGCGCGTTGCTGGCCGCAGAATGGGCTGCCGGCCGTGAGTGACTTTTACCTGATGACCCGGGCCGCTTACGCCAAGCTCAGCGCCCCGCTGGCCCGGGGCGCTCTTCGGGTGGGGCTCACGCCGGACTCGGTGACCATCATCGGGACCGCGGGTTCGGTGCTGGCCGCTTTGATCCTCTTTCCCGCCGGACATCTGTTTGCGGGCTGGCTGGTGATCTGGTTCTTCGTACTCGCCGACATGCTCGACGGCGCGATGGCGCGCGAACGCGGCGGGGGAACCCGTTTCGGCGCCGTCTTGGACGCTGCCTGCGACCGGATCAGCGACGGGGCGATCTTCTGCGGGCTGCTCTGGTGGGCGGCGTTCGGGGTGCGAAGCTCCTCTCTGATGGTCGCGACGCTGATCTGCCTGGTGACCTCACAGGTCATCTCCTACATCAAGGCCCGTGCGGAGGCCAGCGGGCTTGAGGGTGGCGGTGGGCTCATCGAGCGGCCCGAGCGGCTGATCATCGTGCTGCTGGGTGCGGGCCTTTCGGACCTGCCGTTCTTCCCGATCCCGATGGCCCTCCCCGTCGCAATGTGGGTGCTGGCGGTGGCCAGCCTGGTGACAGTGGGACAGCGCGTGCACGCGGTGCGCTCATCACCGGGGGCGACGGAGCCGATCACCCATCCCGGCGCCGGGCCGGGCAACTCCGAAACCAGGGGCGGAGATACGTGAGAAGACCGTTCGTGGAGCGCCTCACCGATTGGGGTTACGCCGCAGGCTGGCGGTTGGTGCGGGGGATGCCTGATCCGATGGCACGCGGTATCGCCGTCACCGGTGCCCGCTACGCAGCCCGCGACGGCGGCCCCGAGCAGCTGCGCAAAAACCTGGCGCGGGTGATCGGGACCACGCCCCCCGACGTACCCGAATGGCTGATCCGTGCCTCGCTGGCCTCCTACGCCCGGTACTGGCGGGAGGCTTTCCGCCTGCCCACGATGGACCATGTCGTGCTGGCCAGGCGGCTCGACGCGGTGTTCCAGGGCGCCGAGAAGTTCGACGCGGCACTCCGGGGCGGCCGCGGGGCGGTGATGGCCCTGCCGCACAGTGGTAACTGGGATATGGCCGGGGTGTGGCTGGCTCAGCACTACGGCACCTTCACCACCGTGGCCGAACGGCTGAAACCGGAATCGCTGTACCGGCGGTTCATCGAGTACCGGGAAAGCCTGGGCTTCGAGGTGCTTCCGCTCACCGGCGGTACTCGGCCACCGATGGAGGTCCTCGCCGAGCGCTTACGGGCGAACAGGTTCGTCTGCCTGATGGCCGACCGCGACCTGACCAGGGCAGGAGTGCAGGTCGACCTGTTCGGCGAACCGACCCGGCTTCCCGCCGGTCCGGCGAAACTGGCGATCGAGACGGGCTCGCCGCTACATCCGGCTCACATCTACTACGAAGGGGAGGATTGCGTGGTCCTGATCGACGATGCGCTGGACACCTCCTCCGGTGACGTCGGGGTAATCACCCAGGCACTGGCCGACCGGTTCGCGGTGAATATCGCCGCTCACCCGCAGGACTGGCACATGCTCCAGCCGTTGTGGCTGGCCGATCTCTCCGAACAGCGTCGCGCCTATCTCGAGGGAGGCTGATGCGTATCGGCATGGTGTGCCCGTACTCATTCGACGTCCACGGCGGTGTGCAGGCGCATGTGCTGCAACTCGCCGAAGTGATGCAGGACCGGGGACATCAGGTCAGCGTGCTGGCGCCGTCCTCACCGCAGGTGCAACTGCCCGAGTATGTCGTGTCCGGCGGTAAGGCGGTTCCCATTCCGTACAACGGTTCGGTGGCCCGGTTGCGGTTCGGGCCCGCCACCCACCGCAAGGTCAAGAAGTGGCTCTCCGAGGGCGACTTCGATGTGCTGCACCTGCACGAGCCCAACGCACCCAGCCTGTCCCTGCTGGCGCTGATGATCGCGGAGGGCCCTATCGTGGCCACTTTCCACACCTCGACGACAAAGTCTCTGGCGCTGGGCGTCTTCCAGAGTGTGCTTCGCCCGTGGAACGAGAAGATCGTGGGCCGTATCGCCGTCTCCGACCTGGCCCGGCGCTGGCAGATGGAAGCCCTGGGCTCCGACGCCGTCGAGATTCCCAACGGTGTCGATGTGCCATCTTTCGCTTCGGCCGCGCCGTTGACCGGCTACCCGCGCCCGGGCAGGACGGTGTTGTTCCTCGGTCGTTTCGATGAACCCCGCAAGGGTATGGCGGTTCTACTGGGCGCCCTGCCCGCACTGGTTGAACGCTTCCCGGAGCTGGAGATCCTCATTGTCGGCCGGGGTGATCAGGACGAACTGCGTGAGGACGCCGGAGATCTCGCCGGACACCTGAGGTTCCTCGGTCAGATCGGGGATGCGGAGAAGGCCTCGGCGCTGCGTGGTGCGGATGTCTACTGCGCGCCCAATACCGGCGGTGAGAGTTTCGGCATCGTCCTCGTGGAGGCGATGGCGGCCGGGTCACCGGTGGTCGCCAGCAATCTCGACGCCTTCCGGCGGGTTCTGCTGGACGGGAAGGCCGGCCGGCTGGTGCCGGTCGGAGATTCCCCGGCCCTGGCTGAGGCGCTTATCGCGGTGCTGGGCGACGCCGAGCTCGCGGCCCGGTACACCGAAGCCGGTACCGCAGCGGTACGCCGGTACGACTGGCCGGTCGTGGCCGACGAGATCATGATGGTGTACGAGACCGTGGCCGGATCCGGCACCAGGGTTACGGTAGCGGGGTAGCCGCTCATGTCGCCGGCGTTGTACTGGATTCTCACCGCGCTGCTGGTCGCGGTTCTGCTCTTCAGCACGATCTGGGCATTTCAGACCGCCAATCGATTGGATCGCCTGCATGTGCGCTGCGATCTGTCCTGGCAGGCCCTCGACGGCGCACTGGCCCGCCGTGCCGTGGTGGCCCGGGCCGTCGCCGCCGACGCCTATGACGGACACGCCGAGGGCCGGCGGCTGGCCGCGCTGGCCGGGGCCGCCGAGCGTTCGCCCCGGTCCAACCGGGAGGCCTGTGAAAACGAGCTGTCTGCCGCGCTGGAACGCGTCGATCCGTCGACCATCCCGGTAGCGCTGGTCGCCGAACTCGCCGATGCCGAGGCGCGGGTACTGCTCGCCCGCCGCTTCCACAACGATGCGGTCCGCGATACTCTCGCGTTGCGTGAGCGCCGCTCCGTTCGATGGTTGAAACTTGGCGGAAGGGCGCCGCTGCCAACGTATTTCGAGTTTGCAGAGGCCGCGCAGCGTTGAGTACGGCGGCACGATGAGTACGGCGGAACGATGAGTCCGAAACGAACCTCCGCTCGGATCGTCCTGCTTGATGACGAGGGGGCGGTTCTGTTGCTGTGCGGCTCGGATCCGGCGATCCCCGACGGCACCGCGGCGCGATGGTGGTTCACCGTCGGCGGTCGGGTCCGGCCCGGAGAATTGCTGGCGTCGACCGCAGCGCGTGAGCTCGGCGAGGAGACCGGCTTGCACGTCGCTGCCGAACGGATGCTGGGCCCGTTGTGGCGGCGGTCGGCGGTGATCCGGTTCAACGGCGCGGTAATGGTCAGCGAGGAGTTCTATTTCATCCACCGCACCCACCGGTTCGAACCGTCCCCGAGCGGGCGCACGCGGCTGGAAAGACGGTATATCCACGGGCATCGTTGGTGCGATCCGGCCGATATCGCCGCACTCGAGGCATCCGGGCAGCGGGTTTACCCGCTGCAACTGGCCGAGCTGCTCCCGGAAGCCCGCCGGCTGGCCGCCACGCGGCCACCGCCGCCCGCTGAGCCGCAGGTCATCCGCTGACCAGCCGGTAATGCCGCGCTCTGGGGGCACACTAGACTGAGGTCGCATCAATCGATAGGGGCGCACTGTGGAAAACGGAGCTTCAGCCAACGGGTCGGCCGGTCTGACACAGACCGGGACGGCACGGGTCAAGCGTGGGATGGCCGAGATGCTCAAGGGCGGCGTCATCATGGATGTGGTCACGCCCGAACAGGCGCGGATCGCCGAGGGGGCCGGCGCTGTCGCGGTGATGGCGCTGGAGCGGGTTCCGGCCGATATCCGAGCGCAAGGTGGCGTGGCCAGGATGAGCGACCCGGATCTGATCGAGGGCATCATCTCGGCGGTCAGCATCCCGGTCATGGCCAAGGTTCGCATCGGCCACTTCGTCGAGGCGCAGATCCTGCAGAGCCTCGGGGTGGACTACATCGACGAATCCGAGGTGCTCACCCCTGCCGACTACGCCCACCACATCGACAAGTGGCGTTTCACCGTCCCGTTCGTCTGCGGAGCGACCAATCTGGGGGAGGCGCTGCGGCGTATCACCGAGGGGGCGGCGATGATCCGGTCCAAGGGTGAGGCCGGCACCGGTGACGTGTCCAACGCGACCATGCACATGCGGACCATCGGCGGGGAGATTCGCCGACTGTCGTCCCTGGCCGAGGACGAACTGTACGTCGCCGCCAAGGATCTGCAGGCGCCGTATGACCTCGTCGTCGAGGTCGCGCGCGCCGGCAAACTCCCAGTGACGCTGTTCACCGCCGGCGGTATTGCCACCCCCGCTGATGCGGCGATGATGATGCAACTCGGTGCCGACGGCGTGTTCGTCGGTTCGGGCATCTTCAAATCCGGTGACCCCGCCGAGCGGGCAGCGGCGATCGTCAAAGCCACCACCCTCTACGACGATCCCGATATGTTGGCCAAGGTGTCCCGCGGGCTCGGCGAGCCGATGGTGGGCATCAACGTCGCTGATATCCCGGTGCCGCACCGGCTCGCCGAACGCGGCTGGTAGCCGACGGCGTTGGCCATCGAGAAAATCCTCGATCTGGAGCAGCTCGAGGTCAACATCTACCGCGGTGGGGTTTTCAGCCCCGAATCCGGTTTTCTGCAAAGAACGTTCGGCGGCCATATCGCCGGTCAGGCGCTGGTATCGGCAGTCAGCACTGTCGAACCGGAATACACGGTGCACTCCTTGCACGGCTACTTCCTGCGTCCCGGCGATGCCACCGAACCCGCGGTGTACCTGGTGGAACGGCTTCGGGACGGTGGCTCATTCGCCACCCGTCGGGTCAACGCGATCCAGCGCGGCGAGACCATCTTCTCGATGTCGGCGTCATTTCAGACCCGGCAGGCCGGTATCGAGCATCAGGACGCGATGCCGGCGGCCGAACCGCCTGAGGAACTGCCCCGGTTCCATTCCCAGAGCAATGTTTTCAACGAAGCCGGTTTCGCTCAGTTCGCCGAATGGGATGTGCGGATGGTGCCGCGCCAGGACATCACGATGCTGCCCGGTAAAGCGTCCCAGCAGCAGGTGTGGTTCAAGCACAGGGATCCGCTGCCCGACGATCCGGTGTTGCATATTTGCGCGTTGGCATATCTGAGCGATCTCACCCTGCTGGGGTCGGCCACCGTCAAGCACGCCGAGGAACGTCCGCACCTCATGGTCGCCTCGCTGGATCACGCGATGTGGTTCATGCGTCCGTTCCGCGCCGACGAGTGGCTGCTCTATGACCAGTCGTCACCGTCGGCGGGCGGCGGCCGCGCGCTGACGCAGGGCAAGCTGTTCAACGTGAGTGGCGATATGGTCGCCGCGGTGATGCAGGAGGGGCTGACCCGGTATCAGCGCGGGTACACCCCGCCTGATCGGTGAGCGGGCCCGCGGTCGGTGTGCTGGCTCTGCAGGGCGACACCCGTGAGCATCTCGCCGCACTGCGCGAGGCTGGTGCCCGGGCGGGAACGGTGCGCAGACGATCCGAACTCGATGCGGTCGATGCGCTGGTGATTCCCGGCGGTGAGTCCACCACCATCAGTCTGCTGCTCCGCGAACTCGACCTGCTGCAGCCGTTACGTGAGCGGCTGGCCGCCGGGATGCCGGCTTACGGTTCCTGTGCCGGGATGATCCTGCTGGCCGGGGAGATCCTCGATGCCGGTGCGCCGGGACGGCAGGCGTGCGCTCTCGGAGCGATCGACATGACGGTGCGGCGCAACGCCTTCGGCCGCCAGGTGGACTCTTTCGAGGAGGACCTGGATTTCCATGGGCTCGACGGCCCGGCGCATGCGGTGTTCATCCGCGCCCCCTGGGTGGAGCGGGTCGGGCCCGAGGTGCAGGTGCTCGCCCGCGCGGGCCGGCATATTGTCGCGGTGCGCCAGGGTATGGCGCTGGCCACCGCATTCCACCCCGAAGTGACCGGCGACCGGCGCGTCCACAAGCTGTTCGTCGATATCGTCACCGGCCGGGCGTAGCGCCCTCCGGCCCACGTAAACTCACCGGGTCACAACCCTGGCCTGCACGAGGACCGGGAAGAGGAGCGGGAGATATGAGCGGCCATTCCAAGTGGGCCACCACCAAGCACAAGAAGGCCGTCATCGACGCCAAGCGCGGCAAGATGTTCGCCAAGCTGATCAAGAACATCGAGGTCGCGGCCCGTGTCGGTGGCGGTGACCCGAATGGCAACCCGACGCTGTGGGATGCCATCCAGAAGGCCAAGAAATCATCGGTACCCAACGACAACATCGAACGGGCCCGCAAGCGCGGTGCCGGTGAGGAAGCCGGTGGTGCCGATTGGCAGAACATCACCTATGAGGGTTACGGACCCAACGGCGTCGCGGTTCTCATCGAATGTCTCACCGACAACCGCAACCGCGCAGCCGGCGAGGTCCGAGTGGCGATGACACGCAATGGCGGCAATATGGCCGACCCCGGATCGGTCGCCTACCTGTTTTCCCGCAAGGGGGTGGTGATCCTGGAAAAGAGCGGGCTGACCGAGGACGATGTGCTGTTGGCGGTGCTCGAGGCCGGGGCGGAGGAAGTCAACGATCTCGGCGACAGTTTCGAGGTGATCTGCGAACCGGGCGACCTGGTCGCCGTGCGCACCGCACTGCAGCAGGCCGGTATCGAGTACGACTCCGCCGATGCCAGCTTCCAGCCGTCGGTGACCGTACCGGTGGACGCCGATGCCGCCCGGAAGGTGTTCAAGCTGGTCGACGCGCTGGAGGACAGTGACGACGTGCAGGACGTGTTCACCAATATCGACATCCCCGAAGATGTCGCCGCCCAGCTCGACGAGGACTGACCGGCTCGTCAACGGTGATCGGGCCGCCGTCTGCGGTTCCGGGTATGTCGCTGCGCAGCGCTGTCCGCGGGAGCCGCTAAGCTCTCGAACAACTGTTCGCAAGCGAAAGGCCGTCCGTGCGGGTGATGGGAGTCGACCCCGGGCTGACCCGGTGCGGGCTGTCGTTGGTCGAGAGCGGCCGGGGTCGGCAGGTTACCGCGCTCGACGTCGATGTGGTCCGGACCGGCTCGGACGAACCGCTGGCCCTCCGACTGCTCGCCATCAGCGATACCGTCGAGCACTGGATGGAGACCCACGTGCCGGATGTTGTCGCTATCGAGCGGGTGTTCGCCAACCAGAATGCCAACACCGCGATGGGAACCGCCCAGGCCGGCGGTGTGATTGCGCTGGCCGCGGCGAGACGGCGTATCGACGTCCACTTCCACACTCCCAGCGAGGTGAAAGCCGCCGTAACCGGAAACGGCCGCGCGGACAAGGCTCAGGTCACCACGATGGTCACCAGAATCCTGGCTCTACAGCAGAAACCAACCCCGGCTGATGCTGCCGATGCACTGGCATTGGCGATCTGCCACTGCTGGCGGGCGCCGATGATCGCGCGGATGGCCCAGGCCGAGGCGATGGCGGCCGAACAGCGTCGCGCTTACCAGGCCCGGCTGAAAGCGGCCAGATGATCGCGGCCGTCCGCGGCGAGGTGCTCGATATCGCCCTCGACCACGCGGTAGTCGAGGCCTCCGGCGTCGGATACAAGGTGATGTGCACACCGGCGACATTGGCGACTCTCAAGCGGGGAAGCCAGACGTGCCTGGTCACCGCGATGATCGTGCGTGAGGACTCGATGACGCTGTACGGCTTCGCCGATGGGGCGGCCCGCGACCTGTTCCTGACGCTGCTGGGTGTTTCCGGGGTCGGCCCGAAGATCGCCCTCGCGACCCTGGCGGTCTATGACGCCAGCGCGCTGAGTCGAGCATTGGCCGACGGCGATATCGCGGCGCTGACCCGGGTACCCGGAATCGGCAAGCGGGGTGCGGAACGGATGGTGCTGGAACTCCGCGACAAGATCGGTTCCGTACCGAGCACCGGTGGTCCGCCGGGGACGGCCGGACATGCGGTGCGCACGCCGGTGGTGGAAGCCCTGGTGGGCTTGGGTTTTGCAGCCAAACAGGCCGAGGAGGCCTGCGACAAGGTGCTGGCGGGCGATCCCGGGGCCTCCACCTCAAGCGCCCTGCGCGCGGCGCTCTCACTGCTGGGAAAGACCACGTGAGCCGCTGATGGGCAGATTCGAAAGCGACGACGTTGAGGAGGCGCCGCAACGGGATGTCTCCGCGGCGCTCACGGTCGGTGAGGGCGATATCGACGCCGGTCTGCGGCCGCGCTCACTGGGGGAGTTCATCGGACAGCCCCGGGTCCGAGAGCAGCTGCAACTGGTTATCGAGGGTGCCAAGAACCGCGGTGGCACACCGGATCACATTCTGTTGTCCGGCCCGCCAGGGCTGGGAAAGACCTCCCTGGCGATGATCATCGCGGGCGAACTCGGCTCCTCGCTGCGGGTGACCTCGGGGCCGGCCCTGGAGCGAGCCGGGGATCTCGCGGCCATGCTGTCCAATCTCGTCGAAGGGGATGTGCTGTTCATCGATGAAATCCACCGCATCGCCCGTCCGGCCGAGGAGATGCTGTATCTGGCGATGGAGGATTTCCGGGTCGATGTGGTGGTCGGCAAGGGGCCCGGCGCGACGTCGATTCCGCTGGAGGTCGCACCGTTCACGCTGGTAGGAGCCACCACTCGGTCGGGCGCGCTGACCGGTCCGCTGCGGGACCGGTTCGGGTTCACCGCGCATATGGACTTTTACGAACCGGCCGAACTCGAGCAGGTGCTGCACCGCTCGGCGGGCATCCTGGGCATCGAACTCGGCGCTGAGGCCGGGGCGGAGATCGCTCGCCGGTCGCGCGGCACCCCGCGGATCGCCAACCGGCTGCTGCGTCGGGTGCGTGACTATGCGGAGGTTCGCGCCGACGGCGTCATCACCCGCGATGTCGCCAAGGCCGCGCTGGCGGTGTACGACGTCGACGAACTGGGGCTGGACCGTCTCGACCGCGCGGTGCTGTCAGCTCTGATCCGCAGCTTCGCCGGCGGACCGGTCGGGGTCTCGACCCTCGCCGTCGCGGTCGGGGAGGAGGCCGCCACCGTCGAGGAGGTGTGCGAGCCGTTTCTGGTGCGGGCGGGGATGATCGCCCGCACCCCACGCGGTCGGGTCGCCACCCCGCAGGCCTGGACGCATCTGGGGATGATCCCGCCCCCGTCGGCGGGCTTACCGGGGCAGCCGCCACTGTTCGAATAAGCCACGATCCCGCGACAGCCAACACCGGAGGATCACCAGGACCGCCGTCTCGACCGGCACAACCTCCTCAGAAGACGCGAATCCAGTCGACGAGCATTTCCGCCGGGTAGGAACCCCCGGCGGGCTCCCGGCCACCCGAGCCACCGACCGCGATATTGAAGATCGGCACCATCGTGTAGCCGGGATCGTTGAACGGCCAATCCTCGATGGAGTTCGCCGGAACTTCAAAGAAGGGCTCCATGCCTGGTTCGTAGTCCTTCCAGAAGTACATTCCGGAGGGAAGCCAGGTCATCCGCCATCGGTGCCAGGCGTTGTCGATGGGATGCGGGTGGGTGGCAAATGAAGTGCCGTCCAGCCGAGCGTGCACGGTGGTTCCCGACGGCCAGTCCCGGTTGCCGTACCACTCGACCAGGTCGACCTCACCACCGTTGACGGGATTGTCGTTCAACAGCCAGAAGGCGGGCCAGGCCCCGTCGGTCAGGCAGTTGAGCTTGACGCGGGCCTCCCAGGTGGTTCCGATGGCGCCGCGCCACAGGCCGACCACTTTGGCGCTGGCGTACTTCTCCTGGATGTTCGCGCCGGGCCCGCGAGTGGCCCGGATGACGAGGTTGCCGTTGCCGTCCTGGAACACATGCTCCTGGTCGGTGACGTAACGCCCCATGTTGAAAGGCTCATCCCAGATGACCGGATTCTTGATCTTCTCGCGCTCGGGGACGAGGAACCACCACGCCGGATCCGGTGGCGTCCCCGCGGGTCCGTTGAACTCGTCCTCGAACAGAAAGACCGGATCCGGGTTGGCGGCTACGGGCGTCTGAGCCCCCGTCCCCTGGCCCGGAAGGTCGGGAACTGGAGGAACATCTCCGATGACCGGCTCGGCCTGAGCGGTTGGCAGAGGTAGCGCGGCAGCCGCCGCTCCGAACCCCACCATCAACATTGCGTTGCGGCGATTCACATTAGGCACATGAGCACCCTAAACAATCTCCGCGCCAATGTCCCGGGGCGGGGAGTACATGGCCGCTCCCAGGTGAGTCGGTGACGACTGCCCGGCACTGCCGGAACCGGCCCCGGTCGGATCCAGGATGGTCGGTCCCACGATGGACGGGCTATCCCGTGTAGGCCATCACATGCTTGATCCGGGTGTAATCCTCCAGGCCGTACATCGAGAGATCCTTGCCGTGGCCGGAGGATTTGTACCCGCCGTGCGGCATCTCCGCGACCAGCGGGATGTGGGTGTTGATCCACACGCACCCGAAGTCCAGGGCGGCAGACATCCGCAACGCCCGGGAGACATCTTTGGTCCACACAGACGACGCCAGTCCGTAGTCGACGCTGTTGGCGAACCGGATCGCCTCCTCCTCGTCGCCGAAGGACTGCACCGTGATCACCGGGCCGAAGATTTCCTCCTGAACGTGGCGATCCCCCTGTCGCAGGCCTCCGATCACGGAGGGCTCGATATAGAAACCCTTGTCGCCCTGGCGGCTTCCACCGGCCGCCAGGACAGCGTGTTTGGGAATCTCCATCAGGAAACTCAGCACCCGCTCCAATTGGTTGGGGTTGTTCACCGGCGGTACCCAGGCATCCTCGTCCTCAGCCGACCGACCGAAGGTGGTGACCGCGCCCCGGGCCTGGTCGGCCAGCGCATCGGTGAGGTCCTGGGCGACCGAGGCCGTCGCTATCACCCGGGTCGCCGCGGTGCAGTCCTGGCCGGCGTTGAAGTAGCCGGCGGCCGCGATGGCCTCCGCGGCCGCGGCGATATCGGCATCGTCGAACACGATCACCGGGGCCTTCCCGCCCAGTTCCAGATGGGTGCGCTTGAGGTGGCTGCCGGCACTGGTCGCCACTGCACGCCCGGCCTCGATGGAGCCGGTGATCGACACCATTTGCGGGGTGCGGTGGGAGACCAGTGCCGCGCCGGTACTCCGGTCACCGCAGACCACATTGAGCACACCCGGCGGGAAGTGTCGGGATGCGATCTCAGCCAGCATCACCGTACTGACCGGGGTGGTGTCACTGGGTTTGAGCACGACCGTATTACCCGCGGCGATGGCCGGACAGAACTTCCAGATCGCCATCATCATCGGGTAATTCCACGGGGCCACCTGCCCGATCACCCCGACTGGTTCACGGCGGATCCAGGAGGTGTGCTTCTCCATGTATTCGCCGGCCGATTTGCCTTCCAGAATCCGGGCCGCGCCGGCAAAGAACCGGATCTGGTCGAGCATCGGCGGGATTTCCTCGGCCATGGTCACATGGTGGGGTTTGCCGGTGTTACGTCCCTCTGCGGCGACAAGGCTCTTCGTGTGCCGTTCCACATCGTCGGCGAAATCCAGCAGGGCCTTCTGCCGGTGTGACGGGGTGGTGCGTTTCCAGTCGGCGAAGGCGGCCGACGCCGCGGAATAGGCCTTGTCGATATCGGCCTCGTCGGAAAGGGGTGCGGTGCCGTAATCCTCGCCGGTGGAGGGGTCGACGATCGCCATGGTGGCGCCGCCGCTGGAATCGACCATTTCACCGTTGATGAAGTTCTTCACAGTTGTCACGAGGGCTCCTAGGTTGGTTCGACGTCCGTTTCGGTGGTGAGTTTCAGAGGTCGGCGAGGATATCGGCCAGAACGTCGAGGCCTTCGCACAGCAGCTCGTCGCTGATGGTCAGCGGCGGTAGGAACCGCAGGGTATTTCCGAACGTGCCGCAACTGAGAACAAGCACACCCTGGAGGTGGGCCCGGCCGCACAGCGCCCTGGTCAGATCCGGATCCGGTTCAGCGGTGCCGGACTTCACCAGTTCCACCGCGATCATCGCACCCCGCCCGCGGACATCGCCGATCCGATCGTCATCGGCCTGCAGACGATGCAGTTTGTCCTTCATGATGCGCTCGATCTGTTTGGCGCGGTCCAGCAGCCCGTCGAGTTCGATGGTCTCGATCGTGGCCAGCGCCGCCGCGCACGCGATGGGGTTGCCCCCGTAGGTCCCGCCGAGGCCGCTGGCATGCGGAGCGTCCATGATCTCGGCCCGGCCGGTCACCCCCGACAGCGGAAGGCCGTCGGCAATACCCTTGGCGGTGACGATGAGATCAGGCTCGATACCTTCGTCTTCGCAGGCGAACATCTGCCCGGTGCGGCCGAACCCGCTCTGTACCTCATCGGCGATGAACACGACGTCGTTATCGGTGCACCACGACCGCAGCGCGGGCAGGAACCCCGGTGCCGGCACCACAAACCCGCCCTCGCCGAGGACCGGTTCGATGATGATCGCGGCCAGGTTGGCAGCACCGATCTGCTTGTCGATCACCGTCAGTGCGCGCTGTGCAGCGAGTTCGCCGTTGGTCGCCCACTCCTTGTTGACCAGACCGTCCCGGTATGGGTAAGAGAGTGGCGCGCGGTAGATCTCCGGCGCGAACGGCCCGAAGCCGCTCTTGTACGGCATGGACTTCGCGGTCAGCGCCATCGTCAGATTGGTTCGGCCGTGGTAGGCGTGGTCGAAGGCGACTACGGCGGTGCGCTTGGTGTAGGTGCGGGCGATCTTGATGGCGTTCTCGACGGCCTCGGCGCCGGAGTTGAACAGAGCGCTGCGTTTTTCGAACGACCCCGGGGTGAGCCGGTTGAGGTGCTCGGCGACGGCGATATAGCCCTCGTAGGGAGTCACCATGAAACAGGTGTGGGTGAAGGCGCCAACCTGTTCGCGGACCGCGTCGACCACCCGCGGTGAGGAGTTACCGATCGTGGTGACCGCGATACCGGATCCGAGATCGATGAGCCGGTTACCGTCGACATCCTCGATGATCCCGCCGAAGGCGCGTACGCAGGTCACCGGCATGGTCACCCCGACACCGTGGGAAACCGCGGCGACCCGCCGTTGGGTCATTTCCAGCGACTTGGGACCGGGAATCTCGGTGACGAGCTTGCGGGTCTGTTCCAGGGTGCTCACGGCTGTTCTCCTGACTTGTCCCTCAGCCGGGCAGGCTGTCTGCGCCCGGTGCTCCGAGCGTAGTCGGGCGGGGCGTGTGCGCAACCGAAAACCCCGGCGAGGGGCTGTATATCGGGCCAATGGCACACTGGGACGTCACGGGTCCGTCACCACCGGCCCCGCTGCGATGACTCGTAACCCGATACCGAAAGACACGTGCTGCCATGGAACTGCTCACATTCATGCCCCTCATCATCATCATGGGGGCGTTCCTGTTCTTCGCCTCGCGTCGCCAGCGCAAGGCGATGCAGGCCACGATCGACTTGCACGAGTCGTTGCGCATCGGGGATCTGGTGCACACCACCTCCGGCCTGCAGGCGACGATTACCGATATCACCGACGACTGCGTCGACCTCGAGATCGCCCCCGGCGTGGTGACCCGGTGGATGAAATTGGCGATCCGGGACCGTGTTGAACCCGAGCTGCCGGAGCGGGACGAGGCCGGCGTCCTCAACGGGGCGACCGAGCTGACCGACAGCGACGCGGATCGCCTCAAAGACTGATTCACCCCGCCCAACCCGTACCCTTTGCGGGGAGCACGCGTTCCGCGCGGGCTGCCCCACGCCCCAACGCGGCAAACGACTAGGAGAAACGACACGTGGCATCGTCATCGGCGCCGGTGCACCCGTACCGATTCCTGGCGCTGTTCCTGGCCCTGCTTCTCGGCGTTTACCTGCTGATATTCCTCACCGGTGACAAGCAGGCCAAGCCCAAGCTCGGCATCGACCTGCAAGGCGGTACGCGGGTCACCCTGACCGCCCGCACGCCGGACGGATCACAGCCGACCCGGGACGCGCTCAATCAGGCTCAGGAGATCATCGGCGCCCGGGTCAACGGCCTCGGCGTGTCGGGCTCCGAGGTTGTCATCGATGGCGACAACCTGGTCATCACCGTTCCGGGCAATGACGGGAACGAAGCCCGCAATCTGGGCCAGACCGCCCGGCTGTTCATCCGGCCGGTGATCGGCCAGCCGATCCCGGTGGAGGCCGTCAAGGATCAGGCTCCGCCGCCGGGTGCCTCGGGGGCCCCGCCCGGCGCCCCGGGAGCGCCGCCCACCACCCCTGGGGCGCCGACCACTGCCGGTGAGCCCCCGGCAACACCGGGCGCCGCGCCGCCGCCCGGAGCGAACCCGGCTCCCGCCTCACCCGCACCGCCCAGGCCCGCACCGCAGCCGCGGCCGTATCCACTCGAGCCCACGCCCTCTCCCACGCCCTCTCCGACGCCCCCGACTCCGCCGGACAAGCCGGGGCCGGGAGGGCAGGCTGAGCCGCCGGACCCGCGGAAGGATCTCGCGGGCCGTATCAAATTCGAGAAGGAACTCCGGCAGAGCACCAACCAGAACCTGCTGCTGCTCTCGGTCCAGTACATGGCCGGACGTTGCGACCAGGAGGATGTTCTGGCCGGTAACGACGATCCGGATCTGCCGTTGGTGACCTGTTCGCAGGACAAGGAATTCGTCTACCTCCTGGACAAGTCGATCATCAGCGGCGATCAGATCAAGGACGCCGTGTCCGGATTCGACCAGCAGAGCGGCGCCTACGTGGTCGACCTCGAGTTCAAGGACGAGGCCGCCACCACCTGGGCCGACTTCACCGCTGCCAATATCGGCACCCAGACCGCTTTCACCCTGGACTCGAAGGTGGTCAGCGCTCCGCAGATCCGGGAGGCTATCCCCGGTGGCCGCACCCAGATCTCCGGCGGCGACCCGCCGTTCACCGCCGACTCGTCCAAGCAGTTGGCCAACGTCCTCAAGTACGGATCCTTGCCGCTGTCCTTCGAGTCATCGGAGGCGGAGACCGTCTCGGCCACGCTGGGACTCACCTCGCTGCGGGCCGGGCTGATCGCCGGTGCGATCGGCCTCGGCGTGGTCTTGCTGTACTCGCTGGCCTACTACCGGGTTCTCGGACTGCTCACCGCACTGTCGTTGGTGGCCGCGGGCGCCATGGTGTACGGCATCCTGGTACTGCTGGGGCGGTATATCAACTACACCCTCGACCTGGCGGGTATCGCGGGTCTGATCATCGGTATCGGCACCACCGCCGACTCGTTCGTTGTCTTCTTCGAACGTATCAAGGACGAGATCCGGGAGGGCCGATCGTTCCGGTCGGCGGTGCCACGCGGCTGGGCGCGCGCCCGCAAGACCATCCTGTCCGGGAACGCGGTCAGTTTCCTGGCTGCGGCAGTGCTCTACTTCCTGGCCGTCGGCCAGGTCAAGGGTTTCGCCTTCACCCTCGGCCTGACCACGATCCTCGACGTTGTCGTGGTCTTCCTGGTGACCTGGCCGCTGGTGTACCTGGCATCGAAATCGGCGACGTTGTCCAAACCTGTCTTCAACGGCCTGGGCGCGGTCCAGCAGATCGCCCGGGAGCGGCGGGCGGCCGGGCAGACCACCGCGGGTTCCGGGACGGGACGGTGATGCATGTCTGAGAACAACAAGGACACCGACGTTGATGTGACCGGGTCCGCCGAGGAGTTATCGACCTCGGCCGCAGCGGCCCCGGTGACCGCCGGGCAATTGCCGCGACATGGGTTCTTCACTCGGCTCTACACCGGTACCGGCGCCTTCGAAATCATTGGCCGGCGCAAGCTGTGGTTTGCGTTCAGCTTCCTCATCGTCGCAGTTGCCCTAGCCAGCATCGTGTTACGGGGCTTCACCTTCGGGATCGACTTCGAAGGCGGCACAAAGGTGTCTTTCCCGCGGGCAGGAGCCGACGGGGAAGCCAGCATCGCCCAAGTCGAGCAGACCTTCACGGAGGCCACCGGGGTCAGCCCCCAGTCGGTGGTCGTGGTCGGCAACGGCGCCACCACCACCGTCCAGATCCGGTCGGAGACCCTCAGCAACGACCAGACCGCGGCTCTTCGCGAGGCCCTGTTCGACAAGTTCCAGCCCAGGGGCGCCGACGGCCAGACCGGTGAGGAGACCATCAGCGATTCGGCGGTGTCGGAGACCTGGGGTGGGCAGATCACCAAGAAGGCGCTCATCGCGCTGGCCGTATTCCTGGTGTTGGTCACCATTTACATCACCGTCCGCTACGAGAAGTACATGGCGATGTCTGCCCTGGCGGCGCTCGGGTTCGACCTGATCACCACGGCCGGGGTTTACTCGATAGTCGGCTTCGAGGTCACGCCCGCGACGGTCATCGGACTGCTGACGATCCTCGGCTTCTCGCTCTATGACACCGTCATCGTGTTCGACAAGGTCGAGGAGAACACCAAGGGCTTCGAACACACCACGCGGCGTACCTTCGCCGAACAGGCAAACCTGGCGATCAACCAGACTTTCATGCGTTCGATCAACACCAGCCTGATCTCCATCATGCCGATTCTGGCGCTGATGGTGGTGGCGGTCTGGATTCTCGGTGTGGGCACCCTCAAAGACCTTGCACTCGTCCAGATGGTCGGTGTCATCGTAGGTACCTACTCCTCGATCTTCCTCGCCACCCCGTTGCTGGTCACGCTTCGGGAACGGACAGAACTGGTGCGTAACCATGGACGCCGGGTGGCCAACCGGCGCAATAAGCCGGCCGCCGCACCCGAGGAACTCACGACGGCCGTGGTCGGCGAGACCAAGACGGAGACGGCCGGTGCGACCGCTGCGGGCAAGCCCGCCCCGGGTGTCCGCCCGGTCCGGCCGCGTCGTCCCTCTGGCAAGCGGGAACGTTAGGGCGCAGGTGTCAGTCAGCCGCCGCACAGCCGCCATCGCGGCGTTCACCGTGGCTCTGACGGCGTCAGGGCTCACCGGATGTGTCGGTAGCGCCGCAGATCAGGTCAACTACGCCGTCGACGGGGTGTTGACCACCTACAACACCAACACCGTGACCGGTGCGGCCACAGCCGGACCGCAGGCGTTCAGCCGGGCTCTGACCGGATTCAGCCTTCATGGTCCGGACGGCCAGGTTCTCACCGACAGCGATTTCGGCACCGTCTCGGTGGTCGGCCGCGAGCCCCTCATGCTCGATTATCAGATCGCCGACGATGCCGTGTACTCCGACGGTAAACCTGTCACCTGCGACGATATGGTGCTGGCATGGGCTGCTCAGTCCGGTCGGTTCCCCGGATTCTCAGCCGCCAGCCAAGCCGGTTACCTCGATATCGCCGGTATTGAGTGCCAGCCGGGTCAGAAGAGGGCACGGGTCAATTTCCTGCCCGGGCGGTCCATCACCGAGTACGCCCAGTTGTTCACTGCGACCTCGATGATGCCGTCCCACGTCATCGACGACGAACTCGGCATCAGCTCCGCCTCAGCGATCCAGAGCGGCGCCCCTGATGTGATCGGCCGAGTTGCCGAGGCGTGGAACACCATCTGGGATCTGAAACCGGGGATGGACTCGGAGGCGGTCAAACGCTTTCCCTCGTCGGGCCCGTACAAACTTGACGCGGTGCTGGAGTCCGGCGCCGTGGTGCTGACCGCGAACGAACGCTGGTGGGGTGCCAAGCCCATCACTGAGCAGGTGACGGTGTGGCCGCGCGGTGTCGACGTCCAGGACCGGATCAATACCGGGGATTTCCACGTTGTGGACGTGGCGACCGGATCCCTCGGGACGCTGACCACACCCGACGGCTATCAGCGCACCGATATCGACTCCGGCGGTATCGAACAGCTGATCTTCGCCGGTGTGGGCCGGCTGGCCGAGCCGTCGGCCCGCCGGGCGGTCGCGCTGTGCACCCCGCGCGATGTGATCGCCGCCAACGCAGCAATGCCGATCGCCAACGCGCGGCTCAACCCGGTCAGCGATGACGCCTACAGCACCGCCGAGGCCGCAACGGCGACCGGCCAATTCGATGTTGCCAACGCCGATGCAGCACTGGGCGTCCTCGGGGGCGAGCAGCTCACGGTGCGCATCGGTTATCAATCGCCAAACCCCCGGTTGGCTGCGGCGATGGCCGCAATCACCCGATCGTGCGCGGCTGCCGGGATCACCGTGATCGATGTGACCGCGGAGGGAGTCGGCCCGCAGGCTCTGCGGGACGGACAGATCGACGCACTGTTGTCCAGCACCGGAGGGGCGACCGGAAGTGGATCGACCGGCTCGTCGGTGATGGACGCTTATACCTTGCACACCGGTAACGGCAACAACCTCTCCGGGTACTCCAATCCGCAGATCGATGGGATCATCGCGGCACTCGCCGTCACCACCGACCCCAAGGAGCAGGCCAGGCTGCTGGCCGATGGCGCCCCGATGCTCTGGGAGGACATGCCGACGCTGCCGCTGTACCGCCAGCAGCGCACCGTGATCGCGGCCAAGAAGATGTTCGGCGTCGAGGCCAACCCGACAAAGTGGGGTGCCGGGTGGAATATGGACCGCTGGCGGCTGCAGCCGTGAGCGGCGAGGACGACTCCGCGCCGTCGGGACCTCCGGTGGTACCGATCGATGCGGCTGCCGTGATCACCGAGCTGACCCGCGAGGTACCCGACTTTCCGGCGCCCGGAGTCCTTTTCCGTGATCTGACCCCGGTGCTGGCTGATGACCGCGGATTCGCGGCGGTCACCGACGCGCTGTCCCGCCTCGTGGCCGGTGCCGACCTGATCGCCGGGATCGATGCCCGCGGATTCCTGCTCGGCGGCGCGGTCGCCCACCGACTGGGTATCGGGGTGTTGGCGATTCGCAAAGGCGGCAAGCTGCCCCCGCCGGTGCACAGCCGCGCCTACACCCTGGAATACGGGACCGCCACTTTGGAGATCCCGGCTGCCGGTATCGAAATTGCCGGCCGTCGGGTGGCCGTCGTCGATGATGTCCTGGCCACCGGCGGCACCCTGGCCGCCGCGCGGGACCTACTGGCAGCCGCCGGTGCGGAGGTCACCGAGGCTGCCGTCGTGATGGAGTTGCTAGGTCTGGGCGGGCGGGAACGGCTCGTACCGCTGACGGTCCGAAGCCTGCAGCAGCTGTAGGCGATATCGTCGGTATCCTCGGACCACGGGGAATCGGAGGTGCGTATGGCGGACGAACCGGGTGGCGTTCAGGAGATTCCCACGCCCACCCAGCCACTTCCGATCGCTGAGCTGCCTGATCCGCTGCCGGAAACGCCCAAGGCGACCACCAGTGCGTCACGCCGGGTCCGGGCCCGCCTGGCCCGCCGGATGACCGCGCAGCGCAGCGCCATCAGCCCGGTTCTCGAACCGTTGGTGGCTGTGCATCGGGAGATCTACCCCAAAGCCGATATCGCGATACTGCAGCGGGCCTATGAGGTCGCCGAGGAAAAGCATGCCGACCAGCTCCGCCACTCCGGCGACCCCTACATCACCCATCCGCTGGCGGTGGCCAACATCCTTGCCGAGCTGGGTATGGACACCACCACACTGGTCGCGGCTCTGCTGCATGACACCGTCGAGGACACCGGCTACACCCTGGGGGCGCTGACCGCGGACTTTGGCGAGGAGGTCGGACATCTCGTCGACGGGGTAACCAAACTGGACAAGGTTGTGCTGGGTACTGCGGCCGAGGGCGAGACCATTCGCAAGATGATCATCGCGATGGCCCGCGACCCCCGGGTGCTGGTGATCAAGGTGGCTGACCGACTGCACAACATGCGCACGATGCGTTTCCTGCCTCCCGAGAAGCAGGCGAGGAAAGCCCGTGAAACTCTCGAAGTCATTGCGCCTCTTGCGCATCGTCTCGGAATGGCGACGGTGAAATGGGAACTCGAGGATTTGTCGTTCGCGATTCTGCACCCCAAGCGTTACGAGGAGATCGTCCGACTGGTCGCAGACCGGGCGCCGTCGCGCGACACCTACCTCGCCAAAGTCCGGGCCCAGATCAATACCGCGCTGAGCGGGATGAAGATCGGTGCGACCGTCGAGGGCCGACCGAAACACTACTGGTCGATCTATCAGAAGATGATCGTCAAGGGCCGCGACTTCGATGACATACACGACCTTGTCGGCGTCCGGATCCTGTGCGATGAGATCCGGGACTGCTACGCGGCTGTGGGTGTCGTGCATTCGTTGTGGCAGCCGATGCCCGGACGTTTCAAGGATTACATTGCCCAGCCGCGTTTCGGGGTGTACCAGTCGCTGCACACCACGGTGGTGGGTCCGGAGGGCAAGCCGCTGGAGGTGCAGATTCGCACCCGGGATATGCACCGCACCGCGGAGTACGGTATCGCCGCGCACTGGCGATATAAGGAGTCCAAGGGGCGCAACGCCATTCCGCCCCCGCATACCGCCGCTGAGGTCGACGATATGGCCTGGATGCGGCAACTCCTCGACTGGCAGCGGGAAGCCGCTGACCCGGGGGAGTTCCTGGAATCGCTGCGGTATGACCTGGCCGTCCAGGAAATCTTCGTCTTCACCCCGAAGGGCGATGTGATCACGCTGCCGGCGGGTTCCACCCCGGTCGACTTCGCCTACTCCGTGCATACCGAAGTGGGCCACCGATGTATTGGCGCCCGCGTCAACGGCCGGCTCGTGGCGCTGGAACGAGAGCTCGAAAACGGCGAAGTGGTCGAGGTTTTCACCAGCAAAGCGCCCAATGCGGGTCCATCGCGGGACTGGCAGGGTTTCGTCGTTTCCCCGCGCGCCAAGGCCAAGATCCGACAGTGGTTCGCGAAGGAACGCCGGGAGGAGGCGCTGGAGGCGGGCAAGGATGCAATCGCCCGGGAGGTTCGCCGCGGCGGACTGCCGCTGCAACGACTGGTCAACGGTGGAGCCGTGAGCGCGATGGCGCAGGAATTGCGTTACGCCGACGTTTCCGCGCTCTACACCGCCGTCGGTGAGGGCCACGTGTCGGCGCGGCACGTCGTTCAGCGGCTTCTGGTGCAACTGGGTGGCGCTGACGACGCCGAAGACGAACTGGCCGAACGCGCAACCCCGGCCACCATGGCGGTTCGCCAGCGCTCCACCGGTGACACCGGTGTCGCGGTGGAGGGAGCCGATGGTGTCCTGACCAAATTGGCCAAATGCTGCACTCCCGTTCCCGGAGACAACATCATGGGTTTCGTCACTCGAGGCGGTGGGGTCAGTGTGCATCGGACCGACTGCACCAATGCGGCCGATCTTCGGCAAAAGGCGGAACGCATCATCGAGGTGTCGTGGGACCCGTCGCCGACATCGGTCTTCCTGGTCGCCATCCAGGTCGAGGCGCTGGACCGGCATCGACTGTTATCCGACGTCACCAAGGTGCTCGCTGATGAGCGGGTCGATATCCTCTCGGCCTCGGTGACCACATCCGACGAGCGGGTTGCCGTCAGCCGGTTCACTTTCGAGATGGGCGACCCGAAACATCTGGGCCATGTGCTGAACGCGGTACGAAACGTGGAGGGCGTCTACGACGTCTACCGGGTGACGTCCGCCGCCTGACGATGCCGCTGAGGGACGAAGCGGAGGAGGAGGGTGGCGATGGGGTTTCCGCCGCCTGACGATGCCGCTGAGGGACGAAGCGGAGGAGGAGGGTGGCGATTGGGTTTCCGCCGCCTGACGAAGCGGAGGAGGAGGGTGGCGATGGGGGATGCCGCGCGAGGTTACTTGACGTAGCTGATCGGCACCGGCCCCCGGGAACCGGTCGTCACCGGGCCCCTACGCCATCACGAAGAAACACTGATCGTCGTCGGTCACCTCAATGCCGGTTGTTGGTCATGCCGACTATTGGCGGCGGGATCCGAGAACCTGGGACATCAGATTCTCCATGCGGAGGACAAAACTGCGTGGTGACGGTTTACTCACCTCAAACTGCAGTGAGGACCGCCATGACAGCACATCCGCTCGACCCGCTGAGCGCCGATGAATTCAGCCGGGTTGCGGCGATCCTGCGCCGGGACGACCGGGTCCCCGACACCGTGCGGTTCACCTCGGTGGAGTTGCGGGAGCCGCCCAAAGCCGAGGTGAAGCGTTGGCGGACCGGTGATCCAATCCCGCGATCCGCCCTTGCCGTACTGCTCGACCGGGCCGAAAACAAGACCTACGAAGCGTGCGTCGACCTGGCCGCGGAGGCGGTCACGGCCTTCGAACACATCCCGGGGGTTCAGCCGAATTTTACGAGGGACGAGTTCCACGACGTCGACCGCGCGATGCGCGAGCACCCCGCGGTGATCGCCGCGCTGGCCGAACGCGGATTCACCGATATCGATCTGATCCTGATCGACGTCTGGACCTACGCCAAAGCCATGATGCCCGAGCGCTACGGTGACCGCCGCCTGGGCTGGTGCGATCTGTGGGCCCGGGCCACCCCGGACGGCAACCCGTACGGACACCCGATCTCGGGGCTGAAGCTGATCGTGGATGTCAACACCCTGGAACTGCTGGAGATCGAGCTGGGACCGGACAACGGCTTTCCCGATGTCGACTGCGAGTACATCCCCGAGGTGAGCGGCAGGCCGATGCGCACCGACCTCAAGTCGCTGAACATCACCCAGCCCGACGGGCCGTCGTTCAGCATGGACGGCACCGAGCTGAAGTGGCAGAACTGGACGATGCGGCTGGGCTTCAACTACCGCGAGGGCCCGGTTCTCTACCAGGTGACCTTCGACGATGACGGCACGACCCGCGACGTGGCCTACCGGATGTCGTTCGCCGAGATGGTCGTCCCCTACCGGGATCCGACATTCGACCACTACCGGAGGACGGCCTACGACATCGGCGAGTGGGGTCTGGGCGCGATGACCACCTCGCTGGAACTGGGTTGCGACTGTCTCGGCGAGATCGTCTACGTCGACGCGGTTCTGGCCGACGCCACCGGCGAGCCGCGCACCATCCGCAACGCGATCTGTCTGCACGAGGAAGACAACGCGGTGCTGTGGAAGCACGTCGACCACAAGACCGGGGCCGAGGTGCGGCGGCAGCGCCGGATGGTGGTGTCCTGCCACGCCACCGTCGCCAATTACGAGTACCTCGTCTACTGGCGCTTCTACCAGGACGGCAATATCGAGTGCGAGGTCCGCGCCACCGGGATCATGGTGACCACGCCCTATCCGGAGGGGCAGAGTGCGCCACCTTACGGGACGGTGGTCGACACCAACACCTATGCGCCATTCCATCAGCACTTCCTGGTGGCCCGGCTCGATCTCGACGTCGACGGCGAGAACAACACCGTGTTCGAAGTGGACTCGGTGGCACCGCCGGTGTCCGAGGACAATCCCTACGGTTTGGCATTGGTAACCCAGTCCACGCCGATCACCTCCGAGGCAGAGTCGGCCCGCGATTTCGACTGGTCCACCCAGCGCGCCTGGAAGGTCGTCAACCCCGCCAAGACCAACCGGCACGGCACTAACGTCGCCTACAAGCTGGTTCCGGGGGCCTGCTTCCCGCCGATGATGGATCCCACCACCCCGCAGTACCTGCGGGCACCGGTGATCGGGCACACGCTGTGGGTTACCCGGAACAGCGCTGAGGAACGCTGGCCGGCCGGCGCCTACCCGGTGCAGTCGGAGGTCGATACCGGGATCACCGAGTGGGTCAAGGATGACGCCCCGTTGGAGGACACCGATATCGTCCTCTGGTACGTCTTCGGCATCCACCACATCACCCGGATGGAGGAGTGGCCGATCATGTCGGTCGATACCGTGTCGTTCTGGCTCAAACCGACGGGGTTCTTCGACCAGAACCCGTCGATCGATGCCCCTCGCACATCGAAGGGTCAGCCCGGCTCCTGTCACAGTTGAGACCGCCTGCGGGGCGGGCAGTCTCAGTCGGCGATGATCACCACCGGGGTGTCCTTGCGCAGCGTCTCACCTCGGAAGAACGCCGGCGATTTGGACCGCCAGACAAACATCAGCACCCCGCCCAGCAGGATCAGGCCCAGCCCGAGGATCAGCACCAGGCCGACTCCGAAAATGCTTGCGCCGCTGCCGTAGTCCGGCGATGCGCTGTCGCGAAGGGTAATGGCGAACACGAATAGCAGGCCGATGCCGCCCAGCAGCGGGAAGGTCAGCTTGAAAACAAAGCTCGATACGTTGGCGAACAGTTCGTGGCGGAAGAACCAGACACAGGCGAACGCGGTCAGGCCGTAGTAGAAGCAGATCATGATGCCGAGTGCGTAAATCGTGTCGGTGAGAGCGTTGCGGCTGAAAATATGCAGGAACGTGTAGAACACCCCAGCCACCGTTCCGGCCACGACCGTGGCGTAGGAGGGTGTCAAGTAGCGCGGATGGATCGCGGCGAATCGGGGTGGCAGTGCCTTGTAGGTGGCCATTCCGAGCATGGTGCGCGAGGAGGGCAGGAAGGTGGTGATGAGACTGGCCGTACTCGATGCGAGCACCGCGAGATAGAGGAGCAGGTGCCAGGGGTTTCCCAGCACCGGTTCGGCCAACTTGGAGAAGACGTTGGCGGAGTTGTCCTCGTTACCCAGCCCGACACCCTCGGTGCCCACCCCGGCGTACATCTGGGTGGCGGTGGCGACGAGCAGGTAGGTCAGCAGGATCGACAGCACGGTCAGCAGCGCGGCCCGCCCCGGTGTCTTCGCCGAACCCTTGGACTCCTCGTTCACCGTCAGACAGGTGTCCCACCCCCAGAATGCGAAGATCGATCCGGACAGCCCGGCGATAAACGCCGACAGGGTCAGGCCGGCGGGGGAGAACCAGTCCCAGTTGAAGGACAAACCGGTGGGCGCGGAGCCGGATTTCACGATCGCCATTCCGGCGAAGATCAGCAGCAGCAGCATCTGGAATCCGACCAGTCCGAACTGCACGCGTTCGGTGGTGGTGATACCGCGGTAGGCCACCCAGGTCGCGACCGCGAGGAAGAAGATGCATGTCCCCACGTTGATCCACTGGTGTTCCCACAGGCTGCCCAGCGTCCTGTTGCCGAACAGGTCGCCGAGGAACTCATAGAAGAACTCGACCGCCACCCCGGCCAGGTTGGACAACACGATGGCAGTCGCCAGGATCGCCGCCCAGCCGCCCATCCACCCCACGTACGGCCCGAAGGCTTTGGTGGTCCAGGTAAACGATGTGCCGCAGTCCGGGGCGACCTTGTTGAACTCCCGGTAGGCGTACGCGGCGAAGAACATCGGGATGAACCCGGCGATGATGACCACCGCCATTTTGGAGCCGGCCTGGGTGACCAGAATCCCGATCGTCGCGGTCAGGACGTAGGCCGGGGCTACCGAGGAGATTCCGAGAACCACGCTGCCCAGGACGCCGACGGAGTTGCGGGACAGTCCCTTGTCCTGCAGGTCAGGCTCGCGGGCGTGCTGCAGTGCTGGGCTGTGTTCCATGGCGCCCCCGGATCACTGTGGGTAGTTCTTCGGTCTGAATCGTCTGTCTGACGTTGTCGCAGTACCGTACCCCTGACACCCCGCGGCGTGCGGTGTTTGCTCGGGCGGACCGAAAGAGTGGAGGCACTGCCATGATCGAGGGACTCGGTACGGATCTGACGGGAGTCGTTGTCGGGGCGGACGGATCAGAGCACGGTCTCGCGGCGCTGCGATGGGCTGCCAATACCGCCGTCGCTTACCGGTTGCCGCTGACCGTCTTGCACGCCCGGCCCGACGAGCAGGCGCTGCCCACACTCCTCGAGGAGCCGACCGGGGTGCTCGGCGAGTCGGTGGCGTTGGCCCGCGCGGCACATCCGGGACTGCAGATCCGTGCGTTGCAGATGCCGGACTCGCCCGTGCGGTCGCTGCTCCAGGCTGCCGAGACGGCGGATGTCGTGGTTCTGGGCTCGCGGGGCGGCGAGGGGTTCCGGGGGCTGCTCCTCGGGTCGACCACGATGCACGTGGCGCCCTATGCCCGCTGTCCGGTGGTGGTGGTTCACTCCGGCAAAGAGGGCGGGGTGCCCTTCCCTGCCGAGGCCGAGACCGGTAATCCCGGTCAGGTGGTTCTCGGCTACGACGGGTCCTCGGCCTCGAACCGGGCCACTGCCTTCGCTTTCCGGCATGCGGACGCCATCGGCTGCGGTGTGGTGGCGGTGTCCGTCGAGCCGGGCCGTGGGGCACCGCAGATCGAGGAGATCGACCCGAAGAATGCGACCCCGGGTTCGGACACCAGTGCCTTCCATTCCCCGGTGATCGTCAATGCCGCTGCTTTTCCCGATGTCCCGGTCTCCTTCGTGGAGGGCACCGGGCGTCCCACCGAGGTCCTTCTCGCCGAGGCCGACGGCGCCGCGCTGTTGGTAGTGGGTAGCCGCGGATCGGGTGGGTTCGCCGGATTGGTGATGGGTTCGGTCACCCAGAAAGTCCTCGCCCACGCCGGCTGTCCAGTGGCGGTTCTGCACCCGGGGATTCCGGCCAAGACTGCCGCCGGATTCGCCTGACCCCCCAGCCGGGCGGCCACTAGTCCAGCAGGATCGACTTCACCGTCACCTCGGTGGCCGGCTTACCGTCCTTGCCGCCCCCGGCGACGCCGCCCGCGGCGATCTTGTCCAGCGTTTCCAGACCGGTCGCGTCGATGGTGCCGAACACCGTGTAATTCGGCGGCAGCTCGGAATCCCGATACACCAGGAAGAACTGGCTGCCGTTGGTATCCGGGCCGGAGTTGGCCATGGCCAGGGTGCCGCGTGGGTACAACACCGCGTCCTGCAGGGCCGGATCGCCCTTGGGGTACTGGTTGGTGGGGTACTCGTTGGCAAACTGATACCCCGGTCCGCCGGACCCGGTGCCGCTCGGATCGCCGCACTGCAGCACGCCCAGCGATTCGGCGGTGGTCAGACGGTGGCAGACGGTGTCGTCGAAGAAGCCCTTCTGAGCGAGGCTGGCGAAACTGTTGACCGTGCACGGCGCTTCGGCATTGTTGAGCAACAGACCGATGTTGCCCTGATCGGTGGACATGCTGACGCTGATTGTGGCGGGGTCGGTGGGCACCTTTCCGGAATTCGGCGGATCCACCTCCCTGCTGGCTCTCTGAGCCGCCGGGTACTGACAATTGGCGCCCAGATCGGCCGGCGCCTTGAACACCGGAAGTTGACCGTCGCCGCCGCGCGCGGCCGCGGTGACCGGTGCGGCGGTGGTCGGCGTGGTGGACGAGGCCGTGGCGGTCGAACTGTCCTTGCTGTCCTGCAGCACGAATGACGCGATCAGTGCCGCGCCGACGGCCAGCGCCACCATGGCGCCCACCACGGTGAGAATGCGTTGGCGTTTGGCCCGCTGGGCGCGGCGTTCAAGTTGCCGCTCAAGTTTTCGTTTGGCCGTTTCGCGTCGTTGTGCGTTCGTGGGCACCGCGGTGTCCTCCGTGTGATAGATCGTGCAATCGCGCCGATGAGTGTGCCAGCTGCACCAACCGATGGGGTTGACGGCCCACCCGAAGTGTCGGGTGGGAGACTGATCGCTGTGTTGCTCACCGGGTTCCCGGCCGGATTGTTGGCCTGTAACTGCTATGTCCTGGCGCCTCGATCCGGTGCGGACGCCATCATCGTCGATCCCGGTCAGCGGGCTCTGGGACCGCTTCGGCGGATTCTCGATGAGAACCGGCTGACCCCGGCGGCTGTCCTGCTCACCCACGGCCACATCGACCACATCTGGTCGGCGCAGAAGGTTGCCGACACCTACGGGTGCCCGGCCTACATCCACCCGGCGGACCGGTTCATGCTGACCGACCCGATCAAAGGTTTCGGCCCGCGGATCGGCCAGGTCGTGCTGGGGGCACTGTTTCGGGAGCCCCGGCAGGTCATCAACCTTGACCGCGATGGCGCGGAGCTGGAGTTCGACGGGTTCACGGTGACCGTCGCCCATACTCCGGGGCACACCCGCGGGTCGGTGATCTTCCGGGTGGCTGACCGGCGCAGCGGTCTGGTGTTCACCGGTGACACCTTGTTCAAAAAGTCCGTGGGCCGCACCGACCTGCCCGGCGGCAGTGGACGCGACCTCCTGGGATCTATCGTCACCAAGTTACTGGTGCTCAATGACGACACCCGGGTGCTTCCCGGTCATGGCGAGTCCACGACTATCGGCGGCGAACGGCGCACCAACCCGTTCCTGCAGGGGATGACGACGCTGTGACCCACTTCCAGGCCCCGAAGGGCGTTCCGGATTATCTGCCCCCGGAATCGGCGGATTTCGTCGCGGTACGCGACGGACTACTTGCCGCCGCCCGTCGCGCCGGTTACGGCGATATCGAGTTGCCGATCTTCGAGGACACTGCGCTGTTCGCCCGCGGGGTCGGGGAGTCGACGGATGTGGTCTCCAAAGAGATGTACACCTTCGCCGATCGGGGAGGCCGATCGGTCACATTGCGTCCCGAGGGAACTGCCGGGGCGATGAGGGCGGTGATCGAGCATGGCCTCGACCGTGGGGCGCTGCCGGTCAAGCTCTGCTACGCGGGGCCGTTCTTCCGCTACGAGCGGCCGCAGGCTGGTCGTTACCGGCAACTCCAGCAGGTTGGAGTGGAGGCCATCGGTGTCGACGACCCGGCGCTGGACGCTGAGGTGATCGCCGTCGCCGATGCCGGTTTCCGCGGTCTTGGCCTGGACGGCTTCCGGCTGGAGATCACTTCGCTCGGCGATGACACCTGTCGGCCGCAGTACCGGGAGCTGCTGCAGGACTTCCTCTTCGGACTGGAGCTCGATGAGGACACCCGGGAACGCGCGGCGCTCAACCCGCTGCGGGTCCTTGATGACAAGCGCCCGCACATGAGGGAGATGACGGCGCGCGCCCCGGTGATGCTGGACCACCTGTCCGATTCGGCCCGGGAGCATTTCGAGACCGTGTTGGCGCACCTGGATGCCCTGGGCGTTCGCTACACCATCAACCCGCGAATGGTGCGGGGCTTGGATTACTACACCAAAACCACTTTCGAGTTCGTCCACGATGGACTTGGCGCACAGTCCGGGATCGGCGGCGGCGGCCGCTATGACGGATTGATGGCCCAGTTGGGTGGTCAGAATCTCTCCGGGATCGGCTTCGGCCTCGGAGTGGATCGGGCAGTGCTGGCACTCCGCGCCGAAGGCAGGTCAATAGGGGACTGCAGCCGTTGCGATGTGTTCGGCGTGCCGCTTGGGGGCCGGGCCAAAGTGGAACTCGCCCGCGTGGCGGCGGTCTTGCGAGCCGCCGGGGTTCGGGTCGATATGGCCTACGGCGACCGTGGGGTCAAAGGGGCGATGCGGGCCGCCGACCGGTCCGGCGCGCGAATCGCGCTGGTCGCCGGCGACCGTGATATCGACTCCGGCACCATCGGGGTCAAGGATCTAGCCAGCGGTTCGCAGGTCGACGTTGATATCAGTTCGGTTGCCGCCGAGTTACTCTCCCGCCTTTCCTGACCCGTTCGGATGGCTTGACCGCACTGGCCTCAGCGAACTCTCAGCCGCCGGGGGAACCGGAGGCAATCGTTTGCTCGTTGACCGGCTTATGAACAACCTGCTCGAGGACTACCTGCGAGGCAGGGGTGTGCGGTTTTTCCGTGGCCACCACGACGACGAATTCTTCTTTCTCCTGGACCTTCCCGCACCCGGCTTCCGGACACGGCCGGCCGGTCGGCTCGATATTCACCTCGGGGTGTGCGGAGCCGGCCGGGACGCCGTACGGGTCCACATCAGCCGGATCGGTTCTACCCGGCCGACCAGCGAGACCGACTCGCGGCGGTCGCGGCACGATGGAATGCCGGTGATCCGTGGGTGCGCGCCGCGGTACACGAATCATGCGATCCGGCGCTGGTCGGGGTTGACGCCGCGATGACTCGCCGGCCCGTCGACAGTGCCGATCTCGCCGACTTCATCGATCATGCCGTCGATGCGGCGGTCGAATTGTTCGGTCTGATGTGCGACGCGAGCCGAGCGGAAGCCGGCACAACCGGTGGTCTTCGTGAGGCCGGCTGAACGCCTTCGCGTAACACCGGGCCGGCTCGTTCCGATGTGAACCGTATGCGACATCTCACTGCGTTTGGCGCGGCAGTTGTTCTGCTGGCGGGAGGCATCGGGGCCGCACCGCTCGCTGAAGCCGATCCCACGGCCACAGAGCCGTCGGTCGCTGAGCCCACGGGCACAGAGCCCACGGGCACTGAGCCGACGGGCACTGAGCCCTCGCCTAGTGCGCCGGCGGAGCCCACCGAGCCGCCTACCACCGCGATGGAGCCGGGCGATACCGAGTCGAGTGATGCCGAGGCCGCCGATCCCGCCCCTGCCGATCCCGCCCCTGCCGAGCCGACGACCACCGAGCCGGCCGGGGCCCGTCAGGTGACCTACACGGTCACCACGACCAGCGATCTCACCGCGAATATCTACTATGTGACCGCCGACCCGCCGGACCAGTCGGCCGCGAACGACCCGGAGTACATGCCAATGGCTCGAACGACGGTAGGCCCAGCCGCGCCGTGGACATTTCAGACCACGCTCAACGACCCCACCGAGTGGGCATTTGTCAGCGCGAGCGGGGGCCTACGGGTGAACCCGGAGTTTCGCTGCGAGATCGCCGTCGATGGCGAGATCGTAGTGTCTCAGCAGGGCGGCAGCGGCGTACAGTGCGCCCTCCGTCCCTGGTGACGCCGCCACACCCCAGAGCCGCCGGTGTGTGTCGCGCCGAATGTGTTGCCGGGGCCGGCACCTCCGCTAGCCCAGATTCGTCGCCTGGAAAGTGTTGCACTTATTCGGATCGCCGGTCTGGTACCCCACGGTGAACCATTTCTGCCGTTGTTCGGAGGATCCGTGGGTCCAACTCTCCGGGTTCACCCGACCGGTGGTCTCCTTCTGGATGCGGTCATCGCCGACCGAGGACGCCGCCGACAGTGCGTCGGCGATATCGCGGTCGCTGAGCGGCTGCAGATAGGTGACATCGGTACCCGGCTGTTTGGTGATCGCCGCGTAGTGTGCCCACACCCCGGCGTAGCAGTCGGCCTGTAACTCCGACCGAACCCCGTTGCCCGTGGCTCCCTGGGCGCCCTGACGGGCGCGGCTGAGGTCGCCCGTCAGATTCTGCACATGGTGGCCGTACTCATGAGCCACCACATATTCCTCGGCCAGGGGTCCGCCGCTGGAGCCGAATTGCGTCTTGAGTACCTCGAAGAAGTCGGTGTCGAAGTACGCCGTCTGGTCGGCTGGGCAGTAGAACGGGCCGACACTGCTGTCCGCCGGACCGCAGCCGGTCTGGATCTGCCCCCTGAACAGCTTCATGTTCGGCCGCTGGTAGCCGCTCAGGAGTTCCCCCCACACCGCGTCCACGGAGTTACCGGTGGCGACGACCCGGCATTCGACATACTTGTTGGCATCGGCGCCGGTTCTGCACTTGGACAGGTCATAGCCGGAATGCGCCGGGGACGAGCTGGTCTGCTGCTGCAGGACCGGCCCCGGATCCACCCCGAGGAACAGCGCCAGCAGGGCGATCGCCAGACCGCCGACTCCGCCGCCGATCGCGATACCGCGCCCACCGCCCCCGGTTGAGGTCGTGCTGGTGTCGATCCGCATACCTTCGTTGAAGGTCATATGCGCTCCTCAAAGATCTGGCCCGCCTCGCTGCGCCGGTGCCGGAACAAGTTTGCCACAGGGACACCACCCGGTGGCCCGGCTGAAGCCGCTGGGCCGACCTCATAGACTTTCTAGTCGTTCGTCAGTTGGGAACCCACCTCAGAGCCAGGGAGATCTTGTGTTGCGCAGTCATGCCGCCGGCTCGTTGCGGGCCTCCGACGCCGGGCGGAAAGTCACCTTGGCCGGTTGGGTGGCACGTCGCCGCGACCACGGCGGTGTCATCTTCATCGACTTGCGCGATCAGGCTGCGAGCGACTCCGGAACCCTGTCCGGTGTGGTTCAGGTGGTCTTCCGCGAAGCCGACGTGCTCGCCGCTGCACACCGGTTGCGGGCCGAGTTCTGTATCGCGGTTGAGGGCGTCGTCGAGATCCGTCCGCAGGGTAATGCCAACCCCGATATCGCCACCGGGGCTGTCGAGGTCAACGCCACGGCCCTGACGGTGCTGGCGGAAAGTGCCGCGTTACCGTTCCAACTCGACGAGCCCGCCGGCGAGGAGGCGCGCCTGCGGCACCGCTACCTGGACATGCGGCGGGACGGCGGCACCGGAGACGCGTTGCGGCTGCGGTCCCGGGTTAACGCCGCGGCCCGGTCGGTGCTGGCCGGTCACGACTTCGTCGAGATCGAGACACCGACCCTGACTCGTTCCACCCCGGAGGGGGCGCGGGACTTCCTGGTGCCCGCCCGGCTGCAACCGGGTTCGTTCTACGCGCTGCCGCAGAGTCCGCAGCTGTTCAAACAGCTGCTGATGGTCGGCGGGATGGAGCGGTACTACCAGATCGCGCGCTGTTACCGGGATGAGGATTTCCGCGCCGACCGGCAACCGGAGTTCACCCAGCTCGATGTGGAGATGAGCTTCGTCGACGCCGATGACGTCATCGCCGTCGCCGAGGAGGTGTTGGCGGCTCTGTGGGCGCTGATCGGTTACCGGCTGCCGACGCCCATTCCGCGCATGACCTATGCCGACGCCATGCGCCGGTTCGGCTCGGATAAGCCGGATCTCCGGTTCGGCGTGGAATTGGTGGAGTGCACCGAGTACTTCGCCGATACCCCCTTCCGGGTGTTCCAGGCGCCTTATGTCGGGGCGGTGGTGATGCCCGGCGGTGCGGCGCAGCCGCGCCGAACGCTCGACGGCTGGCAGGATTTCGCGAAACAGCGCGGCCACCGTGGCCTGGCCTATGTGCTGGTCGGCGAGGACGGGGTGCTGAGCGGGCCGGTGGCCAAAAATCTCTCGGAGGCTGAGCGGGCCGGGTTGGCCGCCCACGTTGGCGCCGAACCCGGCGACTGCGTCTTTTTCTCGGCCGGCCCCGCCAAGACGTCGCGGGCTCTGCTGGGGGCCGCGCGCGGCGAGATCGCACGGCGATTGGGCATGATCGCCGCGGATGCCTGGGCTTTCGTCTGGATTGTCGATCCGCCGCTGTTCGAGCCCGCCGGGGATGCCGCCGCGGCCGGCGATGTCGCGGTCGGGTCTGGTGCCTGGACCGCTGTGCACCATGCTTTTACCGCTCCGAAGCCGGAGTGCCGCGGCCTCCTCGAGGCTGATCCGGGCGAGGTGCTCGCCGACGCCTACGACATCGTCTGCAACGGCCACGAGATCGGCGGTGGTTCGATCCGGATCCATCGTCGCGACCTACAGCAGCAGGTGTTCTCGGTGATGGGTATCGATGAGGGCGAAGCCGACGAGAAATTCGGATTTCTTCTGGAGGCCTTCACGTTCGGGGCACCTCCGCACGGCGGGATCGCGTTCGGCTGGGATCGCATCACCGCGCTGCTGTTCGGCGCCGATTCCATCCGCGATGTGATCGCCTTCCCCAAGTCCGGCGGCGGTGTGGACCCGTTGACCGACGCTCCCGCGCCGATCACTGCGCAGCAGCGTCAGGAGTCCGGTATGGATTTCAAGTCCGGGAAGTAGCCTCACCGTGACCGCAGTGAACAACACGATCGATTTCATCGACCAAGCGTCATTCCTCGGGTTGCGGGCGCTCGGGCACGGGCCGCTGATTCAGTTCACCTGGATCTACCGCAACGGCGTCGACCTGGAGGCGTTGGGCGGGTTCCATCGCCGGTTGGCGTATGGACTGCTCGGCCGCCGCATCGAACGCTCCCCGCTGCCCTTTGGCCGGCACCGTTGGATTGCCTGGTCCGGCCCCGCCGACATCGAGGTGGCGGCCGGTGTCCGGCCACCCGGTGAGATCACGATGTGGTTGGACGAGCAGGCCGCGCTGCCGGTCGATCCGGAATACGGTCCGTCATGGCGGCTGGCGGTTCAGCCGTTGACTGACGGCGGGTCGGTCGTGACGCTCGTGGCCTCCCATACCGTTGCCGACGGGGTCGGCCTGGCCCTCGCGGTGACCGACGCCGCCAAGGGTGTCACCCGCGACCTCGGGTACCCGCCGGCCGGGGCGCGAACCACCGGCCGGGCACTGCGGGAGGATGCACGCAGGTTCATCCGCGATCTTCCGAGTATGGCGGGGGCGGTCGTCGCGGCGGCGCGGATTGCGCGTAACGGTGCCAAAGACACCCCGCCGGCCGCACCCGGGGCCAACCTGGTCGGGGCGACCGCCACCCGGCCTGTGACGATGCCCTCGGTGACTGTTCGCGTCGGCCTCGACGAGTGGGATGAACGGGCTGCCGAACTTGGTGGCACCAGCACCACACTCGCCCTTGGGTTCTCGGCGAGGCTCGGTCGGCGGCTCGGCTGGGTTACCCCGGGCGGCTCGGTGATTCTTTCGGTTCCGGTCAACGAACGTATCGACGGCGACACCCGTGGAAATGCGCTCACGGGTGTGCGGCTCACCGTCGATCCGGACGTGGTGTGCGCCGACCTGACCGGGCTGCGTGCCGGACTGAAGGACGCCTTGTCGACGTTGGCCCAGGCGCGTAACGAACTGGTCGCCCCGCTGCCGCTGACTCCGCTGGTCCCCAGGGCGCTGGCCCGCCGTCTGGAGGGCGTGGTGGGGGGCACCGCGGTGATCGGCTGTTCCAACCTCGGGGGTCTGGATCCGGCGGTCAATCGCCCGGATGGCACCGAGGCCGACGACTTCGCGATTCGGATGGCCGAACACATCACCCTGGGCCACCTTCACCGTTTCGGCGGCACATTCTTTCCGGTGGTGACCGGACGGGTACACGGCACGCTGTTCATCAGCGTCGGATTCTGCAATGGCGACGGGTCCACCACCCGTGACCAGCTCCACGAGATCGCCGAGTCGGCGCTAGGCGACTTCGGATTGACCGGAACCATCGATTAGCCCGGCCGGGCGGGTCGCAGGGATGCTGCCCGCGGCTTTTCGCCTACAAACGGTCGGCGATATCCCGCAGGGCAGCCAGTTGGCGGCAATGGTGATCGGCGGACTCCGCCGCCACGGTGCAGGTAATCGCGGTCGCTCCCAGAGCCTGCAGTCCCCGGAGCCGTCGCTGCGAACCGGCCGGGTCGCCCAGCGGATCGATGGCCCGGCCGGTGGGAAGGACCACCGCGAAATCGGCGGGGAGGTCGACGGCGGCGAGCATCTCAGCGATCCGGATATCGGACAGGCCGAACGGTATCCAGCCGTCGGCAAGCCTCACCGAGCGGCGCAGGGAGCGCAGTGTTCGTCCGCCAACCCAGATCGGCACCCGGGCCTGCACCGCGCACGGTTGCACGGCGAACCCGTCGTACCGGTAGAACTCCCCGGAATAGCTCGGCCGGGTGCGCGACAGCGAGGCCCGTACGGCGGCGATCATGTCGTCGGCCCGTTCGCCGCGGCCGTCGAACGGCGCACCCAGCAGGTCGAATTCGGCGGACAGCGAGCCGACGCCGACCCCGAGTATCAGCCGCCCGCCGCTGAGCCGGTCCAGCGTTCCGTAGCGCTTTGCGATCTCAAGAGGATGGTGGTAGCCCAGGACGACCACCGCTGTGGCCAACCGGATCCGGTGGGTGCGGGCCGCCAGAAAAGCCAAGGTGGACAGCGGATCCCAATAGGTGAGCCCGCGGCCAGCCTCGTCGGCGACCGGAACGGCGATATGTTCTGAACAGGTGAGGTAGTCCAGCCCGGCCGCGTCGGCGGCCACCGCAATACCGACCAGGTCTTCGACGACCGCGTCGGCCTCCCATGCCGAACATGATCCCGGGGCGGCGGTGACCGCAGGTGTCGACAGACCTATCTGCATTTCGTCCCTATCTGCATTTCGTCCCCATCTGCATTTCGTCGTTGTATCACCGGCAGTTCTTTCACCGGAAGCCCGGACGGACCCGTCGCTAGCCTGAGGTTGTGTCCGACAACCTCTTTGACCTGCCCGGCGCGGAACGCGACGCGTCAGCAGCAACCGCCCCCGGCTCCGTACCCCTGGCCGTGCGGATGCGCCCGGCCACCCTTGACGAGGTCGTCGGCCAGCAGCATCTTTTGCGGCCCGGCTCGCCGATGCGCCGGTTGGTAGCCGGCTCCGGTGCGGCGTCGGTGATTCTCTACGGGCCACCGGGGACCGGGAAGACCACGTTGGCCTCGCTGATCTCCCATGCGACCGGTCGGCGATTCGAGGCACTGTCCGCGCTCAGCGCGGGGGTCAAAGAGGTGCGTGCGATCATCGACGGCGCCCGGCGCGCTGCCATCCACGGTGAACAGACCGTCCTGTTCATCGACGAGGTGCACCGGTTCTCCAAGACCCAGCAGGATGCGCTGCTCGCGGCGGTCGAGAACCGGGTGGTGCTCCTTGTGGCCGCGACCACCGAGAACCCCTCGTTCGCGGTGGTGGCACCGCTGCTGTCCCGTTCGCTGATCCTGCAGCTGCAGCCTCTGCGGGCCGACGACATCCGGGCGGTGGTCGATCGCGCGATCAATGACCCGCGTGGTCTGGGCGGTGCCGTACCGGTCACAGCCGACGCGGTCGAGTTGGTGGTCCAGCTTTCGGCCGGGGATGCCCGCCGAGCCTTGACCGCTCTGGAAGTTGCCGCTGAGACCGCCGCCGATACCGGTGACGGGGTGACCCTGGAGACCGTCGAGCAGTCACTCGACCGGGCGGCGGTGCGCTACGACCGTGATGGTGACCAGCACTACGATGTCGTCAGCGCCTTCATCAAATCAATTCGCGGGTCTGATGTCGATGCGGCTGTGCACTACCTGGCCCGGATGCTGGTCGCCGGGGAGGATCCACGCTTCGTGGCCCGCCGACTGGTGATCCTCGCCAGCGAAGATATCGGCATGGCCGATCCCACCGCCCTCCCGATCGCGGTCGCCGCCGCCCAGACGGTCGCGTTGATCGGCATGCCTGAGGCCCAACTGACCCTCGCGCACGCGACGGTGCACTTGGCCACCGCGCCGAAGTCCAACGCTGTGGCCACCGCGCTGGCCGCGGCCATGGCAGATATCCGGGCCGGCAAGTCCGGAGCCGTACCGGCACATCTGCGCGATGGCCATTACCCGGGGGCGGCGAAGATGGGCCGCGCCGAAGGCTACCGATATCCGCATGATGATCCCGATGGTGTTGTGCCACAGCAATACCCACCCGACGACCTTGCCGGAACCGACTACTATCGGCCATCCCGGCACGGAGCCGAACGGGAGATCGGCGGACGCCTCGGTAGACTACGTGCCATCATCCGCCGGGCCCGGTGAGTTCCGGGGCGCGAGCCCCGGGGCGCCGTCTCGTAGGCTGGCGGTATGGACAGCGACGTGCTCGACGTCGACACCGCACGGCGGCGCATCGTCGACCTCACCGCGCCGGTGCGGCAGTTCTGCCGATCACGCGGTGACGGGTTGTGCAACGTGTTCGTCCCGCACGCCACCGCCGGCGTGGCCGTCATCGAGACCGGCGCGGGCTCGGATTCCGACCTCATCGACGCGCTGGAGCGGTTGTTGCCCCGCGATGGCCGGTATCGGCACGCCCACGGCTCACCCGGCCACGGTGCCGACCACGTGCTGCCGGCGATCGTGTCCCCGTCGGTGACCGTTCCGGTGGTGAGCGGCGAACCGCTGCTGGGCACCTGGCAGAGCGTGGTGCTGGTGGATCTCAACCGGGACAACCCGTCGCGATCGGTTCGGCTGAGTTTCCTCCCCGGCTGAGCCACGGCTTTCCTGCCCGGCCGAGGCGAGGAGGCCGTCGTCGGCGGACCGGTAATGTGGGGCGGTCGACGCCCTGGGCAGGCAGGGCCGAACCACAGTCGCCACCGGAACACGCCGCACTCGAAACAAGGACAACCCCGCACGTGCAGACACACGAGATCAGGAAGCGGTTCATCGACCACTTCGTCAACGCCGGCCACACTGAGGTGCCCAGTGCCTCGGTGATCCTCGACGATCCGAATCTGCTGTTCGTCAATGCCGGCATGGTGCCTTTTGTGCCCTATTTCCTCGGGCAGCGAACTCCCGCTTACAGCACCGCGACCAGTATTCAGAAGTGCATTCGCACTCCGGATATCGACGAGGTCGGCATCACCACCCGGCACAACACCTTCTTCCAGATGGCCGGCAACTTCTCTTTTGGCGACTACTTCAAGCGCCGCGCCATCGAGCTTGCCTGGACGCTGTTGACCAACCCGGTTTCGGCCGGCGGATACGGTTTCGACCCCGACCGGTTGTGGGCGACCGTGTTCTACGACGACGATGAGGCGATCCAGCTGTGGCAGGAGGTGGCCGGACTGCCTCTGGACCGCATACAGCGCCGCGGGATGGCCGATAACTACTGGTCGATGGGCATTCCGGGTCCCTGTGGGCCGTGTTCGGAGATCTATTTCGACCGCGGCCCGGCCTACGGAGTCGACGGCGGCCCGGAGGCCAACGAAGACCGCTATATCGAGATCTGGAACCTCGTCTTCATGCAGAACGAGCGCGGTGAGGGCACCGGTAAGGACGACTTCGAGATCCTCGGCCCGCTGCCGCGGAAGAACATCGACACCGGTATGGGTGTCGAGAGGATCGCCTGCCTGTTACAAGGGGTCGACAACGTCTACGAAACCGACCTGCTTCGGCCTGTCATCGATACTGTTGCCCGGCACGCACCCCGAGGCTACGGCCAGGGTGCCGCGGCCGACGATGTGCGCTACCGGGTGATCGCCGACCACAGCCGTACCGCCGCCATCATCATCGCTGACGGGGCCACCCCGTCCAATGAGGGCCGGGGTTATGTGCTGCGCCGACTGCTGCGACGGATCATTCGGGCCGCCAAACTCCTCGGCATCGAGCGTCCCATCGTCGGTGAGTTGATGGCGACCGTCCGAGATGCGATGGGCCCGTCCTATCCGGACCTGATCACCGATTTCGATCGCATCAACCGGATCGCGGTTGCTGAGGAGACCGCGTTCAACCGAACCCTGGCCTCGGGTTCGAAGCTGTTCGCGGACGCCGCCGCGGCCACCAAGTCCGGGGGTAAGACCGAACTGCCCGGCGAGCAGGCCTTCGCCCTGCACGACACCTACGGCTTCCCGATCGAGCTGACTCTCGAGATGGCCGCTGAGGCCGGTCTGAGCGTGGACGAGTTGGGTTTCCGGGAACTGATGGCCGAGCAACGCCGGCGGGCGAAGGCCGACGCGGCCGCGCGTAAACATGCCCACGCCGACCTGTCGGCTTTCCGGGAACTCGTTGACGCCGGCCCGACGGAGTTCACCGGCTTCGACGAGATGAGTTCGCCGGCCCGGATTCTGGGAATCTTCGTCGACGGGAAGCGCGTTCCCGTGGTGGCCCACCGTCCCCGTGTGCACTCGGAGACGCTTCCCCCCGAGCGGGTGGAGATCGTGCTCGACCGGACACCGCTCTATGCGGAGTCGGGGGGTCAGATCGCCGATGCCGGTCAGATCACCGGAACCGGCGCCGGCGAGTCGGCGAAGGCGACCGTCACCGATGTGCAGAAGGTCGCCAAAACGTTGTGGGTACATCGGGTCAACGTGGAATCCGGTGAGTTCGTCGAGGGCGACTCGATTATCGCCGCTGTTGATCCGAAGTGGCGTCAGGGCGCCACCCAGGGCCACTCCGGGACCCACCTGGTCCATGGCGCTCTGCGACAAGTGCTGGGGCCCAATGCGGTTCAGGCCGGATCCCTCAACAGGCCGGGCTACCTCAGGTTCGACTTCAAGTGGCAGGGTCCGCTGACCGAGGCGCAGAACTCCGAGATCCAGGAGATCGCCAACGAGGCCGTCGAATCCGACTACCCGGTGCACACCTTCGTCACCGAGATCGAGAACGCCAAAGCGATGGGCGCGATGGCGCTGTTCGGTGAGCAATATCCCGACGAGGTACGGGTCGTGGAGATCGGCGGGCCTTTCTCGCTGGAGCTATGCGGCGGCACCCATGTGCAGAACTCGGCCCAGGTCGGTCCGGTCACCATCCTCGGCGAGTCCTCGGTGGGTTCCGGGGTGCGCCGGGTCGAGGCCTATGTCGGTCTCGACTCGTTCCGGTATCTGGCCAAGGAACGGGCACTGATGGCCGGCCTGGCCTCGTCGTTGAAAGTGCCCTCCGAGGAGGTCCCGGCCCGTGTCGCAACGCTTGTGGAGCGGCTCAAAGCGGCCGAGAAGGACATCGAACGGATGCGACTGTCCACGGCGCGTGCCGCTGCGGGAAACGCCGTCAATGCCGCCGAGCAGGTGGGTAAGGTCCGTCTCGTGGCCCAGCGAATGGCGGCGGGGATGACTGCCGCGGACCTACGCTCCCTGGTCGGGGATATTCGCTCGCGGCTCGGCTCAGACCCGGCCGTGGTGCTGCTGCTTGCCGAGGGGGGCGACGGCAGCGTGCCGTTCGTACTGGCCGCCAATCAGTCCGCCCAGGACACCGGAGTCAAGGCCAACGAATTGGTCGCCTCGGTGACGACCGCGGTGGGCGGCCGGGGGGGCGGTAAAGCTGATCTCGCCCAGGGGGCTGGCAAAGATCCGTCCGGCATCGGAGCGGCGCTGGCGGCGGTCCGCGCGGAACTGGCCCGGGACTGAGACCACCTGATGGTTGCCAACCGCATGCCGGACCGGCCCGGTACGGATGACCCGGGCCGGGGCCGGCGACTCGGTATCGATGTCGGCACCGTCCGGATCGGGGTGGCGGCCAGTGACCCCGACGGCATCCTCGCCACTCCGGTGGAGACGGTTCGCCGTGACCGTCGCGACGGCCACCTGCGCAGACTCCAGAGGCTGGTCTCGGACCTGGACATCGTCGAGATCGTTGTGGGGCTGCCGCGGACGCTGGCCGACCGGGCCGGCGCATCGGCCGACGATGCGGTCGCGCTGGCCACAGCACTGGGCGGTCGGGTCGGTTCGGTGCCGGTCCGCCTCGCGGACGAGCGATTGACTACTGTCAGCGCGACACGATCGCTACGGGAGGCCGGGATACGCGCCAGGGACCAACGAGAAATGATCGACCAGGCCGCTGCCGTGGCAATTCTCCAGGGCTGGCTCGACCAACGCCGCAACGCGGCCATGACAGGGAAAGAGCAACCGTAACCATGCAGCAGGAGCCCCACAATGCACCATCGGACCGGGCCGCACCGGCGGCGGTAGGGACGCCCCGCTCCGGCCGCGTGCCCGGGCGGGACCGGTCCGGCCGCGGCCCGGACAGGGGCCGCGGCCGGTCCCGGATGCTGGTGCTGCTGGCCGTGCTGGCGGCCGGTGTGCTGGCCCTGGTGGTGCTCGGGCCGAAGTGGTTCGGCCCCAGGTTGCCGACTGACTTCACCGGCGAGGGCAAGGAAGACATCGTCATCGAGGTTTACCCCGGCGACTCCGGATCCATGATCGCCCAGAACTTGCTGGCCGAGGGTGTCATCGCGGATATCGGGCCGTTCATCTCAGCGGCGTCGGGCAACGCCGAGTTCGCGGCGATCCAGCCCGGCTTCTACAGAGTGCGCACCGAGATACCTGCGGCCACCGCCGTCCGGACGCTTGTCGACCCTGCGGCCCGGGTCGGCAGGCTCGTCATCCCGGAGGGCAAGCAGCTCGATGACATTGCCGCGGTCGGATCGGGTGTGGTCAACCCCGGAATCTTTTCGCTGATCTCGGATGCCAGCTGTGTGGACCTCAACGGAACAGAGACGTGCATATCAGCCACAGACCTGAAAGCCGCCGCCGAAGAAGGAACGCTGGAATCCCTCAATGTGCCGGACTGGGCCCGCGCCGGTGCCGGCGCGGTGGGAAGCAGCCACCGGCGGTTGGAGGGACTCATCGCTCCCGGCACCTGGAATATCGATCCGGCGGCCTCGGCCACAGAGATCCTGGCCAAACTGGTGGGCGAGAGTGCTGACGGTTATGTCGAAGGCGGAATCCTCGATGCCGCCGAGGGGCTGAACATGTCTCCCTATGAGGTGCTGATCGTCGGATCGCTGGTCCAGAAGGAGGCGCAGCCCGCGGACTTCGCCAAGGTCGCCCGGGTCATCTACAACCGGCTGGCCAGCGACTACGACTGGCTGGAGTTCGACTCGACGGTCAACTACCCGTTGGACCGGCAGGAGGTTGCGACCACCGATCGGGACCGGGCTACCAAGACGCCGTGGAACACCTACGCCATGCCTGGTCTGCCCGCGACACCGATCTGTTCGCCGGGGGCCGAAGCTCTGGCCGCTGCGGAGAGACCCGAACCCGGCGACTGGCTGTACTTCGTCACGATCGACTCCGACGGCACCACGTTGTTCACCAGCGATTATCAGGAGCACCTGGCCAATCGTGAGCAGGCGTTGAACAGCGGTTTCCTCGATTCCGGGCGGTAGGTGCCGGTGACGGCCCGCAAAGCAGCCGTGCTCGGTTCGCCGGTCGCCCATTCCCGGTCGCCGCAATTGCATCTGGCCGCCTACCGCGCGCTGGGCCTTGATGACTGGACCTACGACCGGATCGAGTGCTCTGCCGGGGAACTTCCGGTCGTGGTGGGCGCATTCGGCCCGGAATGGGTGGGCGTATCGGTCACCATGCCGGGCAAATTCGCCGCACTGGCGTTCGCCGACGAACGGACCGGGCGCGCCGACCTCGTCGGCTCGGCCAACACGCTGGTGCGAACCCGGTCGGGCTGGCGGGCCGACAACACCGATATCGACGGGGTGGCCGGTGCGTTGGGGCGCCGTCGCGGTCTGCGCCGAGCGGTGGTGCTCGGCTCCGGCGGAACCGCTCCGGCCGCCGTCGTCGCCCTGGCGGGCCTCGGCGTAACCGAAATCACGGTGGCGGCGCGAAACAGCCGGAAAGCTGCCCGGCTGGTCAGCCTCGGCTCCACGATCGGGGTGCCGGTTGCGTTCTGCGGGCTCACCGACCGGCGACTGCCCGCTCTGGCTGATCGCACCGATGTGCTGATCAGCACAATCCCCTCCGGCGCGGCAGCTGAGCATGCGGCGGTGCTCGCCGGGGTTCCGGTGCTGCTGGACGCGATCTACGATCCGTGGCCCACCCCGCTGGCCCGCGCCGTCGCCGGAGCCGGCGGTGAGGTCATCGGCGGACAGCAGATGCTGCTCCACCAGGCGTTCAGTCAGGTCGAGCAATTCACAGGGCAGCCGGCACCGCGACAGCAGATGGCAGCCGTATTGGGTTAGCTTGCGGACGTGCAAGCGGTGTCATGTCTGGCGGTGCTGATCTGGACCGTCTCGCTATCGGTCTTCGACCTGCGACAACGTCGGCTTCCCAATGGGCTCACCCTCGTCGGTGCCGTGGTGATCTTGACGGTCTGTGCCGGATACGGCCGTGGGTCCGCGGCGGCGCTGGGTGCGGTATCGCTCGGGGGGCTGTATCTGGCGGTTCACCTCGGTGCCCCGGCCGGAATCGGTGGTGGCGATGTCAAGTTGGCCCTCGGTCTGGGTGCGTTGACCGGCGCGTTGGGCGTGCCGGTCTGGTTGCTGGCCGCGCTGGGGGCCCCGGTGCTCACCGTCATCCTGGGCACGGTGACCGCCCTGCGCCAGGGCACCGGCCTGGCGGGGACCGTTGTGCCGCACGGCCCGTCAATGTGCCTGGCCAGCCTGGCCGCCGCCGCGCCCGCGGTGTTTTAGGGGATGCGCGTGTTCTAGTGACCCGGCGTTCTGAGCGATCCGGGTGCGCCGGCGAACCGGGCAGATTGGGCCGTCGGCGGCGACGTGGGAAGATGATCGCGTGTTGCGATGGACCACCGCTGGAGAATCCCACGGCCGCGCCCTGGTCGCCATGGTCGAGGGCATGGTTGCCGGTGTGGAGGTGACCTCCGCCGATATCGCCGCCCAATTGGCTCGCCGTCGGCTTGGTTACGGGCGCGGTGCCCGGATGAAATTCGAACAGGACGCGGTGACCGTGCTGGCGGGGGTCCGGCACGGCGTTACGCTGGGCGGCCCGGTAGCCATTGAGATCGGCAACACCGAATGGCCGAAGTGGCAATCGGTGATGGCCCCGGACCCCGTTGCCGCCGCTGATCTTGAGGTTGCGCGCAACGCGCCGCTGACACGTCCGCGTCCCGGCCATGCCGACTATGCGGGCATGCTCAAATTCGGCTTCGACGACGCCCGCCCGGTGCTGGAGCGGGCCAGCGCCAGGGAAACCGCGGCCCGGGTCGCGGCGGCGTCGGTAGCCCGGGCATTTCTACGTCAGGCACTCGGTGTCGAGGTGCTCTCGCACGTGATCTCGATCGGGGCCTCGACCCCCTACGGTGGACCGCCTCCGACGGCCGCCGACCTGCCCAGCATCGACGAGAGCCCGGTTCGGGCGTTCGACGCCGCCGCCGAGACGTCCATGATCACCGAGATCGAGGCCGCCAAACGCGATGGTGACACCCTCGGTGGAGTCGTTGAGGTGGTGGCGCACGGTCTGCCGGTCGGCCTGGGTTCGTTCGTCAGTGGTGAGAATCGGCTGGACAGCCAACTGGCCGCCGCGGTGATGGGGGTCCAGGCCATCAAGGGTGTCGAGATCGGTGACGGATTCGAAACAGCACGACGGCGTGGCAGCGGCGCGCATGACGAGATGTTCCCCGGCGTTGATGCCGGCTCAGACGGTGGTCCAGCCGGTGTCATGCGTTCCACCAACCGTGCCGGCGGGCTGGAAGGCGGGATGACCAACGGACAGCCGCTGCGGGTGCGGGCCGCGATGAAACCGATCTCCACGGTGCCCCGCGCACTGTCCACCGTCGACCTGGACACCGGCGCCCAGGCGGTGGCGATTCACCAGCGGTCGGATGTGTGCGCTGTCCCGGCCGCCGGAGTGGTGGTCGAGGCGATGGTGGCACTGGTGCTGGCCCGGGCCGCGCTCGAGAAGTTCGGCGGCGACTCGCTCGCCGAGACCCGCCGAAACATCGCGGGCTATCTGGGTGAGATCGCCGAGCGGGAGGCCTTCGGGTCCACTTCGGCACGGTTGTCGGGGTGACGGTGATGGCCCCCAGAGCCGTACTCGTCGGGTTGCCGGGTTCCGGGAAATCCACCATCGGGCGCCGCCTCGCCAAGGCCATGGGCCTGACGGTGCTGGACACCGACGCGGCTATCGAGGAACGCACCGGCCGCAGCGTGGCCGAGATTTTCTCCGCCGAAGGCGAATCCGGTTTTCGCGGTATCGAGGAACGGGTGATCCGCGATGCGTTGGAGAGTCATGATGGCATTCTCTCGCTGGGCGGTGGTGCCGTCACCACCCCCGGGGTGCGCGACGCCTTGGCCGGCCACACGGTGGTCTACCTGGAGATCAGTGCCGCCGAGGGTATCCGGCGCACCGGAGGACGCGTGGTGCGTCCGCTGCTCGCGGGCCCCAACCGGGCCGAAAAGTACCGCGCGCTGATGAACGAGCGGGTACCGCTCTACCGCCGGGTCGCCACCATCCGGATCAACACCAACCGGCGTAATCCGGGGGCCGTCGTGCGCCATATCGTTGGGCGCCTTGAGAATCCCCCGGCGCAACAGTCTGCGCGCCGCCGGCGACCGCCGTGGCGGCGGCCATCGCCAGGGCCTTCCCAAACGGTTTCGTCGGCAGCTACCGAGGCGCCGATGACCGCGCCGGAATCGGATGCTCCGGCCGAGTCGGGACCGGTCACCCCGGCGACACTGGCTCGTCGCGCGGGGGCCAGGAAATGACCGGGAACATCACGATCGACGTGGCCGTCGACCCGCCTTACCCGGTGATCATCGGCACGAATCTGCTCGGTGGCATCGGTGAGGTGCTGGGATCGCGCCACAAGGTGGTGATTCTGCATCAGCCGGTGCTGGCCGAGGTCGCCGAATCGATCCGAAGCACTCTGGCAGACGCCGGAGTCGATGCGCATCGTATCGAGTTGCCCGATGCCGAAGCCGGTAAGGATCTGCCGGTTGTCGCGTTCGTCTGGGAGGTTCTGGGGCGGATCGGCGTCGGCCGTCGAGATGCGATCGTCAGTCTCGGCGGCGGAGCAGCCACCGATGTCGCGGGGTTCGCCGCCGCGACCTGGCTACGCGGTGTCGACATCGTCCATGTGCCCACCACCCTGCTGGCCATGGTCGATGCGGCCATCGGCGGCAAGACCGGTATCAACACCGATGCCGGCAAGAACCTGGTGGGCTCGTTCCACCAACCCGCCGCCGTCGTGGTGGACCTCGCACTGCTGGAAACGTTGCCGCATAACGAGTTGGTGGCCGGCATGGCAGAGATCGTCAAAGCCGGATTCATCGCCGATCCGGTCATTCTGGATCTGATCGAAGCTGATCCGCAGGCTGCTGTCGATCCGACGGGCCCGGTGCTGCCGGAGCTGATCCGCCGGGCCGTTCAGGTCAAGGCCGATGTCGTCGCAGCCGACGAAAAGGAGTCGGCACTGCGTGAGATTCTCAACTACGGACACACCCTGGCCCACGCCATCGAACGACGGGAGCGCTACCGATGGCGGCATGGTGCGGCGGTGTCGGTGGGACTTGTGTTCGCCGCCGAATTGGCCCGGGTGGCCGGACGGCTCGACGAAGCCGGCGTTCGTCGGCATCGGGAGGTGCTCGACGCCCTCGGGTTGCCGGTGACCTATGACGCCGATGCGCTGCCTGAGCTGATGAAGCTGATGGCGGGGGATAAGAAGACCCGATCGGGGATGCTGCGCTTCGTCGTTCTCGACGGTGTCGGCCGGCCGGGTCGGTTGGAGGGGCCGGACCCGGCGCTGCTGGCTGCGGCCTATGCGGAGTTGGCAGGTCCGGGGGGCGGCGCGGGCGACGCCGGGGCAGCGGGGGTCGAGACGTGACGACGGTCCGGGTCCTCAACGGTCCCAACCTGGGCCGGCTCGGCAAACGCGAACCAGAGGTGTACGGCAGCACGACCCATGACGACCTGGTGGCGATGATCGAAGCCGAGGCTGCCGGTTTGGGGCTGTCGGCGGCGGTCCGGCAAAGCGACAGCGAGGCCCAGTTGATCGCCTGGCTGCATGCTGCAGCGGACGCCGGCGACCCGGTGATCCTCAATGCCGGTGCGCTCACTCACACGTCGATCGCGCTACGTGACGCCTGCGCCGAGCTCAGGGCACCGTTGATCGAGGTGCATATCTCGAATGTCTATGCGCGCGAAGACTTCCGACACCACTCGTACCTGAGCGCGGCCGCGACGGGGGTTATCGTCGGACTCGGGGTGCAGGGCTATCTTCTGGCGCTGCGCTATCTGGCGTCGGTCCGCTGAAGCCCCGGCCGGTCGCCCCTCAGGTCTCTTCAGAGCCGCGTTTGAGATCGTACTTTCGCTGCTGCACCGTCTCGTGGACCTCGCGAACCGCTTCCCGGGACTCCTGTCGCCAGGACTCCTCCCGGCGGCCGGCGACCGCGACCTGTTCGGCGGGGTCTTCGTAGCCCTCGTCCAAAACCGACTCGAACACGTCTGTACCGGAGTGGTGCCGGGGCCCCTCATCAGGCCGGCTGCGGTCGACCAGCCATCGGCCAACCGACACCGTGAACATCGCGGGCACGAACACCATCAGGGCGGTGAAGGCGGCGAACACCGTCACCTCGGTGATCAGTCCGTCGACATAGACCGCAGCGTCGAACAGCGAGATGAGCCAGGCCACCAGCCCGCTGAGGCCACCCGCGACCAGTCCGGCCATCAGCCAGCGCATGGCCAGGTCGCGACGGCGGTCCGGGTCGGGGTTGGCCCGCGCATCGGACAAACCGTCGAACAGGCCCCAGATTGAAGCGGCCACCCCGAACAGCAACACCAGAATGAGGCTGATGGTCCCGGCGTTGGTGGGGCTGGCATTGATCAGCGTCCCCTGAGCCAGTCGGAGAAACACCATTCCGGCCGCTAACACCAGGCCACGGAACAACCACGTCGTCATGGGGCATCAGCCTAGCGAGTACCGTCACCGACCGTGACGCATTCACAACGGCGCGCCAGGATGGCGGCGCTGCTGACCGCCGAGGGTGTGGACGCGTTCTTGGTGAGCGATCGTGTCAACGTGCGCTATCTGTCCGGATTCACCGGTTCCAACGCGGCGTTGCTGATGTTCGCCGACGACACTCCGGCGGTGCTGGCCACCGACTCCAGGTACCGGACCCAGGCAGCTCGTCAGGCTCCTGACCTGCGTGCCGTCATCGAACGGGCATGTGGTCCCCATCTTGTGCAACTCGCGTTGGCCGGCGGTGCGCGTCGGGTCGGGTTCGAGGGTCACGTCGTGACGGTGGACGGGTTCGAGGTGCTCTCGGGGATCGTGGCCGATTTCCCGGGCGCGGACTTGGTACGCGCCTCCGGAACCGTCGAGATGTTGCGCGTGATCAAGGACGCCGGCGAGGTGGCCCTGTTGCGGCTGGCCTGCGAGGCAGCCGATGCAGCTCTCTCCGCACTGATCTGTGCGGGCGGAATTCGGCCGGGTCGTACCGAACGGGCCGTCGCCCGCGACCTGGAGGCGCTGATGCTCGATCACGGTGCCGACGGTCCATCCTTCGAGACCATCGTCGCCGCGGGGGCGAACTCTGCGGTGCCCCACCACCGGCCCACCGACGCAGAACTCGGGTGCGGGGATTTCGTCAAGATCGACTTCGGCGCCCTGGTCGGGGGTTATCACTCCGATATGACCCGGACGTTTGTGCTCGGCGACGCCGGGCGGGCCGCAGCGTGGCAGCACGAGATCTACGATCTGGTTTCTGAGGCGCAGCGGGCGGGCGTGACTGCGCTCGTGGCCGGAGCGCAGCTAGGTGCTGTCGACGCCGCGGCACGGGAGGTGATCGCCGGTGCCGGCTACGCCGAGCACTTTGGTCACGGGCTCGGTCACGGGGTTGGGCTGCAGATTCACGAAGCGCCGGCAATCAACTCGGCGGCCGCCGGTACACTTCGTGCTGGCTCCGTGGTGACCGTGGAACCCGGGGTGTACCTCGCTGACCGCGGCGGGGTTCGTATCGAGGACACTCTCCTCGTCGATGCGCGGGACCCTGAGACGCTGACCCGGTTCCCCAAGGACCTGACCATCCTCTGACCTGATCCGAAGGAGAACGACCGACCGTGGCAACTACTGCGGACTTCAAAAACGGCCTCGTGCTGAAAATCGACGGGCAGCTGTGGCAGATCATCGAGTTCCAGCACGTCAAACCGGGCAAAGGCCCGGCGTTCGTGCGGACCAAACTCAAGAACGTGCTGACCGGCAAGGTCGTCGACAAGACATACAACGCCGGGGTCAAGGTGGAGACGGCGACGGTGGACCGGCGCGACGCCACCTACCTCTATCGGGACGGCAGCGATTTTGTGTTCATGGACAGCGAGGATTACGAGCAGCACCCGCTGCCGGACTCGATGGTCGGCACCGCCGCGAACTTCCTGCTGGAGAGTATGCCGGTACAGATCGCCTTTCATGACAGCGCACCGCTCTACCTCGAGTTGCCGGTGACCGTCGAACTGGAGGTTTCGAGCACCGAGCCTGGTCTGCAGGGCGATCGTTCCAACGCCGGAACCAAACCGGCGACCCTGGAAACCGGCGCCGAGATTCAGGTTCCGCTGTTCATCAATACCGGTGACAAGCTGAAGGTCGACTCCCGGGACGGTAGCTACCTGGGCCGGGTCAATGCCTAGCGGCGCTTCGGCGCCGTTCGCGGTGGCTAAGCCGGAGTGGATACCCGACGCGCCCCGCCGTGGCTGATCGCAGGGTGAGTCGGCATCAGGCCCGGAAACGCGCCGTCGACCTGCTCTTCGAGGCCGAGGCTCGTGGTCTGTCCGCAGCAGAGATCGCGGAATCCCGCTCGGCTCTGGCTGCGGCCGGCGCAGAGGTGTCCGAGCTCAACGCCTACTCCGTCTGCGTCGCCAGGGGGGTCGCCGAACACGCCGCCCATATCGATGACCTGATCGGTTCGCACCTGCAGGGCTGGACGCTGGAGCGGATTCCCGCCGTCGACCGGGCCATCCTCCGGGTGGCCGCGTGGGAACTGCTCCACGCCGACGATGTGCCGGCCCCGGTCGCCGTCGATGAGGCGGTCCGGCTGGCGAAAGAACTTTCCACCGACGATTCGCCGGGTTTCGTCAACGGGGTGCTCGGCCAGGTGATGCTGGTGACACCGCAGATCCGCGCGGCCGCCGATGCGGTTCGAGCGGCAGCGGTGCCGGCCGTGTCCGGCGACCCCGTCGTCGAGCACGATCCCGAGCGAATCACCGGCCCCTTGGAGGCCGACCGGCACTTCGCGACGTTGGCCGGCGTCTGGGACCTGCAGGCCGAGGCCCTGGACAGGTCGATGGGACGGCACGGGAGCGTGGCGCGCCTTGCCCTCGCCGCCCGTCCCGGCGACCGGGTCCTCGATCTCGGCTGCGGCCCGGGCCTGTCCGCAGTGGCCCTGGGTGCGGAGGTCGGTCCGGAAGGCTGGGTGGCGGCCATCGACGTGGTCCCGGAGATGGCCGAGGCCGCACAGCGACGGCTGTCTGCGGCCGGTGTGCACGGTGTGGCAGTGGCCGCCGATGTGGCCAGCGCCGACCTGGTGGCCATCGCTGGAGGCGGGCAACCATTCGACGCCGCGCATTCCCGCTTCGGGCTGATGTTCTTTCCGCGGCCGGCCGAGGCGTTCGCCAACATTTTTCGCGCGTTGCGCCCGGGCGGACGACTGGTCGGTTCGGTGTGGCAGCACCTGGACCGCAACCCCTGGATGATGCTGACGACGGCGACCGCCACACAGATCCTCGGTATCGAGCGGTCTCCGCTCCCCGAGCCCGGCGCGCCGGGGCCGTTCTCGCTGGCCGATCCCGAGGCGATTGCCGAGCTACTGGCCGGAGCGGGGTTCGCCGATATCGCGATCGACCCTGTTGAGGCGCCGTTCCTCTTCGAGGCCGATGGTGTCGCGGCCGCCGAGCGGGTGCTGAGCGCCGGGCCGCTGGGCGGGGCGTTCCTGGCGGCCGACGAGAGTCGGCGCCGCGACGTCATCGCCGGGGTGGTCGCTGCGCTTGAGCATCACCGTGGTGCGGACGGATACGAGCTGCCAGCCGCATCATGGTGTCTCAACGCGGTGAAACCCGGCTGATCAGGGCCGCAGCGCCGCGTAGGTCCGACGGACGAATTTCGGCTGCACGGACTGTAGTCGGGCCAGTGAGGTGTTGCCCGCAACCGCTGCGGCGGCCGCGGTCAGGTCCGGATAGTTCTGGATCAGATAGATCATGATCAGCTCGTTTTCCGGGTCGGCCTGCCACCAGGTTCCGTATGCGCCCGGCCAGCTGAACGTACCGAGTCCGGCGGGGCCGAACAGCCGCTCGGACTTTGACGGGTCGGTGACCACCGACAGGTTCAATCCGAACCCGCGTCCCACCCAGCACGGTGCGCCGAGGAATGGCTGCTGCTTCTGTTCGTCGGTGAGCCGGTCGGTGCGCATCAGCCGAGCGGATTCGGCCGAGAGCACCCGCACCCCATCCACCTCTCCGCCGCCCAGCAGCATCCGGGCGAACCGCAGATAGTCGTCAGCGGTCGAGACCAGGCCGGCGCCGCCCTGGCAGAACCGCGGTTCCTTCACCGGCACCGGGCCCATCGCGTCGTGGTGCAGACCGGTTTGCCGGTCCAGTCGGTACATCGTCGCCGCCCGCGCCCGCTTCTCGGGGTCAATGAAGAATCCGGTATCAGTCATACCCAGCGGCTGCAGAATCCGCTCGCTGAGCAGGGTGTGCAGCGGCTTACCGGTGATCCGGGACAGGGCGATGCCGAGTACCTCGGTGCCCTGGCTGTAGGTGATCCGGTCCCCGGGCTGGCTGACCAGAGGCAGCGCAGCCACGTCGGCGAGCCAGTCGTCCTGATCCTGCCGCAGCGAGACCCCCGCGTAGGCACGGCTGATCGGCCCGGCCACCGAAAACGCATAGGCGAGACCGCCACGGTGGGTCATCAGATCCTCGATCGTGATCGGCCGCCGAGCCGGCACGGTGACGTCCAGCGGTCCGGTCGGATCGACCAGCACCCGCATATCGCTCATCTCGGGCAGCCACCGGGTGATCGGATCAGCCAGTGCGACCACACCCTCCTCGACGAGGGTCATCGCAGCTGCAACCGTCACCGGCTTGGTCATCGACGCGATCCGGAAAATGGTGTCGCGCTGCATCGGCAGCTTCGCCTCGACGTCGGCGAAGCCGATTTCATTGACCTGCAGGACATCCCCGCGATGCCAGACCAGGGTCACCGCACCGGCCAGCAGACCGGACTCGACAGCACCGGTGATCGAGTTCCGGTTGTCGGCTAGATTCACCGGCGCGAGTCTACGACAGGGGCGCAGGCGTGTTGTCCGCCCTCCCGGGCCCGGGTGCTACGCTCACCCGCAATCGACATCCTTTAACGGTCCGTCCGGCGAGGCGGAGAAGGAGGTCTGGGCTCTTGGCGGGCACCATTGACCGGGAACTGATGTCCCCCGCGGATGTCGGTCGGACCATATCCCGGATGGCCCATCAGATCATCGAGAAAACCGCCGCCGACTCCGGCGAATCTCCCAGGGTTGTCCTGCTCGGTATCCCGACTCGCGGGGTCACGGTTGCGAACCGGTTGGCCGCGAAAATCAAGGAGTTCTCCGGTATCGACGTTGCATGCGGTGGTCTGGACATCACGCTCTACCGCGACGACCTGGACTTCAAGCCGCCCCGTGCGCTGGAGGAGACCTCGATTCCGGCCGGCGGTATCGACAACGCGATGGTGATTCTCGTTGACGACGTGCTCTACACCGGCCGCTCGGTTCGTTCCGCGCTGGACGCCCTGCGCGATATCGGCAGGCCGAAGGCGGTACAGCTCGCCGTGCTCGTCGACCGCGGCCATCGGGAGCTGCCGTTGCGGGCGGACTACGTGGGAAAGAACGTCCCGACCTCGCGTAGCGAGAACGTCAAGGTTCGATTCGTCGAGGACGACGATGTGGAAGGTATCTGGATCGCGCCGCACGGAGGCCCGGCCCGCTGATGAGCGCTTGCGCGAAGAAGAGATGGTCATGATGAGCGCTTGCGCGAAGAAGAGATGGTCATGAGGCACTTATTGTCAGCCGCCGATCTGACCCGTGACGCGGCCACCGCCATCCTCGACGACGCCGACCGTTTCCAGCAGGCCCTGCTCGGCCGTGATGTGAAGAAACTGCCCACATTGCGGGGCCGGACCATCATCACGATGTTTTATGAGAACTCCACTCGAACCCGGGTTTCCTTCGAGGTTGCCGGCAAGTGGATGAGTGCCGACGTGATCAACGTCAGCTCGTCGGGATCCTCGGTCTCGAAAGGAGAGTCACTGCGCGACACCGCCCTGACACTTCGAGCCACCGGTGCCGACGCGCTGATCATTCGTCATTCCGCGTCGGGGGCGGCTCAGCAACTGGCCGAATGGACACTCGAACCGGATGGCACCGGGCCCTGTGTCATCAATGCCGGTGACGGGACCCACGAACACCCCACCCAGGCTTTGCTCGACGCGTTGACCGTTCGTCAGCGGCTCGGTGGAATCGAGGGCCGCCGGGTGGTGATCGTCGGCGACGTTCTACACAGCCGGGTGGCCCGGTCCAACGTTGCACTGCTCACCATCCTGGGCGCCGAAGTGGTGCTCGTCGCCCCGCCCACGCTGCTGCCGGTCGGGGTAGCCGACTGGGGTGGTGTCACGGTGTCACACGATCTGGACGCCGAGTTACCCATTGCCGATGCCGTGATGATGCTGCGAGTTCAGGCGGAGCGGATGAACGGCGGCTTTTTTCCGTCGCCACGGGAGTACTCCGCGCTCTACGGTCTGTCCGAGGAGCGTCAGGCCCTGCTGCCCGAGCATGCTGTGGTGCTGCACCCGGGCCCGATGCTGCGCGGTATGGAAATCTCCTTTCCGGTCGCGGACTCCGCGCAGTCGGCTGTGCTGCAACAGGTTTCCAATGGGGTGCATGTCCGGATGGCTGTGCTGTTTCATCTGCTGGTCGGCACCGACGAGGCGGTGAGTGTATGAGTGCCCGGGAGTCGAGTCCCGCTGTCCTGATCAGGGGAGTCCGGCTCTACGGCGAGGGTGATGCGGTCGATGTGCTGGTCGCTGCGGGCCGGATCGCCGAGATCGGCCCGAGCCTGTCGGCCGTGGATGACGCTGAGGTGATCGAGGCCACCGGCAAGGTTCTGCTGCCCGGACTGGTCGACTTGCACACTCACCTTCGCGAGCCCGGACGTGAATACGCCGAGGATATCGAAACCGGTTCGGCGGCAGCGGCTCTGGGCGGGTACACCGCAGTGTTTGCAATGGCGAACACCGAACCTGTGGCCGACAGCCCGGTGGTCACCGACCACGTGTGGCGGCGCGGTCAGCAGGTTGGGCTGGTCGATGTTCACCCCGTGGGGGCGGTGACTGTCGGGTTGGGCGGCAAACAACTCACGGAGATGGGGTTGATGGCCACGGGTGCGGCCCGGGTCCGGCTGTTCTCCGACGATGGCCGATGCGTTGACGATCCGTTGGTGATGCGACGGGCCCTGGAGTACTCCGCCGGACTGGGCGTGCTGATCGCGCAACATGCTGAAGAGCCGCGGTTAACGGTCGACGCGGTGGCGCATGAGGGCGTCAACGCCGCGCGGCTCGGGCTGGCCGGATGGCCCCGGGCCGCCGAGGAGGCGATCGTTGCCCGTGACGCCCTGCTGGCCCGCGATGCCGGCGCCCGAGTGCACATCTGCCACGCGTCGACGGCGGGAACGGTGGGAATACTCGAATGGGCCAAGCGGCAGGGTATTGCGATTACCGCCGAGGTGACTCCGCACCATCTGATGCTCGATGACAGCAGGCTCGCCAGCTATGACGGCCGAAACCGGGTAAACCCGCCGTTACGTGAAGTCACCGATACCGAATCGTTGCGCCGTGCGCTCGCCGACGGGGTGATCGACTGTGTGGCAACCGATCACGCCCCGCATGCGGAGCAGGAGAAATGTTGTGAGTTCTCCGTCGCCCGGCCCGGCATGCTGGGACTGCAGACCGCATTGTCCGTGGTCGTGGCGACCATGGTGGAACCCGGCCTGCTGGACTGGCGCGGCGTCGCCAAGGTGATGAGCGAGAATCCCGCAGAGATCGTCGGCCTCGACGATCAGGGCCGCCCCCTGGAGGTGGGGGAGCCCGCCAACCTGGTCGTCGTCGATCCGGACGCTACCTGGACGGTCGACGGCGGCGCCCTGGCCAGCCGCTCGGCCAACACGCCCTACGACGCCATGACGTTACCGGCCACCGTCGCCGCGACGCTGTTGCGGGGCAGGATTACCGCGCGGGACGGCGAGGCCCGTCGGTGAATACCGGGACGGCCATCGGGACCTACATTTTCGGGTTACTCGTCGTCATCGGTATCGGCTTTGTCATCCGCGCCATGCTGCGTGGCTGGCGGCATCGGTCGCAGCGGCAGATTGAGATGATCGGTGAACTTCCGGCCATGCCGGACCTGGTCGGAGCCGCTCTCGTCGCGCCCACCCAGGGTCTTTATCTGGGCAGCACTCTGGCACCGAACTGGCTGGAGCGGGTCAATGTCGGCGACCTCGGCTATCGGTCGAAGGCGGTGCTCACCCGCTACCCGGAGGGCGTGCTCATGGAACGCTCCGGGGCCAGCCCGATCTGGATGCCGGAGAACGCCATCACCGGTGTTCGCACCGAGCGGGCGCTGGCCGGGAAGGTCATTCCCGGCCGCGGGCCGGACACGCTCCGGAGAATTCTGGTGATCCGCTGGCGGCTGCCGTCGGGCACCGAGATCGATACCGGCTTCCGCGGCGAGGGCCGCACCGGCTACGACGAATGGACTACCTCGGGCGACCCCACGACAGGAGACTCCGCGTGACCCAGCAGAAGGCCGTCCTGGTCCTCGAGGACGGGCGCGTTCACACCGGAACGGCGTTCGGCGCGGTCGGCCAGACGCTCGGTGAGGCGGTGTTCTCGACCGGAATGTCGGGCTACCAGGAGACTCTGACAGACCCCAGCTACCACCGGCAGATCGTCATCGCCACCGCGCCACAGATCGGCAATACCGGCTGGAACCAGGAGGACGCCGAGAGTCGGGGCGACAAGATTTGGGTGGCCGGCTACGTCATCCGGGATCCGTCTCCGCGCGCATCGAACTGGCGGTCCACCGGAAGCCTCGAGGACGAACTGATCCGGCAGGGTGTCATCGGCATCGCCGGGGTGGACACCCGCTCAATCGTCCGACACCTGCGCACCCGGGGCGCCATGGCGGCGGGGGTTTTCTCCGGTCCTGCGCTCGCTGACGAGGCCGAGTTGCTGAGCAGGGTCCGCAGCCAGCCCGCGATGCTCGGTGCCGACCTGTGCGGGGAGGTCAGCGCACCCGAGAGCTACATCGTGCAACCGCTCGGCACGCACCGTTTCACCGTCGCCGCGCTGGATCTGGGGATCAAAACCAATACACCGCGGAACTTTGCCCGACGCGGCGTCCGCACCCACGTGTTGCCGTCGACCGCGCCGTTCGACGCGATCACCGAGTTGAAGCCCGATGGGGTTTTCCTGTCCAACGGTCCCGGCGACCCCGCGACCGCCGACCGGGTCGTGGCAGTCACCAGAGAGGTTCTCGGGGCCGGGATTCCGCTGTTCGGAATCTGTTTCGGCAACCAGATCCTGGGCCGGGCGCTGGGGCGTTCCACCTACAAGATGGTGTTCGGTCACCGCGGTATAAACGTGCCGGTGATCGACCACGCCACCGGTCGCGTCGCGGTCACGGCGCAGAACCACGGCTTCGCCCTGGAGGGTGAGGCAGGTGAACGTTTCGATACCGACTTCGGCCCGGCCGTGGTGAGCCACACCTGCGCCAATGACGGTGTGGTGGAGGGTGTCCGGCTCGTCGACGGCAGGGCGTTCTCGGTGCAGTACCACCCCGAGGCGGCCGCCGGCCCGCACGATGCCAACTACCTGTTCGACCAGTTCGTCGACCTCATGGAGAGCGCCGGATGACCCGCCGCGTCCCGAGCGTGCGTGTCGGTGCACCGACCCGCCGCTGGCGGTGGACCGATGCGCACGCTCGGGGCGAGATAGGGGAGCGTTAGATGCCACGCCGTACCGACCTCAACCATGTTCTGGTGATCGGATCCGGACCGATCATCATCGGGCAGGCCTGCGAGTTCGACTACTCGGGTACCCAGGCCTGTCGGGTCCTGCGCGCCGAGGGTTTGACGGTGAGCCTGGTGAACTCCAACCCGGCCACGATCATGACCGATCCCGAGTACGCCGACTACACCTATGTCGAGCCGATCACCCCGGCGTTCGTTGAGAAGGTCATAGCTCAACAGGCCGCCCGGGGCAGACCGATTGACGCGCTGCTGGCCACTCTGGGCGGCCAGACCGCGTTGAACACCGCTGTGGCGTTATCCGAACACGGGGTGCTCGACCGTTACGGAGTGGAACTGATCGGCGCGGACTTCGAGGCCATCCAGCGCGGCGAGGACCGGCAGAAGTTCAAGGACATCGTCGGCTCGGTAGGTGGGGAATCCGCGCGCAGTCGCGTGTGCTTCACCATGGCGGAGGTTCGCGAGACAGTCCATGATCTCGGCCTGCCGGTGGTGATCCGGCCGTCGTTCACCATGGGCGGGCTGGGTTCCGGTATGGCGCATTCGCACGAGGATGTCGAACGGATGGCGGGGGATGGGCTGGCTGCCTCCCCGAGCGCGAACGTGTTGATCGAGGAATCCATCTTCGGCTGGAAGGAGTACGAGCTCGAGTTGATGCGCGACGGCAAGGACAACGTCGTGGTGGTCTGCTCGATCGAGAACGTCGACCCGATGGGTGTGCACACCGGCGACTCGGTCACGGTGGCGCCGGCAATGACGCTGACCGACCGCGAGTACCAGGTGATGCGCGATCTGGGTATCGCGATCCTCCGCGAGGTCGGCGTCGACACCGGTGGCTGCAACATCCAGTTCGCCGTCAATCCGGCCGACGGTCGGCTGATCGTCATTGAAATGAATCCGCGGGTCTCGCGGTCCAGTGCGCTGGCCTCCAAGGCCACTGGGTTCCCGATCGCGAAGATCGCCGCGAAGCTGGCCATCGGCTACACCCTCGACGAGATCCTCAACGACATCACCAGGCAAACCCCGGCCTGCTTCGAGCCGACCCTGGACTACGTGGTGGTCAAGGCGCCCCGGTTCGCCTTCGAGAAGTTCCCCGGCGCCGACCCGACCCTGACCACCACGATGAAATCGGTCGGCGAGGCAATGTCGATGGGCCGTAATTTCGTCGAGGCACTCGGCAAGGTGATGCGATCCCTGGAGACGACCCGGACCGGGTTCTGGACCGGAGCCGACGCCGACTACGGTGGCGATGCCGGCGATGTGGATGCGATCCTGGCCCGGCTGCGCAACCCCGTGGAGGGCCGGCTGTACGACATCGAGCTGGCGTTGCGGCTGGGTGCCGAAGTGGAACGGGTCGCCGAGGCGTCCGGGGTCGACCCGTGGTTCGTGGATCAGATCCGTGGCCTGGTGACCCTGCGCGCGGAACTGAGCGCCGCGCCGGTCCTGGATGCCGACCTGCTGCGGCGCGCCAAGCACAACGGACTCTCGGACCGTCAGGTTGCCGCGCTCCGCCCCGAACTGGCGGGTGAGACCGGCGTGCGGACGCTGCGCCGCCGGCTGGGTATCCACCCGGTGTTCAAGACGGTCGATACCTGCGCGGCGGAGTTCGAAGCCAAGACCCCGTACCACTATTCGACCTATGAACTCGATCCGGCGGCTGAGACGGAAGTAGCCCCGCAGACCGAGAAGCCCAAGGTCCTCATCCTCGGCAGCGGACCGAACCGGATCGGACAGGGGATCGAATTCGACTACAGCTGCGTTCATGCGGCCACCACGTTGTCCGCAGCGGGTTTCGAGACCGTCATGATCAACTGCAACCCGGAGACCGTCTCGACCGACTACGACACCGCTGACCGGCTGTATTTCGAACCGCTCACATTCGAGGACGTGTTGGAGGTCTACCTCGCCGAATCACGGTCCGGCGAGGGAGGTCCGGGCGTGGTGGGCGCTATCGTCCAACTCGGCGGGCAAACCCCGCTGGGACTGGCCCATCAGCTCGAGGACGCCGGTGTGCCGATCGTCGGCACCCGGCCGGAGGCCATCGACCTCGCCGAAGACCGTGGCCGGTTCGGTCAGGTGCTGGTCAACGCTGGTCTGCCCGCACCGAAGTTCGGTACTGCAACGAGTTTCGAGGAGGCCCGGGAGATCGCCGCGGGTATCGGCTACCCCGTGCTGGTGCGGCCCTCCTACGTGCTGGGCGGGCGCGGTATGGAGATCGTCTACGACGAGGAGACCCTGCACGGTTACATCACGCGGGCCACCCAGTTGTCGCCCGAGCACCCCGTCCTCGTCGACCGGTTCCTCGAAGATGCCATCGAAATCGACGTCGACGCCCTCTGTGATGGCACCGAGGTCTACATCGGCGGGGTGATGGAGCACATCGAGGAGGCCGGAATCCACTCCGGGGATTCCGCCTGTGCGCTACCCCCGGTGACGCTGGGCCGCAGTGACATCGAGGCGGTCCGGCACGCGACGGAGGCGATTGCGCACGGAGTGGGCGTGGTGGGACTGTTGAACGTCCAGTACGCGCTCAAGGACGATGTGCTCTACGTCTTGGAGGCCAACCCGCGTGCCAGCCGCACCGTGCCGTTCGTCTCCAAAGCGACCGCAGTGCCGCTGGCTAAGGCCTGTGCGCGAGTTATGCTGGGCACCAGCATTTCCCAACTGCGGGCTGAGGGTCTTCTGCTTGCCCACGGTGACGGGTCCAGCCCGGACCCACATGTCCCGATAGCGGTCAAGGAAGCGGTGCTGCCGTTCCGGCGATTCCGGCGGGTGGACGGTTCCGGCGTGGACTCGCTGCTCGGACCGGAGATGAAGTCGACCGGTGAGGTCATGGGAATCGATCACGACTTCGGCAGCGCATTCGCGAAAAGCCAGGCAGCGGCCTATGGATCGCTGCCCACCGAAGGGACTGTTTTCGTATCGGTGGCCAACCGCGATAAGCGCTCGCTGGTATTCCCGGTCAAACGGCTCGCCGATCTGGGTTTCCGGGTGCTGGCCACCGAGGGAACTGCGGAGATGTTGCGCCGCAACGGAATTCCGTGCGATATCGTGCGCAAACACTTTGAGACCCCCCGGGAAGGCCGGTCGGCGATGACCGCGATCGATGCCATCAACGCCGCCGAGGTCAACATGGTGATCAACACCCCCTACGGCAATTCCGGTCCGCGGGTGGACGGTTACGAGATTCGTTCTGCCGCAGTCGCGATGAATATTCCCTGTATCACCACTGTGCAGGGTGCATCAGCCGCTGTGCAGGGAATCGAAGCCGCTATCCGCGGTGATATCGGAGTCCGGTCGCTACAAGAGCTACATGCCGCTCTCGGTGAGGCCTGAGGTGCGGGGCCAGGAGGGTTTCGGCGCCCGGCTGGCCGCCGCGATTGCGACCCGCGGGCCGCTGTGTGTGGGGATCGACCCGCATCCCGAGCTGATGGCTGCCTGGGGCCTGCCGGCGACCGTCGACGGGCTCGGCCGTTTCTGCGATATCTGCATCGAGGCCTACACCGGGTTCGCGGTGGTCAAGCCGCAGGTGGCTTTCTTCGAGGTGTACGGAGCGGCCGGATTCTCGGTGCTGGAGCGAACCACCGCGGCCCTGCGGTCGGCGGGAGTCCTGGTGCTGGCCGACGCCAAACGAGGTGATATCGGATCGACCATGGCCGCCTACGCGCAGGCCTGGGCTGCTGACGGGCCGATTGCCGGCGATGCGGTCACCGTCTCGCCGTACCTGGGATTCGGGTCCTTGTCGCCACTGCTCGATGTCGCCGCGGCGCACGGCCGTGGGGTCTTCGTCCTGGCCGCCACCTCGAATCCGGAGGGCGCCGGGGTGCAGCGTGCCCTCATCGGCGGACGCACGGTGGCGCAGAGCATCGTCGATGCAGCGGCGGCGGTCAATGAGAGAGCCGCACCGGAACCGGGCTCGGTGGGGGTGGTGATCGGCGCGACACTGGACCGCGTTGCCGGCGCCGTCCCTGATCTGAGCGGACTCGGGGGGCCTGTCCTGGTGCCCGGAGTCGGTGCCCAGGGGGGGCGTCCGGAAACGCTGTCCGGACTCGGTGGGGCGCGGGCCGGGCAGCTGCTGCCCGCGGTCTCGAGGGAGATTCTGCGGGCCGGTCCGAATCCGGCTGCGGTCCGCGCGGCCGGGGAGCGGCTGCGCGACGCGGTTGCGTACCTGGCCTGACCCATCGCCGCGACACGCACGACACGCCGTAGGTGCGCGGATCGGACGTGAGTTTGATCGCAGGTGTGGGCGGCTGACCCTGGATTCCGGCCCACTGCCCTTCGTGTCATGGGCAAAAGCCCTGCTAGAGGGAAAATCCGTGACTGAAATGGTTCGGTCGGCTGAACCATCCGGCGAGGGATTCGATGGATTCGGCCCCCTTCCCGGCTCGATGATCAGCAGTGCCAGCCCGGTGAGTTTTCGCCTTTGGAGCGGGGGCGGGTTAGATTTCGTCGGACGACGTGGGTACGGTCGGCGTCGCTGGCTGAAGTACCCGGCCCAGGCAAAACAATGATGGTGATGAGACGGAGGAACCCGTGGCCCTTCCCCAGTTGACCGATGAGCAGCGCGCCGCAGCCTTGGAGAAGGCTGCCGCCGCCCGTCGGATACGTGCTGAGCTGAAGGATCGGCTCAAGCGCGGCGGCACAAACCTCACGCAGGTGCTCAAGGACGCCGAGACCGACGAGGTGCTCGGCAAGATGAAGGTTTCGGCCCTGCTCGAAGCGCTGCCCAAGGTGGGCAAGGTCAAGGCGCAAGAGATCATGACCGAGCTGGAGATCGCTCCCACTCGCCGGCTGCGGGGGCTCGGAGACCGGCAGCGCAAGGCCTTGCTGGAAAAGTTCTCCTGAGTCCTGCCCGAATTTTGTCGGTCTGGCCAAGTTGGTGAACACCGGCGGCGAGCCGGACAGCGCAGGCGGGTCTTCCCCACAGACAGCTGGGCGAGGACGTGTGCTCGTGCTTTCCGGCCCGTCTGCCGTCGGTAAGTCGACCGTCGTTCGGCGCCTGCGCGAGCAGGTGCCGAATCTGTTTTTCAGCGTGTCGGCCACCACACGCGAACCCCGTCCGGGCGAGGTCGACGGGTCAGACTACGCGTTCGTGACCCCCACCCGGTTCCAGCAACTCGTCGATGGTGGCGAGCTGCTGGAATGGGCTGAGATCCACGGTGGACTGCACCGGTCCGGCACTCCGGCGGAGCCGGTGCGGCGGGCCGCCGCCGCCGGTCGGCCGGTGCTGATCGAGGTCGATCTCGCCGGTGCTCGCGCAGTCAAGCTGACCATGCCCGACGCCGTGAGCGTGTTTCTGGCACCACCCAGCCGGGAGGCGCTGAAGCAGCGGCTGGTGGGCCGCGGCACCGAATCTCCGGACCGGATGGCGCGCCGGCTGGCCACCGCCGATGCCGAACTGGCCGCCAAGGATGAGTTCGACGTCGTCGTGGTGAACAGCCAATTGGAGTCCGCCTGCGCCGAATTGGTATCGTTGCTGCTAGGAAACGCGCCGGAGCCGGCGTGAGCGGTCGGAGTCGACCTCCCAAACGGGCCCATCGAATCGAAACTCACCGCCAGGCAAAGGTCAGGAGAAAAACCACGTGACAACCACAGCGGATCATTACGATCCAGCCCCCGGTGCTGCCAGTGCCTACGACACACCGCTGGGCATCACCAACCCGCCGATCGATGAGCTACTGGCCCGGGTCTCCAGCAAGTACGCCCTGGTGATCTATGCCGCCAAGCGGGCGCGACAGATCAACGACTACTACAACCAACTCGGCGAGGGCATCCTCGAGTACGTCGGTCCGCTGGTCGAGCCGGGTCTGCAGGAGAAGCCGCTGTCGATCGCGCTGCGCGAGATCCACGGCGACAAGCTCGAGCACACCGAGGGCGAGTAACCGCGTTCGGCGCGGGTCGGCTATGCGCCCCAAGCGGATCATCGTCGGCGTGGCCGGCGGTATCGCCGCCTACAAGTCCTGCTCGGTGGTCCGCCAACTCAGCGAAGCCGGACACCAGGTACGGGTCGTTCCCACCGAATCGGCTCTCCGATTCGTCGGCGCTGCGACCTTCGAGGCGCTGTCCGGCCATCCGGTCCGGACCGGGGTATTCGAAGATGTCCCTGATGTTCCGCACGTTCGGATGGGGCAGGACGCCGACCTCGTGCTGGTGGCGCCCGCGACCGCGGACCTGCTCGCTCGCGCGGCGATCGGCCGTGCCGACGATCTGCTGACCGCCACCCTTCTGACCGCCCGCTGCCCGGTGCTGCTGGCCCCGGCCATGCACACCGAGATGTGGCAGCACCCGGCGACCGTGGACAACGTGGCAACCCTCCGCCGTCGCGGCGTCGCGGTGCTCGAACCTGCATTCGGCCGGCTCACCGGCGCCGATACCGGCGCGGGGCGCCTGCCCGAGCCCGACGAGATCACCACGTTCGCCGAGCTGCTGCTGGCTCGGGCTGATGCCCTCAGACACAATCTGGCCGGCGCCAAGGTGCTCGTGACCGCCGGGGGCACCCGGGAGGCGCTGGACCCGGTGCGCTTCATCGGTAACCGGAGTTCCGGCAAGCAGGGGTATGCGGTCGCGCGGGTCGCCGTGCAACGCGGTGCGGATGTCACCCTCATCGCGGGCAATACCTCAGGGCTTGCCGACCCTGCGGGGGTGCAGATCGTGCGCGTGACCTCGGCGGCTCAGATGCATGAGGCGGTGTCCAAACACGCACCGGGGGCCCACGTGCTGGTGATGGCCGCCGCGGTCGCCGACTTCCGGCCCGCGCATGCGGCGACCAGCAAGATCAAAAAGACCAATGACGCTCGAGATATGCCTACGCTGGATCTGGTACGCACCGAGGACGTGCTTGCCGGCGCGGTACAACAGCGAGCCGACGGACAGCTGCCCGATATGCGCGTGATCGTCGGGTTCGCCGCCGAGACCGGCGATGCCAACGGCGACGTACTGTTCCATGCTCGTGCCAAACTTCGACGCAAAGCCTGTGATCTGCTGGTCGTCAATGCGGTCGGGGACGGCCGGGCATTCGAAGTGGACAGCAATGACGGTTGGCTGCTGGGTGCCGACGGTACCGAGGTGGCACTCGAACACGGCTCCAAGACATTGATGGCCAGTCGTATCGTGGACGCGGTCGCCGCGCTGCTGAGAACCGGCAGCGGTTAGCATAGCGGCGCCCCGGGCATAGCCCCGGCGGACGACACGACAAATCAGCCCGTCCACATACCGAAGGGGATTCACCACGTGAGCGAGAAAGGGCGGCTCTTCACCAGCGAGTCGGTAACCGAGGGACACCCCGACAAGATCTGCGACGCGATCAGCGACTCGGTGCTGGACTCCCTGCTGGCGGACGACCCGAACTCACGCGTGGCGGTTGAGACACTGGTGACCACCGGGCAGGTACATGTCGTCGGCGAGGTCACCACCGCGGCGAAAGGTGCGTTCGCCGACATCACCGATACGGTCCGCGAGCGCATCCTGGCGATTGGCTACGACTCCTCGGAGAAAGGCTTCGACGGGGTCACCTGCGGGGTGAACATCGGCATCGGTCGCCAATCGCCGGATATCGGCCAGGGAGTGGACAAGGCCCACGAAGCCCGGGTCGAGGGGGCAGCTGATCCTCTCGACTCCCAGGGTGCCGGCGACCAGGGCCTGATGTTCGGCTACGCGATCCGTGACACCCCGGAGTTGATGCCCCTGCCCATTGCGCTGGCGCACCGGTTGTCCCGGCGGCTGACCGAGGTCCGCAAGAATCAGGTACTCGACTACCTGCGCCCGGACGGCAAGACCCAGGTCACCATCCAGTACGCCGGAGACACGCCGATCCGGCTGGATACCGTTGTGCTGTCCACCCAGCATGCCGACGGTGTCGACCTGACGAATACGCTCAGCCCCGATATCCGGGAGAAGGTCGTCAATACCGTCCTGGCCGAATTGGCGCACGAGACCATGGACACCTCAGACTTCCGGCTGCTGGTGAACCCGACCGGCAACTTCGTGGTCGGAGGTCCGATGGGCGACGCCGGGCTCACCGGCCGCAAGATCATCGTCGACACCTACGGCGGCTGGGCCCGCCACGGCGGCGGTGCGTTCTCCGGGAAGGACCCGTCAAAGGTGGATCGCTCGGCGGCGTACGCGATGCGTTGGGTGGCCAAGAACGTCGTCGCCGCGGGCCTGGCGGAGCGGGTGGAGGTTCAGGTGGCCTATGCGATCGGCAAGGCCGCGCCGGTCGGGCTGTTCGTCGAGACCTTCGGTACCGAGACCGTTGACCCGGCCCGTATCGAGAAAGCCATCACGGCGGTGTTCGACCTGCGGCCGGGTGCGATCGTTCGCGATCTGAACCTGCTGCGGCCGATCTACGCCCAAACGGCGGCATACGGTCACTTCGGCCGCAATGACCTGGATCTGCCGTGGGAGCGGCTGGACAAGGTCGAGGATCTCAAGAACTCCGTCTAGCTCGACATCGGCTCACGCCGGGCGGCGGTCAGCCGATGTCGGGCTGTCGGCGATCAGCTACCGATGAACTGGTCGAACGCCCACTGGTATTGCGCCGGGACCACCTGGACGCCGCACTGGCTCTGCAGGGTCCCGAGCGGCGAGAGGATCGATTTGAAGCCGGCGTACTCCTGCGGATTGCTGCTGGCGTAGTCGGAGATGGTCTTCTGCGCCTCGGCCTGGGGCTGCAGCGCCGCGGTCATCAGCATCTTGTTGCCGTCCGGGTGAGCGTTCATGTAGTCCTGGGCCTGCTGGGTGATAGACGAGACCTGGCTGTCCACCGCCGCGGGGCTGCAGTCCGGTGCCGCTGAGGCCATGGGCGCACCCAGCCCGGCCAGGGCGAAACCTGTTACGAGGGTGCCGGTACAGGCGCTCGCGATGCGTCGGGATGTCATAAGTCGTTCTTCCTCCAGGATTGCGATATGTGCTGTCGGCGTGTGCTTTCATTGTGGCCTGTCGTTCCCGCCCCGACAAACGTTACTGGTCACGGCGTTACCGGTCACCGCGCTGGTACAGCGCGGCTCGCAGCGCCATGATTCCGCGTTTGGTGGCCTCGGTGGCGGCCGGGACCACCCCGGAGTAGCCGAGATAGCCGTGCACCAGGGTCGTGGCGTGATGTAACTCCACCTCGACCCCCGCGTCGGCCAGCAGGTCGGCGTAACGCGCTCCGTCGTCGCGCAGCGGGTCGTGACCGGCCACCGCGACATAGGCCGGCGCCAAACCGCGGAGGTCCCGGGCCCGGCCCGGGGCCAACCCGGCAGGCGGATCGGACAGGTCGAGATGGCCGGCATACCACCGGGTGAACGCGGCGATCGCCGCCTGGTCCAGCACCGGCGCGTCGGCGTTCTCGGCGAAAGACGGCAGTGCGGTATCCCACATTGTCGACGGGTACCAAAGCAGCTGAAACACCACCGCCGGCCCGGCACCGGTCCGGAGTCGGTCCCGGGCGCGCTGGGCGACCACCGCCGCCAGGGTGCCGCCGGCCGAGTCGCCGGCCACTGCCAGCCGTGAGCCGTCCGCACCGAACCGGGCGGCGTTTCCGGCGACCCAGCAGGTCGCCGCCCACACGTCATCGACCGCGGCCGGGTAGGGGTGCTCGGGAGCCAGCCGATAATCCACTGAGACCACGACGGTCCGGGCGCCCGCCGCATGCTCCCGGGCAGTCGTGTCGTGGGTATCGAGATCGCCGAGCGCGAACCCGCCGCCGTGGAAGAACATCGTCACGGGATAGGACCGGACGCCGGGGCCCTCAGCCCGGGGCTGGTCTGGCGGCCAGTACACCCGTGCCGGGATGGGACCGACCGGACCATCGATTCGGATGTCCTCGACCCGAAGTTCAGGGTGAAGTGGGCGGCGCGGCAGCTCGCGCAACCGGCGGCGCGCGTCTTCGACACCGCCCTCCGCGATCAGCCGGAACGGAACCGCTTGCAGTACCTTCTGCAGGACGGCATCGACAGGCGGCCTACCGGCAGAGTCGGACATCACCACACGGTACGCAGCCGCAGCAGCACGGCGCAGGTGGTGGCCGGCCGGCCTGGGAGCTGGCGGTAGTCCGACAGTGGACCGGCAGTGGCCTGACGCGGGCCCGGCTGGAGGACATCACATGGGAACGCAGGGCAGGATCGGGATCGGCGGCCGGCGCATTTCCTATCTGGAGGTCGTGATCCGGACGGACCGCTGGTACTGCACAACCATGGAGGCCCCTCCAGCCGATTGGAGGCCGACCTCTTCGAGTCCGCCGCTGAATCCAACGGGGTGAAACTGGTGGTGCCGGACCGGCCGGGTATCGGGCGGTCTGATCCGGACCGGGACAGGACCTTTGAGTCCTGGGCCGGTGACCTGCTGGTGCTGGCCGACTCCTTCGGCGCGGAGGAATTCGCGGTCACCGGATGGTCGGAGGGGGGTCCCTGGGCGCTGGCCGCGGCCGCCTATCTCGACCCGGCCCGACTCGTTCACGTCTCGACTATCGCCGGCGGTTGCTATGGGACCTTCGGGGCGAATTGGGCTGCTCCGTTGTTGAGCGCCCAGGACGCCGTGGGCGGTCGGTTGGCGCTGCACTTCCGCCCGGGCCTCACCCTGATGTATTGCCTGCTCGGCGTCGTCGCGACCCACTTCCCGCGTGGATATGCGAATGCGATCAGTAGGGTTGCGGGCGGCGCCGATCTGGAGGTGCTGGCCGATGACGCGGTGATGGAGATCATTCTGTCGGCATCCAGAGAGTGTTTCCGGCAGGGCGCCCGGGGGTTGGCCGCCGACGCCCAACTGATCTACGCAGCCTGGCCGTTCGATATCACGCGGGTGGAACGCGCGGTGCACTTCTGGCAGGGAACGGATGACACCTTCGTTCCGGCGGCCATCAACAGGGAGATCGCCGACCGGACCCCGGAATCGGTCTGGCATGCCGTGGACGGTGGCGGTCACTTCATTGCGGTGAGTCATGCCACCGAAATTCTGGCGGCGGCGGCCAACGATCTCCGGTAGTCCGGTCGCGGTTGTTCGTGGTCCGGCCCGGCCATCGTGCCGGCCGCGGTTTCTTGTCGGTACCCGTCGTTATCGTCGCGATGAACATCCAATCGAGGGGGAGAGACCGTATGACCAACACCGACAAGACGCTGATCGCGGCACTGCTGGACCGCTCCGGCTCGATGGAGGTGATCGCCGAGGACATGCGGGGCGGGTTTGACGCGTTCATGGCCAGGGAAAGCGCGCAGACCGGCACCGCCCTGGTGACGCTGGCCCAGTTCGATCACGAGTACAACGTCGTCTACCGCGATCAGCCGACGGAGGCGGTGCCGCCGTTAACGCTGGAGCCGCGCGGGCGCACCGCCCTGCTCGACGCGATCGGCCGCTTCGTGACCGAGGTCGGCGCCGGTCTGGCGGCGCTCCCGGAGCAGGATCGCCCCGGCGAGGTGACCGTCCTGGTGATAACCGACGGCTTGGAGAACGCCAGCGCCGAGTGGACCATCGAGGGTGTGCGGACGCTCATCGCCCACCAGGAGACCGTCTACTCGTGGGACTTCGTCTTCCTCGGCGCCAACATGGACGCCGTCGGGGTCGGTCGTACTCTCGGTTTCGCCCCGGGCAAGTCGCTGACCTACGACGCCGACGGCGATGCCGTGCACGGGGCCTGGGACGCGGTGTCGAATTACAACGCCCGCAAACGGTCCTGCCCGGCCGGACAGCCGGCTGCGTCGATAGCCTTCGAGGACGCCGAGCGCCTCGGGGCGCGAAAGCGGCGTTAGCCGACACCGGACGGGAGGCAGGTGAGTACAGCGGGCCGGTGTGCCGCCGAACACGAGCCGATCGCCCGGGTGCTGCCGATGTTGTCGGTGCCGCACCTCGACCGCGAGTTCGACTATCTGGTGTCAGCGGAACAGTCCGACGACGCTCAGCCGGGCGTGCGGGTCCGGGTGCGTTTTCACGGCCGACTGGTGGACGGCTACCTGCTCGAACGTCGTTCCGACACCGACCACATCGGGCAGCTCGGTTGGCTGGATCGGGTCATTTCAGCGGAACCCGTGCTCACCGCCGAGGTCCGCCGGCTCGTCGACGCGGTGGTCGCCCGCTACGCCGGCACCAGGCCCGATGTCCTGCGATTGGCGATTCCGCCGCGGCACGCCGGCGCAGAGAAAGGCCGGGTGAGCGCCCCGGCGCTGCCGGTGGTCTCCACCATCGATACCGCGGGATGGGCGCGGTACAGCCGAGGCGAGCAGTTCCTGGGGGCTTTAAGCGACGGTCGCGCCGCTCGTGCGGTGTGGCAGGCGCTGCCCGGCGAACGCTGGTTCGAGCGGTTGGCCGAGGCGGCCGCGGCGGCGGTGAGCGGTGGTTACGGTGTGCTGGCCGTCGTGCCCGACCAGCGTGATGTCGAGGCGCTCTGGCGGGCGGCGACCGCTCTGGTCGACGAGTCCGCTGTCGTCGCGTTGGCCGCGGGTCTGGGGCCGTCCGCCCGGTATCGGCGATGGCTCTCGGTTCTGCGGGGGGAGGCCAGGCTGGTCATCGGCACCCGCAGTGCGGTGTTCGCACCGGTGGACCGGCTTGGCTTGGTCATCATCTGGGATGACGGTGACGACACCCTGGCCGAACCCCGTGCCCCCTATCCACATGCCCGGGAGGTCGGCATGCTGCGCGCACACCAGTTGCGCTGCGCTGCGATTGTCGGCGGTTACGCCCGCACTGCCGAGGCCCAGGCCCTCATCGGCACCGGTTGGGCGCATGACCTGGTGGGCCCGCGCGCGGTGGTCCGGGCCCGCGCTCCCCGGGTCATCGCGCTCGAGGACGACGGCTATGCCGAGGAACGCGATCCGGCGGCCCGCACCGCCCGACTGCCGTCGATGGCGTTGCGGGCCGCCCGGTCGGCCCTGGACCGCGGCGCCCCGGTGCTGGTTCAGGTTCCGCGCCGCGGCTACCTTCCATCGGTGGCCTGCGGCCGGTGCCGGACCATCGCCCGGTGTCGACACTGTATGGGACCGCTGTCCGTGGCCGACCGGGACGCGGGCGGCGCGGCCTGCCGATGGTGCGGGCGGATCGATATCGCGCCGCGCTGCCGACGTTGCGGTGCCGAGGCGATCCGGGCCGTCGTGGTGGGCACCCGGCGCACCGCCGAGGAGCTTGGCCGCGCCTTTCCGGGCAGCGCGGTGATCACCTCGGCGGGCGATGCGATTCATCCCGAGATCGACCCCGGTCCGGCACTGGTGGTGGCCACGCCCGGCGCCGAGCCCCGGGCCCCGGACGGATACGGGGCCGCGCTGCTGCTGGACGGCTGGTCGCTGCTGGGCCGTCAGGATCTCCGCGCCGCCGAGGACACCCTGCGCCGCTGGATGGCGGCCGCCGCCCTGGTGCATCCCCGCACCGATGGCGGGGTGGTGGCCGTGGTCGCGGAATCGACCATCCCGACCGTGCAGGCGCTGATCAAGTGGGATCCGGTAGGTCACGCCGAAACGGAACTGGCCGCCCGGGCCGCCGTAGGCCTGCCACCGGCGGTGCATATGGCCGCCATCGACGGCGCTGCGGACTCGGTCGCCGCCCTGATCGAACAGTCTGAACTGCCGGAGGATGCCGATGTGCTCGGCCCGGTCGACCTACCTCCGGGGGTGCGGCGGCCGCCGTCCGCCGCGGCCGGCGAACCGGTGATCCGCATGCTCATCCGGGTCCGGCATGAAGAGGGTCTGGCGCTGGCCGGCGGGCTGCGCCGGGCGATAGCCGTCAACAGTGCCCGGCACGACCACGAAGCGGTTCGGGTCCAGATTGACCCGCTGCACATCGGCTGACACACCCGCGCGGCTAGGCTCTATCTTCGACGGGCGAGCCCAGTCGACCCCGCCGATAGCCGGCGTTGGTGTCGGGGCCAACAGAGGTATCTGAGGTATCAGAGGAGGTTCGTGGTGACCCCGGTGCTGATTCTGGTGTTGGTGCTCGCGGTGGCCGTACTCATCGGGTTCGTTGCCGGGCATAACAAGCTGCGGGCCGCCGATGTCCTGGCCGATGAGGCCCTGGGCGGGATCGACGTCCAGCTCACTCGACGTGCCTCGCTGATCCCGAGCCTGATGAGCACCGTGCAGGGCTTCGCCACCCACGAGCGCGCGGTGCTCGCACACGTCGCCGATGCGCAGGCCGCACTGACCGCCGCGACCACCGGACGCTCGGTCGCGCAGCGCACCTTCGCGGAACAGCAGTTCGACTCGGCGGTCGGGCAGGTGCTGGCTCTGGGGCAGGTCTACCCGCAGCTGAACTCGTCGAACAACTTCCTGAACCTGCAGCAGAATCTGGCCGACACCGAGGACAAGCTCGCATTCGCCCGGCAGTACTACAACGACGCCGCAGCCACCGTCAACCGTCTGCGCAGCACCATTCCCTGGATGTTCGTGGCGGGGATGGCCGGTGTTGGCGAGCGGGAGTTCTACCGGGTGCCGAAATGATCGCGCCACCGGGATCGGTGGTCTAGGCGGATGCGAATCGTCTTCGCGGGCACCCCGACGGCGGCGCTGCCGTCACTGCGCCGGTTGATCGACTCCCCGCACCACGACGTGGTGGCGGTGCTGACCCGCCCGGATGCGGTGGCGGGCCGGCGGGGCACACCGGCGCCGGCCCCGGTGGCGCGACTGGCCACCGCCGCAGGAATCCCGGTGCTGCGGCCGGCGCGCCCCAATTCCCCGGATTTCCTCGCCGAACTCGCGGCGCTGGCCCCGCAGTGCTGTGCGGTGGTGGCCTACGGGGCACTGCTGAGCGCTGAACTACTGGCTGTGCCGGCGCACGGCTGGGTCAATCTGCACTTCTCGCTGCTGCCCGCCTGGCGCGGGGCTGCCCCGGTGCAGGCCGCGATCGCCGCGGGTGACACCGTCACCGGCGCAACGACATTCCAGATCGAACCGGCACTTGACTCCGGCCCGGTCTACGGGGTGGTTACCGAGACGATTCGTCCCGAGGACACCGCCGGCGACCTTCTGGAGCGGCTGGCCGGATCGGGGGCGGCGCTGTTGGAGGCCACCATGGACGGGATCGCTGAGGGTTCGCTCACACCCGTGCCGCAGTCGACGGAGGGGGTCAGCACCGCTCCGAAGCTGACGGTGGCACAGGGCCGAATCCGATGGGATCTGCCGGCTCAGGTCGTCGAACGCCGAATCAGGTCGGTCACCCCCGACCCGGGAGCGTGGACGATGATCGGCGAGTTGCGCATCAAACTCGGCCCGGTCAGCCTGGACCAGACCGCTGCGGCCCTGGCCCCCGGCGAGATCGAGGTACAGCGTTCCCGGGTGCTGATCGGCACCGGCTCCGAGCCGGTACTGCTCGGGCAGGTTCAGCCGCCCGGCAAGAAGCCGATGGCCGCGGCGGATTGGGCCCGCGGCGCCCGTCTCGGCACCGGAGTGCGCGCCTCGTGACCCAACGCCGCCGTCCCGGCGGGGACCAGCGACCGGCCCGCCGGTCTCGCCGCGCCCCGCTGGATCCGGCCCGCCGTGCGGCGTTCGACGTGCTGCGCGCGGTCTCCGAACGCGATGCCTACGCCAACCTTGCGCTACCCGCACTGCTGGCCGAGCGCGGGATCACCGGCCGGGACGCGGCTTTCGCGACCGAGCTGACCTACGGCACCTGCCGCACCCGTGGCCTGCTGGACGCGGTCATCTCCGCCGCGGCCGGTCGGGCGCTCGATCAGATCGACCCGGTGCTTCTGGATCTGCTCCGGCTGGGCGCCTATCAGTTGCTGCGGACCAACGTCGCACCGCATGCCGCGGTATCGACGACCGTGGAGGCGGCCGGCGCGGAGTTCGACACCGCCCGAGCCGGCTTCGTCAATGCCGTACTGCGCCGGATCGCCGGCCGCGACGAAAGTTCCTGGCTGGCCGAACTCGCCCCGCCCGCGGCCACCGACCCGGTCGGCCACGTCGCGTTCATCCACGCCCACCCGCGCTGGATCGCCCAGGCCTTCGCCGACGCTCTCGGAGCCGGCGCAGGTGAACTCGGCGCCGCCCTGGCCGCCGACGATGCCCGGCCGGCCGTCCATCTGGCCGCCCGGCCGGGGGCGCTAACCGCCGCCGAACTCGCCGAGGAGGTCGGCGGGACGGTCGGGCGGTTCTCGCCCTATGCCGTGTATCTCAGCGGCGGAGACCCCGGCCGGTTGGCCCCGGTTCGCGACGCGCGGGCGCTGGTCCAGGATGAGGGCAGCCAACTGGTGGCCCGCGCTCTGGTGGCGGCACCACTGGTCGGCGAGGACGCGGGCCGCTGGCTGGACCTGTGCTCCGGACCGGGCGGTAAGACCGCGTTGCTTGCCGCCGTCGCGGCCCAACGCGGTGCGACGGTCACCGCCGTGGAACCCAACCCCCGGCGGGCCGATATGGTCGAGCAGAACACCCGGGGTCTGACCGTCGAGGTGGTGCGGGCCGACCGCCGCGAGCCGCCGCTGCCCGCATCCGGTTTTGACCGGGTGCTGGTCGATGCACCCTGCACGGGCCTGGGCGCGTTGCGTCGCCGCCCGGAGGCACGGTGGCGTCGGACGCCGGCCGACGTACCGGCTCTGGGCAAACTTCAGCGCGAGTTGCTTGCCTCGGCGATCGGGCTGGCTCGCCCGGGCGGCGTGGTGCTGTACGCGACGTGTTCTCCGCATCTGGCCGAGACCGTCGGTGTGGTTTCCGACGCCATACGGCGTCATCCGGTCACCGCCCTCGATGCCCGGGCGCTGTTCGCGCCGGTCGAGGATGTTGGCGCCGGCCCCTTCGTGCAACTGTGGCCGCACCGGCACGGTACCGACGCCATGTTCGCCGCCGTGCTGCGCAAGGACGGGTAACCGAGCCCGATTACCCCGGGCTTTACAGTGACAGCCATGGCAACACCCAGCAGGCCGATGATCGCGCCGTCGATTCTGTCCGCCGACTTCGCCCGCCTCGCTGATGAGGCCGCGGCCGTGGCGGGGGCCGACTGGCTGCACGTCGACGTGATGGACGCGCACTTCGTGCCGAACCTGACCCTGGGCCTGCCGGTGGTGCAGAGCCTGCTGCGGGCGACTGGCATTCCACTGGACTGCCATCTGATGATCGACGCCCCGGATCGCTGGGCGCCCGGCTATGCCGAAGCCGGATCCCACAACGTCACCTTTCACGCCGAGGCGACCGACAATCCGGTCGCGGTGGCCCGCGATATCCGCGCCGCGGGGGCGAAGGCGGGCCTGGCCGTCAAACCCGGGACCGCACTGGATCCGTATCTGGATATCCTGCGCGATTTCGACACCCTGCTGGTGATGTCGGTGGAGCCGGGTTTCGGCGGTCAGAGTTTCATTCCCGAAGTCCTGGCAAAGGTCACAGCGGCGCGCCGATTGGTCGATGCGGGAGAGTTGACCGTTCTGGTCGAGATCGACGGTGGTATCAATGCCGACACCATCGAGCAGGCGGCCGCAGCGGGCGTGGACTGCTTCGTCGCGGGATCGGCGGTCTACGGGGCCGGTGATCCCGCGGTCGCGGTGGAGGCTCTCCGGCGCCGGGCCGGCGCCGCATCAGGGCATCTTCGGATATGACCCGCGTACCCGCGCGGATTTCGGCGGCCATGGGATTAGCCGTCCAACACGCGGAGGCCGTGAAGGGTTCCACGTATCCGAATCCGCCGGTGGGTGCGGTAATCCTCAGCGCCGACGGGGATGTCATCGGAGTCGGTGCGACCGAGCCGGCCGGGGGAGCGCATGCGGAGGTCGTGGCTCTGCGGGCTGCGGGCGGGAGGGCGGCCGGCGGCACCGCGGTGGTCACGTTGGAGCCCTGCAACCACCACGGGCGCACTCCGCCGTGCGTTGATGCGCTGCTGGCAGCAGGGATTTCAGCGCTCGTGTACGCCGTTGACGATCCGAACCCGGTCGCGTCCGGCGGTGCCGGACGGCTCGGGGCCGCCGGGGTGGCGGTGAGCGTCGGCGTGGATGCCGAAGAGGTGGCCGGCGGATCGCTGCGGGAATGGCTGCACCGGCAACGCACCGGGTTACCGCATGTCACATGGAAGTTTGCCACCAGCGTCGACGGCCGCAGTGCTGCTGCTGACGGGTCCTCACAATGGATCACCAGTGCGGAGGCGCGCACGGACCTGCACCGGCGCCGGGCGGCGGCAGACGCCATCATCGTCGGCACCGGGACCGTCTTCGCCGATGATCCGAGTCTCACCGCGCGGCTACCGGACGGGAGTCTGGCGCCCCGGCAGCCGCTGCGGGTTGTCGTCGGCGAACGGGAGATTCCACCGGAATCGAATGTGCTCAGCGGTGATTCGGCCACCCTGCTACTGAGGACCCGTGACCCCCTCGAGGTGATCCAGGCTCTGGCCGACCGTACCGACATCCTGGTGGAGGGCGGTCCCACCCTGGCCGGGGCTTTCCTCCGGGCCGGGGTGGTGCACCGGATTCTGGCCTACGTCGCACCGATCTTGCTGGGCGGGCCGGTCACGGCCGTCGATGACGTCGGAGTCGTCAGCATCGCGGGTGCTCTGCGCTGGAGGTACGACGGTGTCCGGCGTATCGATCCGGATCTGCTGATCAGCCTGATTCCCGCTGACTGAGTCGGCCCTACTCGTCCTCGTCCAGCGACTTGTGCTCAATGATCTCCCGGGATCCGCTGGCGCCCAATAATTCCCGGAATTGCTGGACGGTGTAGGCGGTCAACGTCGCCTGCGTTTTCGCGCGCGCGGTGGCGCTGCGGGGCAGGGCGAACAGCGGTCCGAATTCGCCGAAGTAGTCGCCGGGGCCCGCGACTTTGAGGAGTTCCTCACCGCCGCCCGGTAATTCGCGGACCATCTCGATCTCGCCGTCGGACACCACGTAGATCGACTCGCCCATGGTGCCCTGCTCGAACAGGGTCTCGTCTGCCCGAATCGCGACGGTTTCCGGTTCGTGGGTCGACGCCGAGAGGTGCGGTACCAACTCCACCACGCGATCGGCCAGTGGCAGCATCCGGGTGTCATGGGTGGCCACCACGACCACCCGGTCACCGGAGGCCAGCTCCCGGATCAGCCGAAGCACCCCTTCGACCTGGATGTAATCGAGGTGGGCGGTCGGTTCGTCGGCTATCAGCAGCGGTGGGTCCAGGGCGATGGCGCGGGCCACGGCGACCCGTTGCTGCTGCCCACCGCTGAGGTCCCCGGGCCGGTGGTGTACCCGCTCGGCGAGCCCGACGCGGTCCAGCAGTTCGGCGGCACGGTCATGGGCCTTCCGGCGCGACCACCGGGCCGCCCGCAGGGGGACCATCACGTTTTCGATCGCGGTGAGGCTGGGCACCAGATTGAATGCCTGAAACACGATGCCCACGGTGTTGCGCCGGTATTCCGACAGCGCCCGCTGGTCCAGCGTGGTCAGGTCGATATCGCCGAACTCGATCCGGCCCGCCGTCGGGTGCAGGATCCCGCCGAGGCAGGACAGCAGCGTCGTCTTCCCGCATCCGCTGGGTCCCAGCAGAATTGCCAGCGATCCCGCGGAGACGTCCAGGCTCAGCCCGTTGATCGGGCGTACGGTCTCCTGGCCGCTGGCATATTCCACGACAAGGTCTTTAATTCGCAGGTCAGACATGAATCTAAGGTCCTCCGAAGGCCACTGCCGGATCGACGACCACGGCCCGGCGCAGGCCGGCGAGGCTGGCCATGACCCCGATGGTAACCGCAACGACAGGCAAGAGCACGAAAGCGATTTGCGGAACGTCCACCCGCATCGGGAACAGCGGTCCGAGCAGAATTGACAGCGCGCCGCCCAGAACGGCGGACAACACGGCGACGATGATCGCCTGCATGGCCAGCCCGACCAGGATGGAGCGGGTCGGTACCCCGACCGCTTTGAAGACGGCGAAGTCGCGGGTTCGTTCCAGCGCCGACATGTAGATCATCGAACCGACGATCATCGCGGCCACCACCCACAGCAGGCCGGCCATCAGGCTCATCGCCTGCCGGGCACCGCTGAGCGCCCGCAGCAGGTCGTCGATCGCCCCGGCCCGGCTGACCAGCTTGAAACCACTCGGAGTGCGCTCCGGCGGGTCGATCACCCCGATAGAGGAGATCAGCGACTGACCGGAGAACAGCAGGGTCTGCGCTCCGGTGACGGTGAGAAATACATTCGGTTGTCCGGCCAGCGCCGTCGAGTCGTCGACGATCCCCACGATCTGCAGATTGCGCGAACCCACCTCGACGGTATTGCCGATCGGTTTGCCCATGGTGCTGGAGACTGCGGCCTCGTGCGGTTCGGATGGGGGGCGGCCCTCTGACACCGCGGGCATCCCCGGACCGCGCACCGGTGCCCCGAAGACGTTGACGCTGCGCGCCGAGGCTCCGTCGGGCATTGTGGCGCTGCCATAGACCAATGGCACCGCTATCGACACCCCGGGAACCTGAAGTTTGGTGGCGGCGAAGGCTGACGATCCCAGAAACGGGCCGGTGGCACCCGATTTCACCAGATAGGCGTCGACACCCAGGGAATCGACGGTTCGGGTGGCCTCCACCCGGAAGCCGTTGGCGAGACCGGTCAGGACGAGGGTCATCGCGAACACCAGTCCGGTCCCGACGATCGCGATGACGAACCGGCGCTTGCGCCACTGCAAATCACGCAGCGCCGCGGTCAGCACGTCGTTCCCGGCATGTGGGTGAGGTTACCGATCCGCCGGGGTGCCCGACGAAGGCTTGGGCCAATTGACCTCAGGGCGCTCATCCTCCGTGTCGTTCTCGATGGCGTGGGTCCCGCGGGCCCCGATCAGCAGTGCGATCGCCGCCCCGGCCAGACACACGATCATGGTGATAAAGAAGATCGAGCCGTACTGCATGGCGAATGCGGTGCGATAGCGCTGAGCCTCCCCGGCGACCTTGGCCGCCAGGGTGTCGGCCTGGGTGGTCGGCAGGGTGGCCAGGATCTGGTTGAACCGGTAGAGGCCCCAGGCCGTCAGGCCGGCGACGCCGATCAGCATCCCGGTCATCCGGGCCACCACCACCAGCGAGGAGGCGATACCGTGCTGGGCTGCCGGGACCACGCGAAGCGCAGCCGAGGTCAGCGGGCCGATCACCAGGCCCAGCCCGATTCCGGCCAGCGCGAGATCGGTATCGAAGACCGGCAGTGATACCGGCCCGAGGTGGTGACGGGCTGACATGACGTCCAGGTTCCAGTGCGACACCAGCCAGTAGGCGAACCCGGCTATCAGCATGCCGACGACGGCCACCACCCGGTCACCGATCCGGATGGCCAGCCAGCCCCCCGCCAGCGCGCCGATCGGCAGTGCGACCAGGAAGTGCAGCAGCAGGAACGCGGCGCCCACCTGGTCCTTGCCCAGCACACCCTGCCCGAACAGCTCGACGTTGACTAGTGTCACCATCAGGGCGGCACCCGCGCAGGCCGAGGTGCCCAGCGCGGCCAGGAACGGGACCGCCCGCACGCCGGCGGGTTCGATGAGCCTGGTCCGGGCGAACCGCTCCCACACCACGAACGCGATCGCCACGAGCACCGCACCGCCCAGCAGGGGCAGCCCGTAGCTGGGCAGTATCTGCTTTCCGTCCGGGGCAGGGTTGTACAACCCCCAGACCGCCAGGCCGAGCGCGATCGCCAGCAGCACACCGCCGACGACATCGACGCGTTCGGGCTCGGAACTGCGTGTGTGGCCCGGCAGGCTGATATGAATGAGCACCATTGCGATCAGGCTGAGCGGCACGTTGATCCAGAACACATCGCGCCAGGTGTTGAGCAGCCACACCACGCCGATTCCATAGAGAGGTCCGAGCACGCTGCCCAGTTCCTGGGCCGCGCCGATCCCGCCGAGGACGGCGGCCCGGTTGCGGGCCGACCACAGATCGGCGGCTAGTGCCAGCGTCACCGGCAGCAGGGCGCCGCTGGCCATCCCCTGGATCAGCCGGCCGATCACCATCGTGGTGAGGTCACTGGACAGCGCGGTGACCACCGAGCCGAGCGCGAACCCGGCCAGGCTCAGCTGCAGCACCAGCTTGCGGCCGAACCGGTCGGACAACCGACCCAGCAGCGGCATGGCCGCGATATAGCCCAGCAGATACCAGGTGATGATTGGTGTGACCTGCTGAAGTTTGTTTATCGGGATGCCGATATCACGCATGATGTCGACCATGATCGTGACGACGACATAGGTGTCGAGCGCTCCGAGCAGCACTGCGAGGCTGCCGGCTCCGATCGCGATCCGCCGGCTGCGTCCGGGGATCTGCGCCGCCTCGGCTATCGCGGCCTCCGGCATCAGACCGCCGGCTTGGTGACGGTGACGGGCTTATCCCAGTCGGACAGCGTCAGCTGGACGTTATTGCCCTCACTCTGGTCGATCTGGGCCTGCACCAGCTGATTGGGCGCGTCCTTTTCGATCCACACCGTCGCCGGCAGATCGCCGGTCGCGTTGAGTTGGGGGATGAGATTGTTGACCGCTTCGGGGCCGACCTTGCCGGTGATCTTCACGGTGGGCACGCCGTCAATGGTCGCGAAGCCGGCTGACTTGGGCTCCGTGACGCTGGCCAACATGTTGGCCAGCCCGGTGTCGGGGTTGAGGATCACCGACGGGTCATAGACGTCGGCCGCCGGGCCCATGTCCAGCCAGCTGTTCGGGGTCAGCGCCGCGTACAGCGTGCCCTCGAGAACCACGAGTTCGATATCGACGTCGGATCCTCCCATCGAGATCGTGGAACTGCCCTTGATGGCCACACCCGGCACGTTGGTCAGATCCCCCGAGAGGGTTTTCACCGGCAGCCCGTCGATCGTGCCGTTGACGACGATCTCGAGGTGCGCGCTCTTGAGGGTTTTGGTGGTCGCGATGGACTGGTTGATCAGGCCTGCGGCATCCGGCAGCGGTTCTTCTGCTTTCTTCGAACAACCCGACACCAGCAGGGCGGCGGCGAGAAGCGCGGCAAACACGGCAAAGGCTCGGCGGAACATCGACATAGCTGCATCGTAGTGGTCGGATCATCAGAGCCCGGCCGATGAGGCCTGGGTTGTGCCGGGGGCACCGCATGGGTATGAGTGTTTCTGTGCCCGATGAGCTGGAATTTCGGCCTAGCGCCGTGGATACCGGCGATGCCGCCGCCCTGGTGTCGGCGATGGTCGCCGAGATGCGCGATCTGTACGACGGCCTGGATCTCGACGCCCCCTGGATGCCCAGGGCAGGCCCCGCCGAACTCGGTCCGCCCGACGGGACGTTCCTGGTCGGTTATCGCGACGGCATCCCGGTATGCGGGGGTGGAATCAAACGGCTGCCCGATGGTACCTGCGAGATCAAGCGGATGTACGTGGTGCCGGAGGCCAGGAGGGCCGGGGTGGCCGGTGCGCTGCTGGGTGCCCTCGAGGATGCCGCCCGTGGCCTGGGCTACCGGATAGCCCGGCTGGACACCGGTTCGCGCCAACCCCACGCCCAGGCGTTCTACGAGGCCCGCGGCTATCGGCGGGTCCCGAACTTCAACAACAATCCGGCCGCGGCGTTTCACGGTGAGAAGCGGCTGGATCAATCCCGCTAGATTGGGACGATGTTCACCGGAATCGTGGAGGAACTCGGTGAGATCGTGCTCCTGGACGATCTCGGGGACGCGGCACGGCTGACCATCCGCGGACCGGTCGTCACCGAAGGCACCCGCCACGGCGACTCCATCGCCGTCAACGGGGTTTGTCTGACGGTTCTGGAGGCGCTGCCCGACGGCCGGTTCAGCGCCGATGTGATGGCCGAGACCCTGAACCGGTCGAGCCTCGGTGCGCTGGCCCCCGGTAGCAAGGTCAACTTGGAACGGGCGGCGGCCGTGGACAGCCGACTGGGCGGGCATATCGTGCAGGGCCACGTCGACGGCACCGGGGAGGTGGTCGCGCGGTCAACGTCACAGCACTGGGAGGTGGTGCGAATTTCGCTGCCGCACAGCATTTCCCGCTACGTGGTGGAGAAAGGGTCAATAACGGTCGACGGTGTTTCGTTGACAGTGTCCGGCCTGGGCGAGGACTGGTTCGAGGTCTCCCTGATTCCCACCACGCTGGCGCTGACGACGCTCGGGCATGCGCCCATGGGGGCAGCGGTCAACCTTGAGGTCGACGTGATCGCGAAATATGTGGAACGGCTGCTCACCGCGCGAGGTCCCTCGGCGGACCGGCCAGTCTGAATTCAGCTGGATCCGCAGCCGCTCGGCCCGGCGTTCTCGCATTCATCGTGTCGCCGGTTCGCCAGAAGGCCCGGGCGCTGACATGAACGTCTAGAGGCCCGCCAGTTGGGGCAGGGTCAGGTGGGCGATCATGAAATAGATCATCAGCCCGGTGCCGTCCACGACGGTCGCGATCATGGGTGCGGAAACAACCGCGGGATCCAGTCGGAGCTTCTTCAGGGTGGGCGGCAGTACCGACGCCACCAGCGATGACCACAGCACGATCGCCGCGATGGTCAGACATACCGTGATGGTCACCTCCATTCCCACCCCGAGTGTCCATGCCCGGATAAGGGCTGCCAGCGCCATGGTTCCCGCGATGAGGAACCCCGTCGACATCTCCTTGGACAGGATTCGCGGTAGGTCACGGAGCCGCACCTCGTCGGTTGCGAGCGCCCGCACCAGGGTGGTGGTGATCTGGGTGCCGGTGTTACCACCGGTTCCGATGAGCAGGGGGATGAAGAAGGCCAGCGCTACGACGGCTTCCATCTCGTCCTGGAATGCCCGCAGCACGGTCCCGGTGTAGGCCTCAGCCAGGAAGAGCACCAGCAGCCAGACGATCCGCTTACGCCACAGCCTCAGCGGGGAAGCCCGCAGGTACGGGACTTCGAGCGGCTCCGAGCCGCCCTGGCGTTCGGCATCCTCAGTGGTCTGCCGGTTGAGGATATCGGTGGCGACGTCGGCGGTGAGGACCCCGAGGAGCCTACGGTCGTCGTCCACCACCGGCAGCGCAGCCAGCTCGTGGTCGATCAGTGCTTTGGCCGCCTCCTCGGCATCGATGAGTGGGCCGGCCGCCAGCGGTTCGGCGCGCATCAATTCCGAGATGATCCGGTCGGGTTCGGCGAGCACCAGGTCCTGGAATTCCAGTAGCCCGGTCAACCGACGTTCATCGTCGGTGACATAGATGTAGGCATCAGCACGGGCCCGGCCTCGCACGTGCACGCTTTGGGACCGCACCGCGGCTTCGGCACCAGCCGCGGTCATCGTCTCGGTGACGGTGAACACGTCCGGCAGGATGTGCGCCGAGACCGATCGCGGGGGGCACCGAAGGATTTCCTGCAGTGTCCGGGAGTTTTCCGGGCCGATCTGGGCGAGTAGCGACTTGACGGTCGAATTCGGTGCTGCCCGAAGGATTTCCGCGCCGAGATCGGGATCGACTTTTTCCAGCCAGCCGGCCGCCTGCGCAACGCTGGTCGACCGGACGACCTCGGCCGCCAGATCTGGATCGACCGAGCCGAGCAGCTCCGGGCCGGTCGTGGAGTTCAGCAATGACACGAAATCGGCCAGCTCATCGCGGGACATGGGCGCCAGCTGGCGGCTTCGCTCGGCGGAACCGGCCGACCGCAGCCACTGCTCGACGGCATCGGCGGAACTCAGTTCGGTAGCCCGGATCGGCAGCACGCCCAGTACGCTGACGTCGACCCCGGGTCGGTCCATGGTCGTTACCTCCGTGATTGATTTACGTGCGGGTTTGCGGTCAGGTTGGGCGGTGCTCCGAGTGCCGGTCTCGCGGCAACGATCAGCGTAATCACGACCGGGGTTCGCGACAGGGCCTCCGGATGGCGGCCTCGGGCACGCGGGGTAGGCGGCCGGCGGGGCCGAGGTGTCGGCGGCAGTCCGGCTTGCTGCGGGAATGACATGGCTACCTGGCCGGGAGCGGCGCGCCGGCGGCGCGGTGCCGAAACCCTTCGGGCACCGAGGATTCATTTCCCGTTAAGCTGCCGTGCGCTCCGATGTCGCCGGTCAGCAAGCGCATTGCGTTGACCGACGGGTTCGGTGCGCAACGGGCGATAACCGGCAATGGCCGGTGGTCCATACTGGTTCCGGGACTATCACCAGGGAGTCCATCGGAAAACCCCAGTCAGGGATCACGGCGGCTGCGGGTGTGACGGGCAGGCGGCAACGATGACGAGACTGGACACCGTCGAACGGGCGGTTGCCGATATCGCGGCGGGCAAGGCCGTCGTCGTCATCGACGATGAAGACCGCGAAAACGAGGGTGATCTGATCTTCGCCGCAGAGAAGGCGACTCCGGAACTGGTGGCCTTCATGGTGCGCTACACCTCCGGCTATCTGTGCGTGCCGCTGGACGGCCCGATCTGCGACCGCCTCGGGCTGCTGCCGATGTACGCGGTCAACCAGGACAAGCACGGGACCGCCTACACCGTCACCGTCGACGCCAGACACGGTGTGGGTACCGGGATTTCCGCGTCGGACCGGGCGACCACGATGCGGCTCCTCGCCGACCCCGCGAGCATCGCCCACGACTTCACCAAACCCGGCCATGTCGTCCCGCTGCGGGCCAAGGACGGCGGGGTCCTGCGTCGCCCCGGTCATACCGAGGCCGCTGTCGATCTGGCCCGGATGGCGGGTCTGCAGCCGGCGGGCGCCATCTGCGAGATCGTCAGCCAGAAGGATGAGGGCGCCATGGCCCAGACCGATGAGTTGCGGGTTTTCGCCGACGACCACGGTCTGGCTCTGATCTCCATCGCCGATCTCATCGAATACCGGCGCAAGCACGAGAAGCACGTCGTCCGGATCGCCGAAGCGCGAATCCCGACCCGGCACGGCGAGTTCCGTGCCGTCGGCTACACCAGCATTTACGATCAGGTCGAACATGTCGCTCTGGTGCGCGGGGATATCGCCGGGCCGGTGAATGACGGGCATGACGTGCTGGTTCGGGTGCACTCGGAGTGTCTCACCGGTGATGTGTTCGGTTCCCGCCGGTGCGACTGCGGCCCGCAGCTGGACGCCGCGATCGCGATGGTGGCGGCCGAGGACCGCGGCGTGGTGCTCTACATGCGCGGACATGAGGGACGCGGTATCGGCCTGATGCACAAGCTTCAGGCTTATCAGCTTCAGGACGCCGGGGCGGACACCGTCGAGGCGAACCTGAAACTCGGCCTGCCCGCTGACGCCCGGGATTACGGTACCGGCGCCCAGATCCTCGTCGACCTCGGTGTGCGATCGATGCGGCTGTTGACCAACAATCCGGCGAAACGCGTCGGTCTGGACGGTTACGGCCTTCAGATCATCGAGCGGGTCCCATTGCCGGCCCGGGTCAACGCCGAGAACATCCGCTACCTCAAGACCAAACGGGACCGGATGGGTCACGATCTGACCGGGCTGGAAGACCAGGACACCGGCGGTGACAACGCCGGGTTCACCGGTGATGTGGGTGGCGCGCTGTGACCGCCGCGCGGGGAGTCCGCCGATGAGCGGGAGGAACGGTGTCCCGCCCGTCCCGGAGATGGACGCCTCCGGCATCACCCTGGCCATTGTGGCCAGCACCTGGCACGCCACGATCTGCAACGCGCTGCTCGAGGGTGCCCGGCGGGTCGCCCAGGGCAGCGGTAACCGCACTCCCACGGTTGTCCGAGTGCACGGTGCCATCGAGATACCCGTCATCGCGCAGCAACTCGCGAGCAATCATGACGCCGTGGTGGCGCTCGGTGTGGTCATCCGCGGGGACACACCGCATTTCGACTACGTCTGCGATGCGGTCACCCAGGGTCTGACCAGGGTGTCGTTGGACGCCGCGACTCCGGTGGCCAACGGTGTGCTGACCACCGACAACGAACAGCAGGCGCTGGATCGGGCCGGATTGCCCGATTCGCTCGAGGACAAAGGCGCGCAGGCATGCGCCGCGGCGCTGTCCACCGCCCTGACCCTGCGGCACCTGCGCACCGTATGAGCCAGCCGGACCGGTCCTGGGACGCCGTGTTCAGCCCGCGAAAGATGTCCCGTACCGCCTGCGTCGTGTCCGCGGTGATCGCGGTGGTGGGGGTCATCGTCGCGGTGCTGAACAACAGATCCTCGGGTGCGATTCTCCGGACGGCCGACCAGGTTGCGATGGCGGGGCTGGCCCTGCTGCTGGCTGCGGCGGTGCTGCTGCTGATCAGGCCGCGACTGAAAGTGGGACCGGCCGGGATGTCGGTGCGCAACCTGATGGAATACCGCTTCATTCCCTGGGCCGACGTGGTCGACTTCTCCTTCCCGCCGGGCCGGCGCTGGGCCCGGATCGACCTGCCCGCCAACGAATACGTCCCGGTGGTGGCGATCCAGTCGATCGACGGTGAGCGAGCGGTGGCGGCGATGGACACCGTCCGGGAACTCATGGCGCGTTACCGCCCGGAACCGGGCTGATCCGGCGCCGGTCGCGGGGGTGCGGGCCGGTACTAGCCTGAAGCCTGTGCCTGATCCCGCGACGTACCGCCCGGCGCCAGGGGCCATACCTGTTGAACCGGGTGTGTACCGGTTCTCGGATGCGCACGGCCGAGTCATCTACGTCGGTAAGGCCAAGAACCTGCGCAGCCGCCTGACTTCATATTTCGCCGATATCGCGGGCCTGCATCCGCGGACTCGTCAGATGGTCACCACCGCGGCGAACGTCGAGTGGACGGTGGTGGCCACCGAGGTGGAGGCTCTGCAGCTGGAATACAACTGGATCAAGGAGTTCGATCCGAGATTCAACGTCCGCTACCGGGACGACAAGACCTATCCGGTTCTCGCGGTCACCCTCAACGAGGAGTTCCCGCGGCTGACGGTCTACCGCGGACCACGCCGCAAGGGGGTGCGCTACTTCGGTCCGTACTCGCACGCCTGGGCCATCCGCGAGACCCTGGACCTGCTGACCAGGGTCTTCCCCGCTCGCACGTGTTCGGCAGGGGTGTTCAAACGGCACAGTCAGATCGAACGGCCCTGTCTGCTCGGCTACATCGACAAGTGCTCGGCCCCCTGTGTGGGGCGAGTGACCGCCCAGCAGCACCGGGCGATCGTGACCAACTTCTGCGACTTCCTCGCCGGCAGGACCGACCGATTCGCCCGCGACCTGGAACGTCAGATGAATGCGGCGGCCGAACAACTCGACTTCGAGCGGGCCGCCCGCCTGCGCGACGATCTCGGTGCGCTCAAGCGGGCCCTGGAGAAGCAGGCGGTGGTTCTCGGCGACGGCACCGATGCCGATGTGGTGGCCTTCGCCGATGACGATCTCGAGGCCGCGGTCCAGGTTTTCCACGTCCGTGGCGGCCGGGTGCGGGGCCAGCGCGGATGGGTGGTCGAAAAACCCGGTGACCCCGGCGAGTCCAGCCAGGCCGCCCTGGTGGAGCAGTTCATCACGCAGTTCTACGGGGAACAGGCCGAACTCAACGGTGCCGCCGACGAGGCCGCCAATCCGGTTCCGCGGGAAGTGCTGGTCCCGCAGCTACCGGCAAACGCCGACGAACTGGCCGCGTGGCTGTCCGGACTGCGCGGCTCCCGGGTCGCGCTGCGGGTGCCCCAGCGCGGCGACAAACGCGCACTGGCTGAGACAGTGCACCGCAACGCCCTGGAGGCGCTGCATCAGCACAAGCTCAAGCGGGCCGGGGATTTCACGGCGAGATCGGCTGCGTTGCAGAACATTCAGGAGGCACTCGGTCTGGTGCAGGCGCCGCTGCGGATCGAATGTGTCGACATCAGCCACGTGCAGGGCACCGACGTGGTGGGTTCGCTGGTGGTGTTCGAAGACGGGCTGCCGCGAAAACCGGACTATCGGCACTTCGCCATCCGGGAGGCCGCCGGTGACGGGTATTCCAATGACGTCGCCTCCATCGCAGAGGTGACCCGCCGACGGTTCCTGCGGCATATTCACGATGCCGGCCCGGCCGCCGGCCCGGTAACCGGGCCAGTCACCGAGGCGAGCGGCGGGGATCGCCCGCGTCGGTTCGCCTACCCACCCAACCTGTACGTCGTGGACGGTGGAGCACCTCAGGTGAACGCGGCCAAGGCCGTCCTCGAAGAACTCGGGGTCACCGACGTCGCGGTGATCGGATTGGCCAAGCGGCTGGAGGAGGTATGGGTTCCCGGCGAGGCTGATCCGATGATCCTGCCTCGGAACAGCGAGGGGCTGTATCTGCTGCAGCGGGTACGCGACGAGGCGCACCGCTTCGCCATCGGGTACCACCGCAGCAAGCGCTCCAAGCGGATGACCGCTTCGGCGCTGGACGCGGTGCGCGGCCTCGGTGCGGCACGACGCAAGGCGCTGGTCAGTCATTTCGGGTCGCTGGCTCGTCTCCGGGAGGCCAGTTTGGCGGAGATCACCGCGGTTCCGGGCATCGGGGCCACCACCGCCGCGGCGGTGCTGGCAGCCCTCGGTGGCAGCCCCGACGAGGCCCGATCCGACACACCGACAACGGATGCATCAACAACGGATGCGACGACAACGGATGCGCCGACCGATGTGGTGGACGATGATGCCAGGCAGACGCTATGACGGATCCCTCGATGAAAGACCCCGCAACCGCCGATACCGCCGCATCGGATATCGATGTGGTGCTGGTGACCGGACTGTCCGGGGCCGGCCGCGGTACCGCCGCCAAAGTTCTCGAGGATCTGGGTTGGTATGTCGCCGACAACCTGCCGCCAGAGTTGATTGCCCGGATGGTTGACCTCGGGCTGGCCGCGGGGTCGCGGATCACCCAGCTGGCCGTGGTGATGGATGTTCGCTCACGGGGTTTCACCGGTGATCTCGACATGGTGCGCAGCGACCTCGCCACCCGGAATATCACCCCCCGGGTGCTGTTCATGGAGGCTTCCGACGAAACGCTGGTGCGGCGCTACGAGAACAACCGCCGCAGTCATCCCCTGCAGGGCAACCAGACACTGGCCGAGGGGATCGCCGCCGAACGTTCCCTGCTGGCACCGGTCCGGGCCGGCGCGGATCTGATCATCGACACCTCCACGCTGCCGGTGCCGGCTCTGCGGGCCAGCATCGAGAGTGCTTTCGGCGCTGAGACGGTCGCGCAGATCAGTGTCACCGTCGAGTCGTTCGGCTTCAAGTACGGCCTGCCCATGGACGCCGACACGGTGATGGACGTCCGGTTCCTGCCCAACCCGCACTGGGTCGACGAACTGCGCCCGCACACCGGTCAATCTCCCGCGGTTCGTGACTACGTCCTGGCTCAGCCCGGTGCAACCCAGTTTCTGCAGACCTACCATCAACTCCTGATGCTGGTGGCTGACGGGTACATCCGGGAGGGCAAGCGCTATATGACGGTGGCGATCGGATGTACCGGCGGCAAGCATCGGAGCGTCGCCATCGCCGAGGCACTCGCCGCGCTACTCGATGAGAACGGGCACTTGTCGGTCCGGGTCCTCCACCGTGATCTGGGGCGCGAATGACCAGCCCGCGCATTGTCGCCCTGGGCGGCGGGCACGGGCTCTACGCGACGCTGTCCGCGGCGCGTCGGCTGAGCCCGCACGTCACCGCGGTCGTCACCGTTGCCGATGACGGCGGCTCATCGGGTCGGTTGCGTTCCGAACTCGATATCGTGCCACCCGGGGACCTGCGGATGGCGCTGGCGGCACTGGCATCCGACAGTCCGCACGGCCGGCTGTGGGCGACCATCATCCAGCATCGGTTCGGCGGCAGCGGGGCGCTGGCCGGACACCCCATCGGCAATCTGTTGATGGCCGGTCTCAACGAGGTGCTCGCCGATCCGGTCGCCGCGCTGGACGAGCTCGGCCGCATCCTTGGCCTGAAGGGTCGGGTGCTGCCGATGTGCCCGATCGCGCTGCAGATTGAGGCCGATGTCGCCGGTTTGGAATCCGACCCCCGGATGAGCCGGGTGATCCGTGGGCAGGTGGCGGTGGCCACCACACCGGGGAAGGTGCGCAGAGTCCGGCTCCTTCCGGTCGATCCGCCGGCGGCGCGTCAGGCCGTCGATGCGGTGATGGGTGCGGACCTGGTGGTTCTCGGTCCTGGTTCCTGGTTCACCAGCGTCATCCCGCATGTGCTGGTGCCCAAATTGGCGGCTGCGCTGACCTCGACGCGGGCCCGCCGTGCTGTGGTGCTGAACCTGGCCGCCGAACCGGGTGAAACCGCCGGGTTCTCCGCTGAGCGGCATCTGCATGTTCTGGCCCAGCACGCCCCGGGGTTCACCGTCCATGACATCATCGTCGACGCGGCGCGTGTGCCATCACAGCGAGAGCGTGATCAACTTCGCCGCACGGCGACCCTTTTGGAGGCGTCAGTAAGGTTTGCTGATGTGTCCAGGACCGGTACGCCACTGCACGACCCGGCAAAGTTGGCCGCTGCGCTGGACGCGGTGCTCGCCGCCGGCGCGGATTCGGCGACGGCCACCGTGCCCGTGGTGGCCCCGAGACGGACCGAGAGGTGAGCATTCGTGGCGATGACAGCTGAGGTGAAAAATGAGCTCAGCCGCCTCAACGTCAAGTCGGTGAGTGCGCGGCGGGCTGAGGTGGCGTCGCTGCTCCGGTTCGCCGACGGCCTGCAAATCGCCTCCGGTCGGGCGGTGATCGAGGTGGAGGTCGACCTCAGCGCCACTGCGCGCCGGTTGCGCAAGGATATTTACGACCTGTACGGCTATAACGCTGTTGTCCACGTGCTCTCCGCGAGTGGGGTCCGCAAGAACACCCGCTACGTGGTGCGGGTGGCCAAAGACGGCGAGGCCCTGGCCCGCCAGACCGGGCTGTTGGACGTGCGCGGCCGGCCGGTGCGTGGGCTGCCCGCCCAGGTGGTCGGCGGTAACGTCGGCGACGCCGAGGCGGCCTGGCGCGGCGCTTTCCTGGCCCATGGTTCGCTGACTGAGCCGGGACGGTCGTCGGCACTCGAGGTGAGCTGCCCCGGACCGGAGGCGGCATTGGCTCTGGTCGGCGCGGCGCGACGTCTCGGGGTCGGCGCCAAAGCCCGCGAGGTGCGCGGAATCGATCGTGTCGTGGTCCGCGACGGAGAGGCGATCGGATCGCTGCTCACCCGGATGGGGGCCAAGGACAGCCGCCTGGTCTGGGAGGAACGCCGCATGCGTCGGGAGGTGCGGGCCACCGCCAACCGGCTGGCGAATTTCGACGATGCCAACCTGCGCCGGTCGGCTCGCGCGGCGGTGGCCGCCGCCGCCCGGGTGGAGCGTGCCCTGGAAATCCTGGGCGACACGGTGCCCGACCATCTCTCCGCCGCCGGGCGGCTGCGGGTGGAGCACCGACAGGCCTCGCTGGAAGAACTGGGCCGGCTGGCCGATCCGGTGATGACCAAGGACGCCGTCGCCGGGCGCATCCGGCGGCTGCTCTCGATGGCCGACCGCAAAGCCAAGCAGGACGGTATCGCCGACACCGAGTCCGCGGTAACGCCGGATCTGCTCGACGACGCCTGAGGGCAGCTCAAACCCCCGGTGCAGGCAGAACTACCGGGTCAGGGTTGAGCTAGGGCGGCATCATGCTGCACGGCCGGCTGGTTGGCCGTCAGCGCCCAGCGGATACCTCCGACCATCACGGTGCCCGCCACCCGAATCGCGGTCGCCTCCAGTGGCGGCAGGTAGGGCAGCCGCAGCGGCAGCCTGGCCCAGGCCGGCAGCATCGACACGCTCGTCGCGGCGAGGATCCCGTACGGTGCCCGGGCAAGTACCGGCAGCGGGGGAGTGACCAGCAGGAACCGGGCGGCTTCCCGGGCGGCCTCGGTGCTGTGCAGTTCGCCGCGATAGGCCGCGAGCCGCTGACGCAGTTGCGCTTCGGTACGTGGCGGGTCCTCGACACCGAGCGCCTCGGCCACCCGGGCGGTGTCGCCGACATAGTCGTCCCGGCCGGTCTGATCCAGCGGTTTCGGCCCATAGCGTTGGTAGGCCAGCAGGAAACTGTCCACCTCGGCGATATGCACCCACTCCAGCAGGTGCGGGTCATCGGCGCGGTAGGGCCGGCCGTCTGCCGCGACGCCGCGCACCCGGCGATGGATACCGCGTACCCGGTCGACTGCCCGTTGGGCATCACCGGCTGTCCCGAACGTGGTCACCGCCAGGAAAGTGCTGGTGCGCTGGAGTCGCCCCCACGGATCGCCGCGGTAGTCGGAGTGCTCCGCGACCCCCGCCATTGCCAGCGGGTGCAGCGATTGCAGCAGCAGCGCTCGCAGACCCCCTACGAACATTGCGGCGTCCCCGTGCACCCGGCGGATGGGGCGGTCCTCGGCGAACCAGCGCGGTCCGGGTGTGTCGTGGATGCGTGCCCGGTTCCGGGGGCCCTCAGGGCCGGCAACCATGGCGAACAGTCCCTGGCCGAGGCGTTCCCGCACTCCGCCGAAATCGATGTCCAGCGGCGACGGTAGCGGCATATCCCGACGGTACGCGGTTCGCCAGGTTCATCGCACCTGTTGCCCACCGCGCCACTAGGCTGACCGTGGCATGTAGTTGTTTTGGACACACGCGAGGAGACACACGTGACGATCCGGGTTGGCGTTAACGGTTTCGGCCGTATCGGACGCAACTTCTACCGGGCGCTGGCGGCGCAGAAGTCCGAGGGTAAGGCCCAGAACATTGAAATCGTCGCGGTCAACGATCTCACTGATATCGCCACCCTGGCCCATCTGTTGAAATTCGACTCCATTCTGGGCCGGCTGCCCGGGGACGTCGGCGTCGACGGCGACACCATCGCCATCGGTGGCACGCAACTCAAGGCTCTGGCGATCAAAGACGGTCCGGCAGCGCTGCCTTGGGGCGACCTGGGCGTCGACGTGGTGGTGGAGTCCACCGGCATCTTCACCGATGCCCGCGCCCGGGGCCATCTGGAGGCGGGCGCCCGGAAGGTGCTTATCTCCGCGCCGGCCAAGGATGAGGACATCACCATCGTGATCGGCGTCAACGACGACAAGTACGACGGCAGTCAGGACGTCATTTCCAACGCCTCCTGCACCACCAATTGTCTCGGGCCGCTCGCCAAGGTCGTCAACGACGAGTTCGGCATCGTTCGAGGCCTGATGACGACGATCCACGCCTACACCCAGGATCAGAACCTGCAGGACGCCCCGCACAAGGATCTGCGTCGGGCCCGCGCCGCCGCGCTGAACATCGTGCCGACCTCCACCGGTGCCGCCAAGGCCATCGGCCTGGTAATGCCGGAGTTGAAGGGCAAACTCGACGGGTACGCGCTACGGGTACCGATTCCGACCGGCTCGGTCACCGACCTGACAGTTGAACTGAAGAAGGATGCCACCGCCGACGAGATCAACGCGGCGCTCAGGGCAGCTGCGGATGGGCCGATGAAGGGCATCCTCAAGTACTACGACGCCCCGATCGTCTCCAGCGATATCGTCACCGACCCGCACAGTTCGATCTTCGACTCCGGGTTGACCAAAGTCATCGACAACCAGGCCAAGGTGGTGTCCTGGTACGACAACGAGTGGGGCTACTCCAACCGCCTGGTCGACCTGGTCGGCCTCGTCGGCAAATCTCTGTAGCGGTCGGGAGCCGAATGCCTGTCAAGAGTCTCGCCGACCTACTCGCCGAGGGCGTACAGGGCCGAGGTGTGTTGGTTCGCTGCGATCTCAACGTTCCCGTCGACAAGGGCGGCACCGTCAGTGACGCCGGTCGTATCGACGCCTCGGTGCCCACCCTGAAGGCGCTCTCGGATGCCGGAGCGAAGGTCGTGGTGGCCGCGCACCTCGGCCGCCCGAAGGGCGGACCCGATCCTAAGTTCTCCCTGGCACCGGTGGCGGAGGTGCTCGCGCAGCGGTTGGGCCGGCACGTCCAGCTGGCCGGTGATGTGGTCGGCGCCGATGCGCTGGCCCGTGCCGAGGGTCTGACCGACGGGGATATCCTGCTGCTGGAGAACATCCGCTTCGATCCCCGCGAGACCAGCAAGGACCACACCGAGCGTCGGGCGCTGGCCGCGGCGCTGGCCGAACTCGTGGCCGGCGCGGACGGTTCGGGAGGTGCCTTCGTCTCCGACGGTTTCGGGGTGGTGCACCGAAAACAGGCCTCGGTCTACGACATCGCGGCGCTTCTGCCGGCCTACGCGGGCACCCTGGTCGCCACCGAGGCCAAAGTTCTGGAGCAACTGGCCCACGCCGACGAACGGCCCTACGCCGTGGTGCTGGGCGGGTCTAAGGTCTCCGACAAACTCGCGGTGATCGAGAACCTGGCCGGCAAGGCCGACAGCCTCATTATCGGCGGCGGGATGTGTTTCACCTTTCTGGCCGCCCAAGGTTTCACGGTCGGCGAGTCGCTACTCCAAGAGGAGATGGTCGACACCTGCCGTCGTTTGCTCGAGGACTACGGCGATGTGATCCACCTGCCGGTCGATATCGTCGTGGCATCCGAGTTCGCCGCCGATTCACCACCGGAAACCGTTGCTGCGGAACAGATTCCGGCTGGAAAGATGGGGCTGGACATCGGGCCCGAGTCGGTCAAGCGTTTCACCACGCTGCTGTCCAACGCCCGCACCGTGTTCTGGAACGGGCCGATGGGAGTGTTCGAATTCCCCGCCTTCGCCGCCGGCACCAGAGGCGTGGCCGAGGCCATCATCGCCGCTACCGCCAAGGGCGCCTTCAGTGTGGTCGGCGGCGGAGACTCGGCGGCGGCGGTGCGTCAACTCGGCTTGCCCGAGGACGGGTTCTCCCACATTTCCACCGGTGGCGGGGCGTCCCTGGAATACCTTGAGGGCAAGACGCTGCCCGGTATCGACATCCTCGACTGATCGCCACCAACATCAACAAGGAGAACTGTGTCCCGTACGCCCCTGATCGCGGGGAACTGGAAGATGAACCTCAATCATTTCGAGGCCATCGCGTTGGTTCAGAAGATCGCGTTCGCGCTGCCCGGTAAGTATTTCGACAAGGTCGATGTCACCGTCATTCCCCCGTTCACCGATCTGCGGAGTGTTCAGACACTGGTCGACGGGGACAAGCTGAAGCTCACCTACGGTGCTCAGGATCTTTCGCAATTTGATTCCGGCGCTTACACCGGCGATATCAGTGGCGCATTCCTCGCCAAACTGGGTTGCACCTATGTTGTGGTCGGCCATTCGGAACGCCGCACCTACCACAACGAAGATGATGCCCTGATCGCCGCGAAGGCGGCGGCCGCCTTCCGGCACGGGCTGGTCCCGATTGTGTGTATCGGCGAGCATCTCGATGTGCGTGAGGCCGGCAAGCACGTCGAGCACAATGTCGCCCAGTTGCGCGGATCACTGGCGGGTTTGACCAATGAGCAACTGGCCGATGTGGTGATCGCCTACGAGCCGGTGTGGGCGATCGGAACCGGCCGGGTGGCCAGCGCCGGCGATGCCCAGGAGGTATGCGGCGCGATCCGCGCTGAACTGGCGGAGTTGACGTCTCCGCGGTGCGCTGAGGGTGTCCGAATCCTCTACGGGGGGTCGGTCAACGCCAAGAACGTCGGCGAGATCGTCGCCCAGACCGACGTCGACGGGGCCCTCGTCGGCGGGGCTTCGCTGGACGGAGAACAGTTTGCGACGCTCTCGGCGATCGCCGCCGGTGGGCCCCTGCCGTGACAGACCGGTAAACCGGGTAGGCTCACGGCCATGATTTTCGCCCTGCAGATTCTGCTTGTGGTCGCCAGCGTGCTCGTGGTGCTGCTGGTGCTGCTGCACCGGGCCAAGGGCGGTGGCCTGTCGACGCTGTTCGGCGGCGGTGTGCAGTCCAGCCTGTCCGGGTCCACGGTGGTCGAGAAGAACCTCGATCGTCTGACGCTGTTCGTCACCGGTATCTGGCTGGTGGCGATCGTCGGCGTCGCCCTGCAGATCAAGTACTCCTGAGCCGACCAGGCGCGGGAAACCAGCGTCCTTCGTACACTGTTCCGACGATCCCGATATCACCCAGCCGCGCCGGGTCTATCGCATACGGGTCCTCGGCGAGCACGGTGAACGTCGCGGCTTTTCCAGGTGTGATCGTGCCTAACTCGCTTTCCATCCGCCACGAATAGGCGGCCTCTATGGTCACCGCCCGCAGCGCGTCATGCACACTGATGCGCTGGCCCGGCGCGGCGACCCGTCCGCTGGCAGTGCGCCGGTTGACCGCGAACGATGCCAACCGCAGCGGTTCGGCCGGCCCCATCGGCAGATCCGAATGTAACGACAACGGAATCCCGCGGCGCAGAACCGATTGGGCTCGCACCATCTCGTGGGCCCGCTCTTCGCCGAGGCCGCGGGCGGCGTACATATCCGCGAATCCCACCGGATAGTACGGATTGGCCGACACCAGGCAGCCAAGCCGGGCAATGCGGTCGACCTGCTCCTCGGTCGAGTTGGCGAAGTGCACGATCACGGTGCGGTGGTCCGTGCGGGGACGTCGGGTCAGGCAGTCCTCGACGGTGTCGAGTACCAAATCCAACGCGGCGTCGCCGTTGACATGGACGTGCAGCTGCCACCCGGCGTCCCAGTACGCTCGCGCGAACGCCCGGAAGGTGTCCGGCTGCATCATCCACTCGCCGTGGTGGCAGAGGTCGGGGTGGCCGGCGTCATCGAGGTAGGGATCGCGCATTTGCATGAGTTGGCTGATGATCGCACCGTCGGCGAACAGTTTCACCTGTCCGGGCAGCAACCGCACCTTGCCCGTTGCAGCCCGCGCCAACTGGGCCTCGGCATCGGCCACGGCGTCGGCGGGATCCATCCCGGAATCGGCCTGGCTGCGTGCATCGACCAGGAACGTCGAACCGAAGGGCGTTTCCGCGGATCCGAGAATCTGCTGGTAGAGATCCCAAGGTTCGACGGCCCACATAATGCCGGGTTCATTGATGGCGGTGACACCGTTGGCGTGCAGGTAGCCGACCATGTGGCGCAACCCGGCGGCGAGTCGGTCCCGGGTCATCATGATCGGCGAGATCCTGGGCAGGAGCAGGTTCATCCCGGATTCCCACCAGTGCCCGGCGGCCAGATCGACCATGCTGCTGGCCGGCCCGTGACCTGCCATCTGCTCGGCCGTCAGTCCCAGAGCATCGATGGCCGCGGTATTGAGGTACCACTCGTGACACGAGCGGTGCCAGACGACGATCGGGCGGGTCCTGCTCACCGCGTCGAGGGTGCTGCGATCCAGAGGTCCATGCCAGAGTTTGTGATAGCCCCAGGTGAAAAGCCACTCCTGCGAATCCTCCAGGTCACGCTCGGCGGCAATCAGCCGCCGCCGATACTCGGCGGCAGAACGTGCGGCGGGAAATGTTCGGTTTGGTAGCACCCAATCCTCGATGGCTATGACCTCTGTCATCAGGGTGGACGCCGCCAGAATCGGGTGCAGGTGCTGATCGATCAGGCCCGGGCAGAGCACCGCGTCGGCGAAGGTGTCATCGATCCGTCCGGCATCGCCCAGGTCCTCGAGCGCGCCGACGGCGGTGATCCGGCCCTCCGACACCGCCACCGCCGTCGCGTCCGGCACATCCGGATCCATGGTGATGACGCGGTGGGCGCTAAACACGGTTATCCCGGGCATGGATCGATCCTCCCGTACGAACCGAGCCGGGTGTCCGGGTCATCCGGATTACCAGCATCGAGCAGTTCCGCAGGGTTCTGGACGTGAACGCCCCGCGGCCCTGCGCTGCCGTCGACCCGGGCGATACGGCCTTTATCGGTCACCGGTGTCATGTGCTGACCGGCGGTCACGGCGGCGTGATCAGCCGGACAGGGGAGGAAAAGGTTGCCCGCACCGGTCGCGCCACCGGCCTGCCAGCAGCGCGCGTGGTGCATTTCGACGGGATTATCGATGACTCGTCCTGCGCCGGACTCCCCACGCACCGATACTTGTCACATGGCTCAGGTCTCCGAGGTGACGTTGGAACCGATCGGCGGGGTTCGCCGCACACAACTCGGCCGGGAGGCTACCGAACCCATGCGCGAGGACATCCGCCTCCTCGGTGCGATCCTGGGCGACACGGTTCGTGAGCAGAACGGTGAGGCGGTGTTCGACCTGGTTGAGCGCGCCCGGGTGGAGTCCTTCCGGGTGCGGCGCTCGGAGATCGACCGCGCGGAGCTGACCCGGCTGTTCCACGGAATCGAGATCCACCAGGCGATCCCGGTGATCCGCGCGTTCAGTAACTTCGCGCTGCTGGCCAATGTCGCCGAGGACATTCACCGTGAACGGCGCCGCGCCGTTCACGTTGCCGCCGGCGAGCCCGCGCCGGACAGCACCCTGGCGGCGACCTACCGAAAACTCGATGCCGCCGCCCTGAGCGCCGACGCCGTCGCCGGCGCGCTGAGCGGGGCGCTGGTGTCCCCGGTGATCACGGCGCATCCGACCGAGACCCGCCGGCGCACCGTCTTCGACACCCAAAACCACATCACCCGGCTGATGCGGCTGCGGCTGCACGGGCAGGATCAGACCGAGGACGGCCGGCAGGTCGAACAGGAGCTGCGCCGCGAGATTCTGACGCTCTGGCAGACGGCGTTGATCCGGCTGTCCCGGTTGAAGGTCGCCGACGAGATCGAAGCCGGTCTCCGGTACTACCCGGCGGCCTTCTTCGAGGTCATCCCGAAGGTGAATGCCGCGGTTCGCGACGAGCTGCGGAGCCGGTGGCCGGACGCCGGTCTCCTGGACCGTCCGATCGTACGGCCGGGATCCTGGATCGGCGGCGATCGCGACGGCAACCCGAATGTCACCGCCGCGGTGGTGGAGCTGGCCACCGGCAGGGCGGCCCACACCGCGTTGGCGCACTACTTCGACGAGCTGGTTCTCCTTGAGCAAGAGCTGTCGATGTCGGCCCGGCTGGTTCGCACCGACTCCGCTCTTGAACAACTGGCGGCTGGCTGCTCTGAGCCGGCCCGGGCCGACGAGCCGTACCGCCGGGCGGTGCGGGTGGTGCGTGCGAGGATGACCGCGACTGCCGCCGATATCCTTGACCGGGCGCCCGAACATACCCTGGAGCTCGGTTTGCCAAGGTATCGGGATTCCCAAGAGTTGCTCGCTGATCTGAATGTCATCGACACATCCCTGCGTATGCACGGCAGTGCGCTCCTGGCCGACGATCGGCTGTCCCGGCTGCGAGATGCCGTCGATGCGTTCGGATTCCATCTATGCGGGCTGGACATGCGGCAGAACTCAGAGACCCATGAGCAGGTGGTGACAGAACTGCTGGCATGGGCCGGCGTGCACGACGATTACGCATCGCTGCCGGAAAGCCGGCGCGTCGAGCTGCTGGTGTCGGAGCTATCGACCCGGCGCCCGCTGGTTCGTGACGGCGCCGAGCTTTCGGAACTGGCCCGAAAGGAGTTGGATATCGTCGGTGCAGCGGCTCGGACGGTCAACGTACTCGGCGCCGAGGCGGTGCCGACCTACATCATCTCGATGTGCCAGTCGGTGTCGGACATGTTGGAAGCTGCCCTTTTGCTCAAAGAAGTGGGCCTGCTTGATCTTTCCTCCGAGAATCGTTTTGTTCCAGTGGGAATCGTGCCACTCTTCGAGACCATCGACGACCTTCAGCGCGGATCAGCGATCCTTGAGGCCGCTCTTGATGTCCCGATCTACCGGGCGATGGTGGCGGCCCGGGACCAGACCCAGGAGGTCATGCTCGGGTACTCCGACTCGAACAAGGACGGTGGGTATCTGGCCGCGAACTGGGCGCTCTACCGCGCTGAACTGGATCTGGTGGATTCGGCCCGCAAGACCGGAATCCGGCTGCGGCTCTTCCACGGCCGCGGTGGGACGGTGGGCCGCGGCGGCGGACCGAGCTACGAGGCGATTCTGGCTCAGCCGCCCGGCGCGGTCAACGGTTCGCTGCGGCTCACCGAGCAGGGTGAAGTGATCGCCGCCAAGTACGCCGAACCCCGTATCGCGCACCGAAACCTCGAAAGCCTGGTCGCAGCGACACTGGAGTCCACCCTGTTGGACGTTGAGGGTCTCGGCGGCGACGCCGACCCGGCGTATCGCGTTCTGGACGAACTCGCCGCCCGTGCGCAGCGAGCGTATGCCGAACTCGTCCACGAAACACCCGGTTTCGTGGAGTACTTCAAGCAGTCCACGCCCGTCAGCGAGATCGGTTCGCTCAATATCGGCAGTCGTCCGACGGCCCGCAAACAGACCACCGCAATCACCGATTTGCGGGCCATCCCGTGGGTGCTCGCGTGGAGCCAGTCGCGGGTGATGCTGCCCGGTTGGTACGGCACCGGAACAGCAATCGAGGAGTGGATCGGCCGAGGTGCCGATCAGGATTCCACCCGGGTGGAGGTGTTGCGAGACCTCTACCGCCGCTGGCCGTTCTTCCGCTCGGTGCTCTCCAATATGGCGCAGGTGCTGGCGAAGTCCGATATGGGGCTGGCCGCACGGTACTCAGAACTCGTCGCCGACACCGAACTGCGGGAGCGTGTTTTCGGTACTATCCGGGCCGAGCACGATCGCACCATCGCGATGCACAAATTGGTAACCGGGCAGGATGACCTACTCGCGGACAACCCCGCTTTGGCCCGCTCGGTGTTCAATCGGTTTCCCTATCTGGAACCACTCAATCACCTTCAGGTGGAGTTGCTTCGCCGCTACCGGGAGGGCGAGGACGATGAGCTCGTCCAGCGCGGGATTCTGCTCACGATGAGTGGTTTGGCCTCGGCACTGCGCAACAGCGGCTGAGTCACTTTCCTCGGATGATGTTGAAGGCTCCGCGTACGGCAGCCTCGGTGGCCGCGACCGGTGCCATCGCCGATTCGGCGACGTCGACCAGGCGCATTACCCGGCCCATCATGCCCTCCAACTGGCCGAGGCTCTCGTTGAGCCGGTGAAGAGTGCTGTTGAAGTACTCCAGGGAGGCCTCCATGGTGCCCACCGCCTGATTCAGGCCGGTCAGGCTCTGCTCCAGATCGTCCAGGATGTGGTCCATCTGATCAACGGTCTCATCGGCATTGAGCGCCGCCTGGGCCAACGTCCTGAGACGCTCAGCAGGCGTGCGGGGCCGGGTCTTGTCGTCCATGGCGGTCAGTCTGACAGTTTGCCGGCCGCGGCGGTGTCAAGAAACCAAATCGTCTCTTCACGGCCCACCGCCCCGGCGGCCGGCACGTCATCGGAGTCGGCCCCGGCAAGTGCTGCGGCCACCGCATCGGCTTTGGCGCTACCGGACACGACCAACCAGACCTGCCGGGAGCGCCGCACCGCGGGCAGGGTCAGCGTAATCCGGCGCGGTGGTGGTTTCGGCGAGTCGTCCACTCCCAGCACCATTCGTTCTGTCTCTCGCACCGCCACGGTGTGCGGAAACAGCGAGTTGATGTGGCCCTCGCCGCCCATACCGAGCAGATGAACATCGAAAGTCGGTGTGGGGGAGCCATTCTCCGCTTGTTCGGACAGTTCATCCTGGTACGCCCGCGCCGCGGTCTCGAGGTCGTCGCCGAAAGCGCCATCACTGGGCGGCATCGGGTGGACATTTTCAGCCGGGATGCTGATTCGGTCCAGTAAGGCTTCGCGTGCCTGTTTCTCGTTGCGCTCGTCGTCGTCGCGGGGCACGAAGCGATCGTCTCCCCAGAACAGGTGCACCCGTGACCAGTCCACGGGGTGGGTGCCGAGTTGTGCGAGCAGCCCGATCCCGGTCCCGCCGCCGGTGAGTACGATCAAGGCGCTGCCACGGGCCGCGATGGCCTCCGAAATCGCCTCGGCCAGAAGGCCGCCGACCCTGGTCACCAGCGCCTCGGTGTCCGGGGAGATCTGTACGGTCACGCCCACGATCAGCTGTACCGCACCTTCTCGAGACCGGACAGCGCCTCATGGTAGACCTCGTCGGCGTCGAGTCGGCGAAGATCCTCGGCGAGGCACTCCCGGGTCTCACGGCGGGCCAGCGGGAGTTTCGCCTCGGGCCGTCCGGTGCGGGTCAGCGTGGCGGTGGACCCGTCCTGCGGCCGGCTCAGAGTAATGGTCTGACTCGGCTGGGTCAGCTCGACCTTGAGATCACCGACCGCGCGGACCACCGTCCCGTCGATACGGCTGGCCAGCCAGCCGGCCAGGATATCCAGGGCGGGCTCATCGGGGAGTCCCGACACCGTCGCCGAGGTGATCGCCTCGTAGGGAGGCTGTTCCAGGGCGGCGGCCAGCAGGGCCCGCCAGTAGGTGATCCGGCTCCATGCCAGGTCGGTGTCGCCCTGGGCGTAACCCGCCAGCCGGCTGCGCAGCGACGCCAGCGGATCAGGAGCGCCGGTGGCGTCGGTAATCCGGCGAATCGCCAAGCGGCCCAGCGGATCCTGTGACGGAATCGGTGGCGAAACCCGGGGCCACCAGGCCACGACCGGGGTGTCGGGCAGCAGAAAAGGCAGCACCACGCTGCTGGCATGATCGGCCAGCGGGCCCGAGGTCTTGAGGACCACGACCTCACCGGCGCCGGCGTCGCCTCCCACCCGCAACTGGCCGTCCAGCCGCGCCTCGGCCGCTTCCCGGTCGGTGGGCACCACAACGATGATGCGGCAGGGATGTTCCCGGCTGGCCCCCACGGCGGCCTCGATGGCGTCCTCCAGAAGCTCTTCGCAGTCGGGTGCGACAACGAGGGTCAGCACCCGGCCCAGGGTGATGGCGCCGCCCTCCTCGCGCAGTGACGTGATCCGCTTGTTGATCGTGTTGGTGGTGGTATCCGGCAGGTCGACGATCACTTGGGCCAACTCCGTTCTTCGCTGGCGCTCATCACTTGGGCCAACTCCGTTCTTCGCTGGCGCTCATCACTTGGGCCAACTCCGTTCTTCGCTGGCGCTCATCACGGGCGCCGCCATTCCCGGCCGGATCGCTCCAGCATCTCGAAGGCCGACTCCGGCCCCCAGGTGCCCGACGGGTATGGGTCCGGTTTGCCGTGGTGTGCCCAGTAGTCAAGCGCAGGATCCAATATTTCCCAGGACAATTCGACTTCGGCGTTGACCGGGAACAACGACGGCTCCCCGAGCAGAACGTCCAGGATCAGCCGCTCGTAGGCCTCCGGGGAGTCCTCGGCGAAGGCGGACCCGTAGGAGAAGTCCATGTTGACATCGCGCACCTCCATGGTGTTGCCGGGGACCTTGGAACCGAACCGAATGGTGATTCCCTCATCCGGCTGTACCCGGATCACCAGGGCGTTCTGGCCGAGTTCCTCGGTCATGGTCGAGTCGAACGGCAGATGCGGTGCCCGCTTGAACATCAAGGCGATCTCGGTCACCCGGCGGCCCAGCCGTTTTCCGGTGCGTAGGTAGAAAGGGACGCCGGCCCAGCGCCGGGTGTCGACATCGAGTGTGATCGCCGCGAATGTCTCAGTGGTCGAGGTGTGGGAGAAACCGTCCTCCTCGAGTAGCCCGACCACATGCTCCCCGCCCTGCCAGCCGGCCGTGTACTGACCGCGGGCGGTCGTCAGGTCCAGCGGCTGTGCGAGTCGGGTGGCGGCCAGCACCTTGATCTTTTCTGCCTTGACCTCATCGGGGCCGAAATTGACCGGTTCTTCCATGGCGGTCAGGGCGAGCAGTTGCAGGAGGTGGTTCTGGATGACATCGCGCGCCGCGCCGATTCCGTCGTAGTAACCGCCCCGGCCGCCGAGGCCGATGTCCTCGGCCATGGTGATCTGCACGCTGTCGACGTAGTGGCTGTTCCAGATCGGCTCGTAGAGTTCGTTGGCGAATCGCAGGGCCAGGATGTTCTGCACCGTCTCCTTGCCGAGATAATGGTCAATGCGGAATACCGACTGCTCGGGGAAGACGCTGTTGACCACCCGGTTGAGGTCCTCGGCGCTGCCCAGGTCATGCCCGAACGGCTTCTCGATGACCACCCGGCTCCACCGGCCGTCTTTCGGGTCCGCCAGGCCGGAACGCTTCAGCTGTTCGCAGACCACCGGGAAGGCCTTCGGCGGTATTGACAGATAGAAGGCGTGGTTGCCGCCGGTGCCGCGTTCGATATCGAGACTGTTCAGCGTCTGGGCCAGCGTGGCGAATGCCGCATCGTCGTCGAAACTGCCCTGCACGAACCGGAATCCTTCGGACAGCCGGTCCCAGACCTCCTGACGGAACGGGGTGCGGGCGTGTTGTTTGACCGCCTCGTAGACGATTTGGCCGAAGTCCTCGTCGGCCCAGGCCCGGCGGGCGAAACCGACCAGCGAGAACGACGGCGGTAGCAGGCCCCGATTGGCGAGGTCGTAGATCGCCGGCATCAGCTTCTTGCGGGACAGGTCGCCGGTGACACCGAAGATCACCACGCCGCACGGTCCGGCGATGCGCGGCATCCGCTTGTCTCGCTTGTCCCGCAACGGGTTGTGCCAGCCGGCGGGCACCGGAGCCGAGATGGTGGAAGGGGTGACGGGGCTCATTGCCGGACTTATTTCCCTGCGGCGTCCAACTGGACCTGTGTGGCATCCAGCAGTTCCTGCCACGCTTTTTCGAATTTGGCCACACCGTCCTCCTCAAGGTGCCGGAACACGTCGCCGAGATCGATTCCGACCGCCTCAAGCTTGTCGAACACCGCCTGCGCGGCCCCCGCGGTTCCGGTGATGGTGTCGCCGGTGATGATTCCGTGGTCGGCAACCGCGTCGAGAGTCTTCTCCGGCATCGTGTTGACCGTGTCGGGGGCCACCAGTTCGGTGACGTACATCGTGTCGGAGTAGTCCGGGTTCTTCACACCTGTCGAGGCCCATAGTGGTCGTTGCACCCAGGCGCCGGCCTGGGCAAGCGGGGTCCACCGCCCGCCCGATCCGAACACCTCCTCGTAAGCCGCGTAGGCGAGTCGGGCATTGGCGACACCGGCCTGTCCTCGAAGCGCCAGCGCTTCCTCGGTGCCGATGGCCTCCAACCGTTTGTCGATCTCGGTGTCCACCCGGGACACGAAGAATGAGGCGACCGAGAAGATGGTGTTCAGGTCATGGCCGGCCGGCCGCGCAGCCTCCAGTCCGGCCAGATAGGCCTCCATCACCGCACGATGCCGTTCCACCGAGAAGATAAGGGTGACGTTGACCGAGATGCCCTCGGCCAGAACGGCGGTGATCGCCGGCAGCCCGGCCAGCGTGGCGGGGATCTTGATCAGCAGGTTGGGCCGATCGACGATCTTCCAGAGCTCGATCGCCTGCAGGATGGTCTTGTCGGTGTCATGCGCCAGCCGGGGGTCGACCTCTATGGAAACCCGTCCGTCGGCACCGTTGGAGGCCTCCCACTGTGGCCGCAACACATCGCACGCCTCCCGCACATCGTCGGTGGTGGCGGTGCGGATCGTGGCATCCACATCGGCTCCGCGGGCCGCGAGTTCGGCGACCTGGGCGTCATAGGCGGTGCCCTTCGACAACGCCGCCTGGAAGATCGACGGGTTGGTGGTGACCCCCACGATGGATTTGGTGTCGATCAGTTCCTGCAGGTTCCCGGACTTCAGGCGATCCCTGGACAGGTCGTCGAGCCAGACTGAGACGCCGGCCGCGGACAGGGCCGCAAGATTTGGATTCTGGACCATGAGAACTCCTGGTGTGGATCTGGGGTTTACCGGTTAGTTGTCGATCGCCCGTTCTGCGGCGGCCACGACGGCCTCGGGGGTGAACCCGAATTCGCGGAACAGCGTCTTGTCATCCGCCGACTCGCCGTAGTGCTCGATGGAGATGATCTCCCCGGTATCGCCGACGAACTTGTACCAACTCTGGGCGACGCCGGCCTCGACGGCAACCCGGGCAGGGACGGCCGGAGGCAGCACGCTGTCCCGGTATTCCTGCGGTTGGGACTCGAACCACTCGACGCAGGGCATCGAGACGACGTACGCGCGGATGTCCCTGTCGGCCAGCATCGCCGTTGCCGTCACCGCCAATTGAACCTCCGATCCGGTGGCGATGATGATCACGTCGGCGTCAACGGCCGGGCTGCCCCCGCCGAGCACGTAGCCACCGCGGGCGACCCCGTCGGCGCTGGTGCCGTCCAACACCGGGACACCCTGTCGGGTCAGGATGAGCCCGGTCGGGCCCGTGGTGGCCCCGCGCTCGAGGATGGTCCGCCACGCGTAGGCCGTTTCGTTGGGGTCGGCGGGACGCACCACCGACAGCCGCGGGATCGCCCGCAAGGCGGCCAGGTGTTCGATCGGCTGATGGGTGGGGCCGTCCTCGCCGAGGCCGATCGAATCATGTGTCCAGACGTAGACGGGGTCGATGTCCATCAGCGCAGCCAGTCGCACGGCGGGCCGCATGTAATCGGAGAATTGCAGGAACGTCCCGCCGTAGGCCCGGGTGGGCCCGTGCAGGACGATTCCGGACAGGATCGCCCCCATGGCGTGTTCGCGAATACCGAAGTGCAGGGTGCGGCCGTACCAGGTGGCGTCCCAGTCCTCGGTCGAGATCGACGGTGGCCCGAAAGACTTGACCCCTTTGATGGTGGTGTTGTTGCTGCCCGCCAGGTCGGCCGACCCACCCCACAGTTCAGGCAGCTTGGGGCCGACCGCCGAGAGCACCGCACCCGAGGCCGCCCGGGTGGCAAGCGCCTTGGAACCCGGTTCCCAGTGCGGTAGATCCGCGTCCCAGCCGTCGGGCAGCCGGCCGTCCAACAGCCGGTCCAACAGCGCCTTGCGCTCAGGTTCGCGCTGCGCCCAGGCGTCGAAACCGGCCTGCCAGCTCTGGTGGGCCACCCGGCCACGGTCGGCGAGCCCGCGAGTGTGGGCGATAACATCGTCGGCGACGTCGAAGCTCTTGTCCGGGTCGAAGCCGAGAATTCTCTTGGTCGCCGCCACCTCGTCGGCGCCCAGCGCTGAGCCGTGCACCCCGCCGGTGTTCATCTTGGTGGGGGCCGGATAGCCGATGATGGTTCGCAGGGCAATGAACGACGGTTTATCGGTGACTTTTTTCGCCGCCTCGATCGCCGCCTCGATACCGGTCACGTTCTCCCCGCCCTCGACCACCTGAACATGCCAGCCGTAGGCCGCGTAGCGGGCCGGGGTGTCCTCGGTGAACGCGATATTGGTGTCGTGCTCGATCGAGATCTCGTTATCGTCCCAGATCACGATGAGGTTGCCGAGCTGCTGGGTACCGGCCAGTGAGGAAGCTTCGCTGGTGACACCCTCTTGCATATCTCCGTCAGAGGCGATGACGTAGATGAAATGGTCGAACGGGCTGGTTCCCGATGCGGCGTCGGGGTCGAACAGCCCGCGCTCATAGCGGGAGGCCATCGCCATCCCGACCGCCGACGCCAGACCCTGTCCCAGCGGGCCGGTGGTGATCTCCACACCCCGGGTGTGCCGGAACTCCGGATGGCCGGGGGTCTTGGAGCGCCAGGTGCGCAGCGCCTCGATATCGGACAGTTCCAGGCCGAATCCGCCGAGATACAGCTGGAGGTAAAGAGTGAGGCTGGAATGTCCGCAGGACAGCACGAACCGGTCGCGGCCCAACCATTCGGTGTCGTTCGGGTCATGACGCATTACCCGCTGGAACAGGGTGTAGGCCACCGGCGCGAGGCTCATGGCGGTCCCGGGATGACCGTTTCCGACCTTCTGGACCGCATCAGCGGCCAGCACCCGCGCCGTGTCGACGGCCCGCGAGTCCAGTTCGGTCCAGTCCTCGGGATGATGCGGCTGGGTCAACGCGGAAATCTCGTCGAGCGTTGTCACGAAGTCACTCCTGGGGGCGTCGAATCGGCTGGCAACCCGGTACTGAGCACACCCTAGTGCCGGAACTGGACCCTGTAGTACCGAATCGATCGCGTCGCGGTCTACCATTCTCTGTAGTAGACACTGGGATGGTTGCCGCCGTCCGTGAGGAGTTGACCGCGTGAGGATGCCCGAAACCCGCCTCGTCGGCGAGACCGGTCACGCGGCGCCGGGCCGGATCCGCAGCACGCTGCTGGGCTACCTGGCGTTGACCAAGCCACGGGTGGTTGAGCTGCTCCTGGTCACCACGATCCCGGCCATGCTGCTGGCCGCCCGGGGCACCGTCGACCTGGTGCTGATCCTCAACACTCTGTTCGGTGGAATGCTCGCCGCGGCCGGCGCCAACACGTTGAACTGCGTCGCCGACGCCGATATCGACAAAGTGATGAAACGCACGGCGGGTCGGCCGCTGGCACGGGCGGTGGTACCGCGCAGTCACGCCTTCGTATTCGGTATGGCGCTATCGGTCGGATCGTTCTTCTGGCTGTGGTGGACCACCAACCTGTTGTCCGCCCACCTGGCTGCGGCCACCATCGCGTTCTACGTTCTCGTCTACACCCTGCTGCTGAAGCGTCGCACGTCGCAGAACGTGGTGTGGGGCGGCGCCGCCGGTTGTATGCCGGTGATGATCGGCTGGTCGGCGGTGACCGGCACGATCGGCTGGCAGGCACTGGTGATGTTCGCCATCATCTTCTTCTGGACGCCGCCGCATACCTGGGCGCTGGCGATGAAATATAAAGAGGACTACCGGGCCGCCGGGGTGCCGATGTTGCCCGTTGTGGCCACCGAACGTCAGGTGACCAAACAGGTGGTCATCTACACCTGGCTGACCGTCGCGGCCACCCTGGCCCTCATCCCGGCCGCGGGATGGCTCTACGCATCGGTGGCGGTGCTGGCCGGCGCCTGGTTCCTCACCCTGGCCCATCGTCTGCACGCCGGTGTGTTGCGCGGTGATCCGGTCAAGCCGCTGCGGCTGTTCCTGCATTCGAACAATTACCTGGCGGCCGTGTTCTGCGCACTGGCCGTCGATTCGGTGATCCCGCTGCCGATGCTGTTCGGCTAGACCCGTCTCAGGGCAGTAGGACCACCGCGCCGGTGGTGAGGCGGGCCTGCAGATCCGCGTGAGCACGCGCCGCCTCGGCCAGCGGGTACTTCCCGCTGACGGTGATGGTCATCGAACCATCGGCAATCGTGTCCAGTAGTTCTCCGGCGCGCCAGGCGAACTCGTCGGGTGTGCGGATGAAATGGGCCAGGTTCGGGCGGGTGAGGTACACCGAGCCGGCGGCGTTGAGCCGCTGAGGATCGACCGGGGGAACCGGACCGCTGGAGGCTCCGAACAGCGCGAGCGTCCCGCGGACCCGCAAGCTGGCGAGGCTGGCGTCGAATGTCGACTTTCCGACGCCGTCGTAGACCGCGGCCACACCATGTCCGTCCGTCAGTTCCCGGATCCGATCGGCGAAAAGCGCGGCGTCTTCGGGATAGTCAAGCACCTGCACGGCGCCGGCCTGCCGGGACAACTCCGCTTTGTCCGGTGTTGACACGGTGGTGATCACCCGAGCGCCGAGGCTCGTGGCCCACTGGGTCAGGATCAGGCCGACGCCGCCGGCCCCGGCGTGAACCAGCAGAAAGTCCTGCGGGGCGACCTGATAAACCGACTTGATCAGGTAGTGCGCCGTCAAACCCTTCAGCAACGCGGAGGCGATGGCGTCGGAGGGTACCGGGCCGGGCACGTAGGCAACGAAATCTGCTGGTGCCGTGCAGTATTCAGCGTACCCACCGTCAGCGTTCGCAGTAACCACCCGATCGCCGATGGTGAGGGCGGCGACGTCGTCGCCGACCGCGGCGATGGTCCCGCAGACCTCCTGTCCGACGACGAAAGGAAGTTCGCGTGGATACAGTCCGGAGCGGAAATAGGTGTCGATGTAGTTGACCCCGATGGCGTCCGCGCGGATGAGCACCTCACCGGGGCCGGGGGCGGGCATCGGCTTATCGACGTACTGGAGAACCTCCGGGCCGCCCGTGACGGCGACTTCCACTGCATACATGTCACAATCATCCCCTGCGTGGTTTCAACAGCCCAGCGTTATCGACAGCCCAGCGGAGTTGAGATGAAGTTGGCCCGGCCGGATGTCTTCCATCCGCGCATCGTGCTGGCATCGTGCCGGCAGTTGCCCGATGGCGATGGTGATGACGACGGGCTCGTCGCGGCCCTGCGGAGCCGTGGGCTGCATGCCCGGTGGATGCCCTGGGATGATCCGCAGACCGAGGCGGCCGATCTGGTGATCCTGCGTGCGGCCTGGGATTACGCGGCGCGCCGCGAAGAGTTTCTGGCCTGGAGCACCCGGGTGCGTAACCTACTGAACTCTCCGACGGTCGTGGCATGGAACAGCGATAAGCACTACCTGCAGGATCTCGAGGCCGCCGGCTTGCCCATTGTGCCGTCATGTTTCCTCGAGCCGGGTCAGGCCCCGGTTTTCCCGGCTTCCCTCACCGGTGCTGAGGTCGTCGTCAAACCCGCGGTGGGGGCCGGGTCGGTCGATACGATGCGATTCGTCGATCACGGGGCGGCCGCCGCCGGCGCCGCGGTACTGCTGGATCAGGGCCGCAGCGTTCTGGTGCAACCCTATGACGCCCGGATAGCCGACGGCGAGACGGCGCTGGTCTTCCTGGGCGGCGAACAGTCGCACGCTTTCACCAAGGGGCCGATGTTGCCGCCGGCGGGCCAGATTCCGGCGCTGGACGAATCGGGAACCTATGCGCGGGAACAACTCGCCCCCGCCGCCCCGGAATCCGGGATGTGGGATTTGGGCCACGCCGCCCTCGACGCCGCCTGCGCCCGGTCCGGTATCGCGAAGGGCGACCTGCTGTATGCCCGGGTCGACCTGATAGGGGGACCCGAGGCCCCGGCGCTGCTGGAATTGGAACTGGTCGAGCCGGCACTGGGCTGGGGACAGCTCGACGACGGGACAAGACGCCAGCAGCAGCGTCGATTCGCTCTCGAAGTGGAGTCAGCCTGCGAACGCCTTGGACTCGGCCCGCGGTCGCATAGACGCCCATAGCGCGGCCGTGCCGACAGTGCAGGCCGCCGCGCCCGCGACGTGCATCGCGACCAGCGCGGCCGGGACATCGTTGTGGTACTGCACAAAACCGATAAGCGCCTGCGTCGAAACCAGTCCCAGCAGCACACCGAGTCGGCGTCGGACGCTGCGCGGGGCTCCGACGGCCAGCAGTCCGGCCCCCAAGCCGACCAGCAAACTCAGATAGCTGACCAGAAGGGCGCTGTGTGCATGGGCCAGGGTGACGATCTCGATCTGAAGCCGGGGTACCGGCCGCTCCAGGCTCTTGTCCCCGGCGTGTGGTCCGGCACCGGTGACCATGGTGCCGGTGATCAGCGTCGCGGTCAGCGCGAGTGCGCTGAGGAACGTCAACTGGCGCAGCGGTTTCGGAACTCTGTCGATCCGGAGGCCGTCATCGGGTTCACCGATCTTGCAGTAGAGCAGGGTGGCAAGCCAGACCATCGCCATGGACACCAGCAGGTGGATCGCCACCGTCCACCACAGCAGCCCGGTCAGCACCGTGATGCCGCCGATCACCGCCTGCAGGACGGTGGAAGCCGGCATCAGCCAGGCGTAGATCAGGACCTCCCGGCGCCTTCTTGCCCTGGTCACGGCCAGAACCGCCAGGATCGCGGTGATCACGACGACGAAGGTGAGCAGGCGGTTGCCGAATTCAACAGCCTGATGCAGCCCGGGCACCTCGGCGTGCGGGACCGGGGTGAAACTGCCCGGGAAGCATTGCGGCCAGGTGGGGCAGCCAAGACCGGATGCGGTCACCCGGACGATCGATCCGGTTACCGAAATCATCGCCTGGCTCAGGACCACCGCGGCGGCGATGATGCGCTGGGTCCGCAGGCTGGGCAGCGGAAGCTTGTCCACCATGCGTAGGAAAAGCTGAACCACGGCCACCGTCTGAGCCTAGAGGAGGTTGAACTACATCCCGTAGTAGGGGATGGCGATCAGGTGAATCGGAACCAGCGCAGCGCAGCCGCCCCGGCCACCACGCCCCACGCTGTGAGCACGGCAATACCGAACCAGTCCACCGACACCGCGGTTGCCTGCGTCAACGCCTCGGTCAGCGCTCCGGATGGTGTCAAACGTGCCACCCAGGCCAGCCCGGCCGGAACCGATGCACTCTCCACGGTCAGCGCACCGAAACCGGCGAAGATGAACCAGAGGAGATTCGCCACCGCCAGTACGATCTCCGCGCGCAGGGTGCCGCCGAGCAGCAGTCCCATGGCGACGAATGTCGCGGTGCCCAGGGCGATGATCACCGCGCCCAGGAACAAACTTGGAGGTTGTGGGCGCCAGCCCAGCGCCAGTCCTATCCCGCCGAGCAGAATCGCCTGTAGAAACACCACCGTCACCACGGCCAGTGACTTGCCGGCGATGATCCCCCACACCGGCAGGGGAGTGGACCCCAATCGCTTCAGCGCACCGTAGCGGCGGTCGAATGCGACCGCGATTGCCTGGCCCGTGAAGGCCGTGGAGATCACGGCCAAAGCCATGATGGCCGGCACAAATACCGCCACCCGATTCGCGCCGAAATCGCCGAGCGGCAGAACAGTGAGCCCCACCAGCAGAGTGATCGGGATGAACATGGTCAGCAGCAGCTGTTCGCCGTTGCGCAGCAATAACTTCAGCTCGAGGCCGTACTGCGCCAACAGCATTCGCGGCACACTGCTGGGGCGGGGGTCCGGGGTGAAGGTTCCCGTCGGGAAGAGGTCGGTCACGACCGCAGCTCCTTGCCGGTCAAATCCAGAAAAACATCCTCGAGGCTGCGCTGTTCAACGCGCAGGTCGTTGGCCAGGATATTCAGCCGGGCACACCACGCGGTCACCGTGGCAAGCACCTGTGGGTCGACGGTTCCTTCGACCAGGTATTCCCCCGGGGTCGGCTCGGTGGCGCGGTAGCCCTCCGGCAGGGCTGACACCAGCAGCGACAGGTCCAACTTGCGCGGTGCGGTGAAACGCAGTTGGTCCTCGGCCCCGCTTCGCATCAGTTCGGCGGGTGTTCCGGATGCGACCGTGGAGCCACGGTCGATGATCACGATCCGGTCGGCCAATTCCTCAGCCTCCTTGAGCTGATGGGTGGTCAGCACCACTGTCACACCGTCGCGGCGCAGTGCGTCGATGAGTTCCCACACCACCAGTCTGGCGTGGGCGTCCATACCTGCGGTCGGCTCGTCGAGGAAAACCAGCTCCGGCCTGCCAACGATGGCGCAGGCCAGCGCCAGTCGCTGTTGCTGGCCTCCGGAAAGCCTTCGGTAGGTGGTATCGGCGACGTCTCTGAGACCGAGGGTGTCCAGGAGCCAGCCCGGGTCGAGTGGTCGCGCGGCATAGGCCGCCACCAGGTGGAGCATTTCGCCGGCCCGGGCCGCCGGGTAGCCGCCGCCGCCCTGCAGCATGACTCCGATGCGCTCCCGAACCCGGGCGTTGTCGGCGACGGGATCAAGACCGAGAACCTCGATCGTCCCGACATCAGGGTGCACGAAGCCTTCGCACATTTCGACGGTTGTCGTTTTGCCGGCACCGTTGGGGCCGAGCAGCGCGAGTACCTCGGCGTGCTGTACGTCGAGGTTGAGATCGGACACCGCGAGGGTGGATCCGTAGCGTTTGGACACCCCGCGCAGCCGTACCGGGGTGGGGGAGCCAGGACTCACGGGGAATCAGCGTAGGCGTCCCGATTGGGGCCACTCGCCGGTGGTGGTCGGGACGGACCCGTCGCGGGCCCGATATCGAGATCCTCTCCGCTGTAGCGCTCATCGGAACCAGGCAGGTAACGCCATGGCAGCCGGTTGAGGGTCAGCACAATGAGCAACATCACGATCACCGCGCTGGCCAGCGTTGCATTGAGAATCTGGAACAGTGCGAAGCGATCGCCGTTGGCCGTCGGACCGAAAATCCCGACAATCAGGCTGACCGCGACGGTGGCGATCCGGAAGCGCGGCCGGGTGGCCCACGCCGCCAGTGGGATGATCGCCCACAGCAGGTACCAGGGCTGGACGACGGGGAACAACAGCACTGTTGCGCCCATCGCGACCCCCAGCCCGCCGACCGGGTGCAAACGTCCGCGCAGGACCGCCACCAACAGCCAACTGACCAGGACGGCGATGATCAGCACACCCGTCGCGCGGGTGAGGGCCAAAACGGCGGTGGTGTGATCGCCGAGCCCGAGCAGGATGCCCACCTGTCCGGTCGCCAGCGCCAGCAGTGTCGGGGGGGACATCCAGCTACGAACCACATTGGCGGTGCCGAGGGTGAACAGCCACCCGAAGCCCAGCCCGCTCGCCCACCCGACGAGCGCCATCACCGCCAATGCGACCGACGTGGTCAGGATGCCGGCCGAGAGGAATGCCTTGAGCGTGCCACCCCAACGGTGGGCCAGTGCCATCGCGGTAAAGCCCAGGGCCAGCAAACCCGGGAGTTTGACCTGAGACGATAGGGAGATCAGTACGATACCGGCCAGCAGCAGGCCCAACGGGGCCCATCGCGACCAGTCGGCGCGGGATTCGGGCCACTGCAGCGGCCGGGGAACCAGCCGCCCGGGAGCTCCGGATATACCCCGAAGTGCGATTTCGGTGCCGGTCAGCATCAGGCCGAGCATCAGCGCCTCGTTGTGGATTCCGGCGACCAGGTGCATCAGGAGCAGCGGGTTGGCCGCGCCGAGCCACAGCGCGGTGACCTCTGCCACACCGCACCGGCGAGCCAATCGTGGCGTGGCCCACACGATCAGCCCAACTCCGATCAGCACCACGAGGCGGTGGGACAGCACCGCGGCAACGATGTTTTCACCGGTGAGCGCCGAAATCCCCTGTCCGATCCAAAGAAACAGCGGGCCGTACGGAGCCGGTGTCTCCCGCCACAGGCTGGGTACCGACGATGTGAACACATGGTCCAGCCCCAGCCCGGGCGCGGGGCCGACCTGATAGGGATCGAGTCCGTTCCGGGCTATCTGGCTCTGGGCGAGATAGGAGTAGACATCCTTGCTGTACATGGGAGGGGCGATCAGCAGCGGCAGCATCCACAGCAGCAGCGTCCGGTCGAGTTGGCTAAGCGACATTCGTCGCGGGCCGTGTACGAAGCGGCCGAGCATCAGCCAGGCCAGCGCCATCATCACCGCTCCGGTGGTGGTCATGGTCAGCGACACGGTTTGGATGCGGGACGGCAGATTGAGCAGTCGCACACCGAAGGTGGGGTCCTGTACGACCGGGCGGGCTCCGGCTCCTAGAGCGCCGATCGCCATGAGGACGGTTCCGGTCGCGCCGAACAGCCGGGTGCGGTCCATGGCCCGGAGTTCGATCCGGTTGAGTGGCGCGCCGACGGTCCGTTCGTCGCCGTGCCAGCTTGCGATGGACAGGGTGAGGAGGTGCTGGCGGGCTGCCACCACCGCACTCTATCCGGCTGCGACCCGGCAACTGGCCCGAGTGAGGGTGCCCTTGCTGGACCCGAGTGCTTAATTGCGTCACACTTGTGTTGTGAAAATCTTGTCCGACGATTCGCCGCTGCCCCGGGTGGCGGCACAAGACGGCCGTACCCGCCGCTCTGTCGTCGGGCTGCTGCTGGAGTCCGGTCCCATCACAGCGGCCGAAATCGGTCGCCGGCTGGGCATTTCCGCGGCCGGGGTGCGCCGGCATCTGGATGCGCTGGTCGATGACGGCGACGCCGAGGCCAGCCCCGCCGCCGCGTGGCAGCACGCCGGCCGAGGCCGCCCGGCGAAGCGGTATCGGCTCACCGCCGCCGGACGGGGCAAGCTGGAACACTCTTATGACGATCTCGCTGCCGCCGCGATGCGGCACCTACGCGAGATCGGCGGTGAGGAAGCGGTTCGGACTTTCGCACGTCGGCGTATCGACACGATCCTCGACGGGGTGGCGCCGGCCGACTCCGGCGAGGACCGGGCACTTGAGGATGCGGCTGAACGGGTGGCCGAGGCGCTGACCGAGGCCGGCTACGCCACCACGACCACGCGGGTCGGCGGCCCGGCCAACGGTATACAGATCTGCCAGCATCATTGCCCGGTCTCCCACGTGGCCGAGGAATTCCCGGAACTTTGCGAAGCCGAGCAGCAGGCGATCTCAGATGTGCTCGGAACCCATGTGCAGCAGCTGGCCTCGATCGCCAACGGTGATTGCGCCTGCACCACCCACATCCCGCTACCCCTGCCGGCCATCCCGACCAGTACCGCCGTAGCACGCGACGCCGTACCCGATAGCAATGCTGCAATCGATCAAGAAGCACCCGACAACGAAAAAGGAGCGTCGGCATGACGATTTCCCCTGAGGTCCAACCGCTCACCCAAGAGGAGACCATCGACTCCCTGGGGCGGTACGGCTACGGCTGGGCGGACACTGACGTCGCGGGTGCCAGCGCCAAACGCGGCCTGTCGGAGGCTGTGGTTCGCGATATCTCCAGCAAGAAGGACGAGCCGGAGTGGATGCTCGACGTCCGGCTGAAGGCCCTGCGCACCTTCGACAAGAAGCCGATGCCGAACTGGGGCTCAGACCTCGAGGGCATCGACTTCGACAACATCAAGTACTTCGTGCGCTCCACCGAGAAGCAGGCGACCTCGTGGGAGGAACTCCCCGAGGACATCAAACGCACCTATGATCGGCTGGGAATACCGGAGGCTGAGAAACAGCGGCTGGTGGCGGGCGTCGCGGCCCAGTACGAGAGCGAAGTCGTATACCACCAGATCCGGGAAGACCTTGAGGAACAAGGGGTTATCTTCCTCGACACCGACACCGGCTTGCGAGAGCACCCGGAGATTTTTCAGCAGTACTTCGGCACGGTGATCCCGGCCGGCGACAACAAGTTCTCCGCACTCAACACCGCGGTGTGGTCCGGGGGGTCCTTTATCTACGTGCCCCCGGGTGTGCACGTCGACATTCCACTGCAGGCCTACTTCCGGATCAACACCGAGAATATGGGCCAGTTCGAGCGGACCCTCATCATCGCCGACGAGGGTTCCTACATCCACTACGTAGAAGGTTGCACGGCTCCGATCTACAAGAGCGATTCGCTGCATTCGGCGGTGGTGGAGATTGTCGTCAAACCCAATGCGCGGGTTCGTTACACGACCATTCAGAACTGGTCGAACAACGTCTACAACCTGGTCACCAAGCGTGCCCGCGCGGAGGCCGGCGCGACCATGGAATGGGTCGACGGCAATATCGGCTCGAAGGTGACCATGAAGTACCCGGCGGTGTGGATGACCGGGGAGCACGCTCAGGGCGAGGTTCTCTCGGTCGCATTCGCCGGCGAGGGTCAGCATCAGGACACCGGTGCGAAAATGCTGCATCTGGCGCCGAACACGTCGAGCAACATCGTGTCGAAGTCGGTGGCACGCGGTGGCGGGCGCGCCTCGTACCGCGGCCTGGTCCAGGTGAACAAGGGCGCGAGCGGCTCGCGTTCAAGTGTGAAATGCGATGCACTGCTTGTCGACACGATCAGCCGCAGCGACACCTATCCCTACGTCGATATCCGCGAGGACGATGTCACCATGGGCCACGAGGCCACCGTGTCGAAGGTCAGCGAGGACCAGCTGTTCTACCTGATGAGCCGGGGGATGACCGAGGACGAGGCGATGGCGATGGTGGTGCGCGGATTCGTCGAGCCGATCGCCAGGGAACTGCCGATGGAGTACGCACTCGAGCTCAACCGGCTGATCGAACTACAGATGGAAGGTGCGGTCGGCTGATGGCGGACGCGACTGCCGCGGTGGAGGGTTCGGCCCTCGCCGTCAACAAAGGTGAGCAGTTCAGTTCTTTTGACGTCAAGGCCTTCGAGGTGCCGGGCGGCCGCGACGAACTGTGGCGGTTCACCCCGTTGCGCCGGTTGCGCGGTTTGCACGACGGCTCAGCGCGGGCCGACGGCCAGGCGCGGATCGTCGTTACCGAGCAGCCCGGACTGGCGGTGGAGACCGTCGCCCGCGGCGACGGCCGTCTGGGTGAAGGTGGAGTTCCGGCCGACCGCGTCGCTGCCCAGGCCTTCACGGCGTTCACCGAGGCCACGGTGGTGACCGTCGCTGGTTCGGTACGCCTCGAGACCCCGGTGGAAATTGCCATCACCGGACCGGGCGAGGGCAGAACCGGCTACGGTCACCTGCAAATCCGCGCCGGGGAATTGGCCGAAGCGGTTGTCGTGGTCGACCTGCGGGGCAACGGAACCTATGCCGATAACGTCGAGTTCGTTATTGCCGATGGTGCCCGGCTGACGGTGGTCTGGATCGCCGACTGGGCTGATGACGTGGTGCACGTCAGCGCCCACCATGCCCGCCTCGGACGTGACGCGGTGCTACGGCATGTGGCGGTCACACTCGGTGGCGAGGTGACCAGGATGTCGGCCACCGTGCGGTTCGACGCCCCCGGCGGCGATGCTGAGCTGCTCGGTCTCTACTTCGCTGACAGCGGCCAGCATCTGGAGTCGCGATTGCTGGTTGACCACTCCCAGCCAAACTGCACATCGAATGTGCTCTACAAGGGTGCGCTACAAGGTGATCCGAACTCGAACAGACCCGACGCACGCACCGTCTGGGTGGGCGATGTGCTGATCCGCGCCGAGGCCACCGGCACCAACACCTTCGAGGTCAACCGAAACCTGTTACTCACCGATGGTGCCCGCGCCGATTCGGTGCCCAACTTGGAGATCGAAACCGGCGAGATCGTGGGTGCCGGACATGCCAGCGCGACCGGTCGTTTCGATGACGAGCAGCTGTTCTACCTGCAGGCTCGCGGCATCCCGGAGGATCAGGCCCGCCGCCTGGTGGTGCGCGGGTTCTTCGGCGAGATCATCTCCAAGATCGCCGTGCCCGAGGTCCGCGAACGTCTGACCGACGCCATCGAACACGAACTGGCCATCACCGAGTCGAAAGCCGAGCAATGAGCACACTGGAAATCAAGAACCTGCATGTCTCCGTCGCCACGCCGGACGGCACCGAGAAAGAGATTCTCAAGGGTGTCGACCTGACGGTGAACTCCGGAGAGACGCATGCGGTGATGGGGCCCAACGGATCTGGGAAATCGACACTGTCCTACGCCATCGCCGGGCACCCGAAGTACACCGTCACCTCCGGATCGATCACCCTGGACGGTCGCGACATCCTCGAGATGAGTGTCGACGAGCGGGCCCGGGCGGGGCTGTTCTTGGCCATGCAGTATCCGGTCGAGGTGCCCGGTGTCTCGATGTCGAACTTCCTTCGCACCGCCGCGACAGCGGTCCGGGGTGAAGCACCGAAGCTGCGGAACTGGGTCAAAGAGGTCAAGGCGGCGATGACCGATCTTGATATCGATCCGCAATTCGCCGAGCGCAGCGTGAACGAGGGATTCTCCGGCGGCGAGAAGAAGCGCCACGAGATCCTCCAACTCGGCCTGCTGAAGCCCGCGATCGCCATCCTCGACGAGACCGACTCCGGTCTTGACGTCGATGCGCTCCGGGTGGTCAGCGAGGGCGTCAACCGCTACGCCGAGGCCGAGCACGCCGGCGTGCTGCTGATCACGCACTACACCCGGATCCTGCGCTACATCAACCCGCAGTTCGTCCACGTCTTCGTCGACGGCCGCATCGTCGAGTCGGGCGGGCCAGAGCTTGCCGACGAGTTGGAGGAGAACGGCTACGTCCGGTTCGCCCAGCGCGCGGCCGCTACGCAATAAGGACGCCGATGACGGCATCCGCGGCTGTTGACCTCACCCCGTTGGCGCGGGTCCGCTCCGATTTTCCCATTCTCGACCGGGTGATGCGCGGCGGCCAACGGTTGGCCTACCTCGACTCTGGCGCGACATCACAGAAGCCGGTTCAGGTTCTCGATGCCGAACGCCACTTCCTGACAACCTCGAATGGGGCGGTTCACCGGGGGGCCCACCAGCTCATGGAGGAGGCTACCGACGCGTTCGAAGCGGCCCGCGCGGATATTGCCGGCTTCGTCGGGGCCGCGTCCGATGACCTGGTATTCACCAAGAATGCCACCGAGGCGCTCAATCTGGTCTCTTATGTGCTGGGGGACAACCGGTTCGGGGAGGCGCTGGGTCCGGGAGACGTGATCGTCACCACCGAGCTGGAGCACCACGCCAACCTCATCCCCTGGCAGGAACTCGCCCGCCGCACCGGGGCCAGCCTGCGCTGGTACGAAATCACCGATGAGGGTCAGCTGGACCCCGAGTCGCTACAACTCGACGGGCGGGTGAAAGTCGTCGCCTTCACCCATCACTCGAATGTCACCGGAACCAGCGCACCGGTCTCCGATCTGGTGGCCAGGGCCAGAGCGGTAGGGGCGTTGACCGTTCTGGACGCGTGCCAGTCGGTCCCGCATCAGCCGGTCGACTTCGTGTCGTTAGGTGTCGACTTCGCGGCGTTTTCCGGCCACAAGATGTTCGGGCCGACCGGGGTCGGCGTGCTCTATGCTCGTCCGGGTCTGCTGGCCGCGCTGCCCCCCTTCCTCACCGGCGGGTCCATGATCGAGACGGTGACGATGGAGTCGGCGACCTATGCACCCCCGCCGCAGCGCTTCGAGGCCGGCACCCAGATGATCTCCCAGGTCGTTGGACTTGCCGCCGCCGCACGTTATCTCGACGCCATCGGGATGTCGGCGATCGAAGCTCATGAACACCGGCTGGTCGCCGCAACATTAGAGGGGCTGGCCCGGATACCCCAGGTCCGCGTCATCGGCCCATCCGATCCTGCGGACCGGCGCTCGCCGGTGGCGTTCGTCGTCGATGGTGTGCACGCCCATGATGTCGGTCAGGTGCTCGACGATGACGGTGTGGCTGTGCGGGTCGGCCACCACTGTGCCGCGCCGTTGCACCGACGGCTCGGGGTGGCCGCCTCCGTGCGCGCATCCTTCGCGGTGTACAACACCCTCGATGAGGTGGATCGGCTGATCGCGGGTGTCCGGCGTGCGATCGACTTCTTCGGCGCAAACCCGGTGGGCAGGTCGACCTGATGCGGCTCGAGCAGATCTATCAGGATGTGATCCTCGACCACTACAAACACCCGCACCACCGCGGTCTCCGGGAACCGTTCGGCGCGGAGGTGCACCATGTGAACCCCACCTGCGGGGATGACGTGACCCTGCGGGTCACGCTTTCCGATGACGGCGACCGGGTGCTGGACGTGTCCTATGACGGGCAGGGCTGTTCGATAAGCCAGGCTGCCACCTCAGTTCTGGCCGATCAGGTGATCGGCCTTTCGGTCGGCGAGGCACTGGAGACAGTGGCGGAATTCACCCAGATGGTGTCCTCCCGTGGCGCCATCGCCGGGAACGAGGACATGCTGGGTGACGGCATTGCCTTCGCGGGGGTGTCGAAATACCCGGCCAGGGTGAAATGCGCTCTGCTGGGCTGGCTGGCGTTCAAGGCGGCTGTCGCCGAGGCGACGGTGTGGGGTAGCGCTGTCGCCGAGGCGACGGCGGTGACACAACGGGCCGTGCGGGGTTCCCGCACCGATGATCTGGAGGACAAGTGATGACTGATACCACCGCTGACGCGCTGGTGGCCGACCTCGAGGAGGCCATGTACGACGTGGTCGATCCGGAACTCGGGATCAACGTGGTCGATCTGGGGCTGGTCTACGGGATCACCGTGGAAAGCAGCGGTGAGCAGGACGCCGCGAAGGTAGCGCTGATCGATATGACGCTGACCTCGCCGGCCTGTCCGCTGACCGATGTCATCGAGGATCAGACGCTCAACGCGCTGGTCGGACCGGGACTGGTCAACGAAGTCAAGATCAACTGGGTCTGGAATCCGCCGTGGGGGCCGGACAAGATCACCGACGACGGACGCGAGCAGCTGCGAGCCCTGGGATTCACGGTCTGAGGTGACCGGCGCCGTCATCGCCACCCGGCGACAACTCCATGCCATCGCCGAGAACCTGATCGCGGGTCCGCAATATCGCGCGACCGGAACGATCCGGCTCGCCGTGCGACCCGACGGGTTTACCGGAACGGCACTACCGCTGGAGGTGCGGGGAGCCACGTTGATCTGGCCGGATGGCAGCGTGCCGCTGGCGGGGCCCGCCGGTGAGATCGCGGCGTCCTCCGGTCTGCTGCTCGGCCCACCGCCGGCGGAGGTGTACCGACCGCAAGCGCCGCTGGAACCGGAAACGGTCATCGATCTCGATTTAGAGGCAGCGGAGACGATCTACCGCTGTCTCTACGCCGGGGGCACCGCTGTTGCCGAAGTGCTGTCCCATGGTCATCCGGTGCTGTGGCCCGAACATTTCGATGTCGGCGATCACGAGAACAAGGTCAATTACGGTGTCTCGGCCGGTGATGACGAGCATCCGTTGCCGTACGCCTATGTCGCTCCGTGGGGCTACCCGACGAACCCTCGCACCGGGACCGTCTGGAACGCCTCATTCGGCGCCCTGCACCCGATCGACACCGCCGCCGATGCCGAATCGATCACCACCGGGATCGCCGCTTTCTTTTCCTGGGCGCAATCCGAGCTCTGATCCGCCCGGTGATGAGCGGCACCGACTCACGGCGCGGGCGTCCGGACTGGGAACACAACGGGACATCTGCGACGTTGCCACTGTCATGGCTACCCGAGACCTCACTGATCAGGACTTCAACGACACCGTCGCCGGCAACGAGATCGTGCTGGTCGATTTCTGGGCGTCCTGGTGCGGTCCGTGCCGCGCGTTCGCTCCCACCTTCGCCGCATCCTCGGAGAAACACCCCGACATCGTCTTCGCCAAGGTGGACACCGAGGCGCAGGAACAACTCGCGGCGGCCGCCGAGATCAGAGCCATCCCGACCCTGATGGCGTTCAAGAAGGGTCATCTGGTCTTCAACGGCGCCGGGGCACTACCGCCGGCCGGACTTGAGGACCTGATCACCCAGGTCCGCGAGTTCGATATCGATGCGGAGATCGCCAAACAGTCGCCCACGTCCGACCTCTGAGGCAGCTGTGAAGGATTCCCGAGGGAGGATTCCCGGAGGTCGGTACACGCGATAGCGTGCAACGGTGAACCGGTCCGATTACGTCCTTGTCGATCATCCGTCCCCGAATATCGCTCTGGTGACCCTCAACCGGCCGGAGCGGATGAACTCCATGGCCTTCGATGTGATGGTGCCCCTCAAAGAAGTGCTGACGGATCTGAGCCGTGACAATGGGGTCCGGGTCGTCGTGCTGACCGGAGCCGGCCGGGGCTTCTCGTCGGGGGCCGACCAGAAGTCGGCCGGTGCAGTACCGCATGTCGAGGGGCTCACCCGCCCGGCGTATGCGCTCAGGTCGATGGAGGTTCTCGACGAGGTCATTCTGGCGATGCGCCGGATGCATCAGCCGATCATCGCCGCGGTCAACGGCGCGGCCATAGGCGGCGGATTGTGTCTGGCCCTTGCAGCCGATATCCGGGTGGCCGCAGCCGACGCTTACTTCCGGGCAGCGGGCATCAATAACGGACTGACCGCCAGCGAGTTGGGTCTGAGTTTCCTGTTGCCGCGAGCCATCGGATCTTCCCGAGCGTTCGAGATCATGCTCACCGGTCGCGATGTCGACGCCGGGGAAGCCGAGCGGATCGGCCTGGTATCGCGGCAGGTCGCGCCCGACGATCTGCTACCGACCTGCTACGAAATGGCCGCGCGGATCGCCGGTTTCTCCCGTCCGGGCACCGAACTGACCAAGCGCACGCTGTGGACCGGGCTGGAGGCCAGTACCCTGGAGGGCCATATGCAGGTCGAGGGCCTCGGTCAGCTCTATGTGCGACTGCTCACCGCCAATTTCGAGGAGGCGGTTGCTGCGCGCGCCGAGAATCGCGCTGCGGTCTTCACCGATGATAGGTAGACCCCCGGGTGTCAGGAACACGGCGACCGGGGGAGGACAGGAGCGGGGCAGTTGATTACCGCAACGGACCTTGAGGTCCGCGCCGGCGCACGCACCCTCCTGCTCTCCGAAGGTTCTGTGCTGCGGATCCAGCCCGGTGACCGGATCGGTCTGGTAGGCCGCAATGGCGCGGGCAAGACCACCACGATGCGGATCCTGGCGGGGGAGGGTCAGCCCTACGCCGGCACCGTGGTGCGAACCGGGGAGATCGGCTACCTTCCGCAGGACCCGCGTGAGGGGGATCTCGAGGTCCTGGCTCGCGATCGGGTGTTGTCCGCCCGCGGCCTGGACACCCTGTTGGCCGATCTGGAGAAGCAGCAGGTTCTGATGTCCGAGGTGGTAGACGCGGCCGAACAGGAAAAAGCGATTCGCCGTTACGGCAACCTCGAGGAACGGTTCGCCGCTCTCGGCGGCTACGCCGCCGAGAGCGAGGCGGGCAGGATCTGTGCGAGTCTCGGTCTGGCGGATCGGGTGCTTACCCAGCCGTTGCGGACCCTGTCCGGCGGCCAGCGCCGCAGAGTGGAGCTCGCGCGAATTCTGTTCGCCGCCAGCGACTCCGGTTCCGGTTCCGCCACCACCCTGCTGCTCGATGAACCCACGAACCATCTCGATGCCGACTCGGTCGGCTGGCTTCGCGACTTCCTCAAGGCGCACACCGGGGGGCTGGTGATCATCAGCCACAATGTCGAACTGCTCGCTGATGTGGTGAATCGGGTGTGGTTCCTCGACGCCGTCCGCGGGGAGGTCGATGTCTACAACATGAGCTGGCAGCGCTATCTCGACGCTCGGGCCACCGACGAGCAGCGCCGCCGGCGTGAGCGGGCCAACGCTGAGAAAAAGGCGGCGGCGCTGCGCAATCAGGCGGCCAAGATGGGCGCCAAAGCCACCAAGGCGGTCGCGGCGCAGAACATGTTGCGCCGTGCGGAAAGGATGATGTCAGCCCTCGATGACGAGCGGGTGGCCGATAAGGTCGCGAAGATCCGGTTTCCCAGCCCCGCACCGTGCGGCCGCACTCCGCTGGTCGGTAGAGGCCTGAGCAGAAACTACGGCTCTCTGGAAGTGTTCACCGGGGTGGACCTCGCCATCGACCGCGGCTCTCGGGTCGTGGTGCTGGGCCTCAACGGTGCCGGCAAAACAACGCTGCTGCGACTGCTGGCCGGCGTCGAACCCATGGACGCCGGCGCGATCGAACCCGGGCACGGCCTCAAGGTCGGCTACTTCGCTCAGGAGCACGAGACGCTGGACAACAACGCCTCGGTGTGGGAGAACATCCGCCACGCCGCCCCCGATAGCGGTGAGCAGGACCTGCGCGGTCTGCTGGGCGCCTTCATGTTCAGCGGCGCTCAACTCGATCAGCCGGCCGGCACACTGTCCGGCGGTGAGAAGACCAGGCTGGCGTTGGCCGGCCTGGTCGCCTCCACGGCGAACGTACTGCTCCTCGACGAGCCCACCAACAACCTCGACCCGGCGTCCCGCGAACAGGTGCTCGATGCGCTGCGCAGCTACCGCGGCGCGGTGGTACTGGTAACCCACGATCCGGGAGCGGCCGACGCCCTGGACCCGCAGCGTGTGGTGCTACTTCCCGACGGGACCGAGGATCACTGGTCCGAGGAGTACTCCAGCCTCATCGAACTGGCCTGAGCTCCCCGCCGATTGTGCGACTCCATCCGGCCCAAGCGGCGGGTCGCGGACGACACGGCACACTCGGCGGGAGGTGGGTGCCCAGACGGCCGGACGGCCTTAGGCCGTACCCGCCTTCAGCATGTTGCGCAGCACGTACTGCAATATGCCGCCGTTGCGGTAGTAATCGGCCTCGCCGGGTGTGTCGATGCGCACCACGGCGTCGAACTCGACCCTCGAGCCGTCTGCCTTGGTTGCCGTGACGTGAACCGTCTTCGGCGTTTTGCCGGTGTTGAGTGCCTCGATGCCGGAAATGTCGAAAACCTCGGTGCCGTCCAGCTTCAGTGACGCTGCCGACTCCCCGGCCGGGAATTGCAGCGGTATCACGCCCATACCGATCAGATTGGACCGGTGAATCCGCTCGAAGGACTCGGTGATGACCGCACGCACCCCCAGCAGGCTGGTGCCCTTGGCCGCCCAGTCTCGCGATGAGCCGGAGCCGTACTCCTTGCCGCCGAGGACCACCAGCGGGGTGCCGGCCGCAGCGTAGTGCTGCGCGGCGTCGTAGATGAACGCCTGCGGGCCGTCCGGCCGGGTGAAGTCGCGGGTGTAACCACCGGATACGCCGCCGTCCACAATCGCGTCGAGCAGTTGGTTGCGCAGCCGGATATTGGCGAACGTCCCACGGATCATCACCTCGTGGTTGCCGCGGCGTGACCCGTAGGAGTTGTAATCCTTGCGCTCCACCCCGTTCGCCTCCAGGTATTCGGCTGCCGGGGTGCCCGGTTTGATACTGCCGGCCGGACTGATGTGGTCGGTGGTCACCGAATCGCCGAGGAGTGCCAGTACCCGGGCACCGGCGATATCGGAAACCGGGTCAGGCTGGGCCGGCATACCCTCGAAATACGGTGGTTTGCGCACGTAGGTCGACGCTGTGTCCCAGGCGAAGGTTCGGCCGGATGGGGTCGGCAGGTTCCGCCAGCGCTCATCCCCTTTGAAGACGTCGGCGTAATTCGTGGTGAACATCTCCTGGGTGATCGCCGAGGCGATGGTCTCCTCGATCTGCTTGGTCGAGGGCCAGATGTCCTTGAGGAACACATCGTTTCCGTCCTGGTCCTGACCCAGCGGATCGGTGGCGAAGTCGAAGTCCATCGAACCGGCCAGCGCGTATGCGATCACCAGCGGCGGCGAGGCCAGATAGTTCATCTTGACATCGGGGGAGATGCGGCCCTCGAAGTTGCGGTTGCCGGACAGGACCGCCGTCACCGTCAGGTCGTTGTCGTTGATCGCTGCGGAGATCTCGGGCAGCAGCGGCCCGCTGTTGCCGATGCAGGTGGTGCACCCATACCCGACCAGGTAGAAACCCAGCTTCTCCAGATACGGCCATAGCCCGGCCTTCTCGTAATAGTCGGTGACAACCTGGGAGCCCGGCGCCATGGAGGTCTTGACCCACGGTTTGGCGGCAAGCCCCTTCTCCACGGCGTTGCGGGCCAGCAGAGCCGCCCCCAGCATCACCGACGGGTTGGAGGTGTTGGTGCACGAGGTGATCGAAGCGATCGCCACCGCGCCGTGGTCCAGCACGAACTCGCCGCGCTCAGCCGAGCTGACCTTGACCGGACGGGTGGGCCGCCCCGCCGCACCGTTCGCGGCGGATTTGACATCCACCGCCCCATTGTCGGCGAAGCTCAGTGCGGCCGAGTCGCTGGCCGGAAAGGACTCTTCGATCGCCTCGTCGAGACTGGTCTGCGGAGCGGGTTTGTTCTGCTCGACATAGTTGTGAATGTCCTTGCGGAACGCGGTCTTGGCGTCGGACAGTTCGATGCGGTCCTGGGGCCGTTTGGGACCGGCGATCGAGGACACCACTGTCGACAAGTCCAATTCCAGATACTCGGAGTAGGCCGGCTCGTGGGCGGCGTCGTGCCACATGCCCTGAGCTTTGGCGTAGGCCTCAACCAGTGCCACCTGTTCGGGGCTGCGTCCGGTCAGCCGCAGATAGTCCAGGGTGACCTCATCGATCGGGAAAATTGCTGCAGTGGAGCCGAATTCGGGACTCATATTGCCCAGCGTCGCCCGGTTGGCGAGCGGCACCTCAGCAACGCCCTTGCCGTAGAACTCGACGAACTTACCGACCACCCCGTGTTTGCGCAGCATCTCAGTGGCCGTGAGAACCACGTCGGTGGCGGTCACGCCGGGCTGGATCTCCCCGGTCAACTTGAATCCGACGACGCGGGGGATCAGCATGGAGACCGGCTGGCCCAGCATCGCGGCTTCGGCTTCGATGCCTCCCACACCCCAACCGAGCACGCCGAGGCCGTTGACCATGGTGGTGTGGCTGTCGGTGCCCACACAGGTGTCCGGGTAGGCGACCTGAATCTCTGCGCCCCCGGCATCGTCCGCCCGGCTGCGCACCATCGTCACTCGCGCCAGATACTCGATGTTGACCTGGTGCACGATGCCGGTCCCGGGCGGCACGACCTTGAAGTCGTCGAATGCGCCCTGCCCCCACCGGAGGAATTGGTAGCGCTCCCCGTTGCGGGAATATTCGATGTCGACATTGCGCTCGAAGGCGTCCGCCCGCCCGAACACGTCGATGATGACGGAGTGGTCGATGACCAATTCGGCGGGGGCCAGGGGATTGACCTTGTCTGGATCCCCACCGAGAGCGGCCACCGCCTCGCGCATGGTGGCGAGGTCGACGATGCACGGCACGCCGGTGAAGTCCTGCATGATCACGCGGGCGGGGGTGAACTGGATCTCGGTGTCAGGTTGCGCGTTGGGATCCCAGTTCGCTATCGCCCGGATGTGCTCGGAGGTGATGTTGGCGCCGTCCTCGGTTCGCAGCAGGTTCTCGGCGAGGACCTTCAGGCTGTAGGGGAGTTTCTCGGTCCCCGGCACCGCATCGAGGCGGTAGATCTCGTAGCTGTTGTCCCCGACTGTCAGGGTGTCGCGGGCTCCAAACGAGTTCAGGGACGGATTTGCGCTGCTCACATCAACTCCCGGCATGTGCTGATCCCGCCGGATGGCGGGCAGGTCGGATATTAACGGTACGGGGTGGTGCCAACGGGCGGACCCCTTCACCGGATCCGACCCCGCATCCAGTCTCGTCCTTGTCGGCGCGTGCTGCCACCCTGTGGAGACATCAGCGGTACGGTCTGGTTTCGTGACGACCCCGGCTCCACCCGCCTTCATCCCGGTTGAGGTGTGCAGTGCTGTCGGGCTGCCCGTCGCCACCCCGCTGGATACCTGCATGGCTGCGGTGCAAGCCGACGTTGCCGAAGATGGTGTGGCGGCCCCGGCGGCCGATGTCCCGGGTCTGCTGGACGTGGTGAGCGGAGCTGAAGATCGCGGTATCGACCTCAAGGTCGTCGTCTTGGAGCAGAGCCCGCCGATCGACACTCCGCTGCGCGATATCGCCACCCAGGTCGGCCAGCAGCACCCCGGCGCGACGGTGCTGGTTCTCAGCCCGGGGTGGGCCGGCTCGTACAGCACCACCTACGACCGGGTTGTACTCGAAGCCGGTCAGGATGTGGCCAAACTCGCCCCGAATCCGGTGCAGGGCACACAGAATTTCGTCGACCAGCTGAACACCCCGGATTTTGGTTGGACGGCATTCACAATCGGCCTCGTATTTGCGGTTACCGGGGCTGCTGTTGTGACCCGACTTCTGCAGCGCTGGGCGCAACGCCACACCGCCTCCACAAATTAGGTCCAGCTGCGACTCCGCTGCGTAGGCGCCATTTTTTGGCAATTCCCTAAGATTACTATTCGGTCACACCTGCGGAAATACAAACGTGTAATTCTCAGCGCCCGTTTCTTCTGCGACAGCCGTGACGTACGGTGCAAAAGAAGCCATTGTTATTGAAGTGGCATATGTGACACGTGTGACTGGCGTGACTGTTCGCGGAGCTTTAGGAGTCGGAGTCGATGAACCTTTCCCCTCGCGGTAACCGCGCCGTCCGGGCCACCCGGGCGGTCTGCCCGCTGACCCTCACCGTTGCGATGACCTTCACCGTCCCGGGCCTGGCACAGGCCGACCCCGAGACCGCGCCGAACGGTGTGGCTGCCCTGGTCGCCGACGTCGCCGAGGCCAATCAGCAGTTACAGGACATCGGGGCGCAGGTGCAGGCCGAGCAGGAGGGTGTCAACAAGGCCATCTTGCAGGTTCAGGAAGCCAGGGACGCCGCCGACATGGCGCAGGAGGCGGTGGAGGCAAGCAGGCGGGCGGTCACCGAAGCCAACGCGGCGATTACGGCCGCACAGCAAAGCTTCGACACGTTCGCCGCCGCGACCTACATCAGCGGGCCCTCCGCATCGTTGGTGCTGGCTCGCACACCCGATGAGATCATCACCGCCGCGACGGCGGGTCGGACCCTGGCTCTGAGCTCCGAGCGTGTGATGGTCGGCCTCGAGCGGGCCCGCACCGAGGCGGTCAACTCTGAGGCCGCCGCCCGTCAGGTCAAACAGAAAGCAGATCAGGCTGTCATCGACGCCCAGAGCAGCCAGGATGCCGCAGTGGCCGCACTGCTTGCGGCACAGGAGACGTTCCGCGGGCAGCAGGCGGAAATCGATCGGCTCGCCGCCGCGCGCAAAGTGGCCCAACGCAAACTTGAGGACGCCCAGGCGTCATCGGCGCCGAGCGCCATGCCGGTGGCCGGCGATGGGCCGGTCGCGACCGTCCCGGCGGCCCAGGCCCTCGCCCCCACGGGTCGCTCACCCGAGGACAACTGGGATCGCGCCGGCAGCGGGCCCGCCGAGGTCAAGGTGCCCTACGGCGACCCCTCCGAATGGGATCTCACCCTTCCGGCGGTACCCAGCGCGTTCCTGTCCGGTGACCCGATTCAGATCATCAACGCGGTCTTGCAGATCGCGCAGTACTCCTACCAGGTCACCCAGGAACTGGGCAGGAATTTCCTCCAGCAGTTGGGCATCCTCAAACCCACCGACACCGGAATCACCAATGACGGCGGAATCCCGGTGGTGTACGGGAACCAGGCGATCGAGTACGTCATCAAGCGCGCACAGTCCCAAATCGGGGTTCCGTACTCGTGGGGTGGCGGAAACGCCGCCGGTCCTAGCCGGGGTATTGACTCCGGTGCCAACACCGTCGGCTTCGACTGCTCGGGCCTTGTTCTGTACGCATTCGCGGGGGCCGGTATCAAGCTGCCGCACTATTCAGGCTCCCAGTACAACCTGGGCCGCAAGATTCCCTCCGCGCAGATGCGTCGCGGCGACGTTATTTTCTGGGGCCCGAACGGCAGCCAGCACGTGGCGATCTTCCTGGGTAACGGTCAGATGATCGAAGCGCCCTACACCGGCTCGTTCGTCAAGATCTCGCCGGTTCGCACCAGCGGTATGACCCCCTTCGTCGTGCGTTATATCGAGTGGTGAGGTGAGTAATCGCATGTCCGGCAAAGGTGCTCGGTCACTGCAGGCCCTCGGGGCGGCGCTGACCGCACTGACGTTGTCGCTTGGCTTGGCGGCGCCCGCGCAGGCCGACGAGTGGGACCCGACACTTCCCAAGATGATCAGCGCCGGGGCGCCCGGCGACCCGGTAGCGGTGGCCCAGGCGTCGCTGGCGTTCACCCAGCAGGCTGCTCAGGCGACAATGGACCTCGGCCGTAAGTTCCTGTCCGGCCTCGGGATCGGCGGCGGCAGCAGCAGTGCCGCACTTCCGGGCGGGCGGGTCCGCGGTCCACAGGCAATCGAATATGTCATCCGGCGCGGAGCGTCCCAGCGGGGTGTGCCCTACTCGTGGGGCGGTGGCGCCATCAACGGCCCCAGCGCCGGGGTGGACCACGATGCGGGCAAGATCGGGTACGACTGCTCTGGCTTCACCCGATATGCGTTCGCCGGCGTCGGTGTTCAGATTCCCAAATACTCGGGCGACCAATACACCGCAGGACGCCAGGTGTCGCCGTCGCAGGCCAAGCGGGGCGACCTCATCTTCTGGGGTCCAGGTGGGTCCCAGCATGTGGCGATCTATCTGGGCAACGGCCAGATGCTCGAATCATCCTCGGCGGCCGGGCAGGTGACTGTCGGTCCGGTCCGTACGGCCGGGATGACGCCGTATGTGACCAGGATCATCGAGACCTGACCGCGAGCCGGCATACCGGGCCCGGACTTCGACGCGCCAGCGGGCAACCCACGTCGACGGATTCCGCAACGCCTGGAATAGTTGTCCGAGGGGCGCCATGCTGCCCCGAAGCCGACCAACAGCTGTGGAGGAACTTGATGACGTCACCAGGTGGGTCGACCGGGGGCCCCGGCGGCCACAGCGGCTCAAGCGGAGCCGGCGCGCCGTCGGCCGTCGGTAACGGCCTGGCCGCCGATGTGCACACCCTGGAACGGGCGATCTTCGAGGTCAAGCGGATCATCGTCGGCCAGGATCAACTCGTCGAGCGCATTCTGGTAGGTCTGCTGGCCAAGGGGCACGTTCTGCTCGAAGGTGTGCCAGGTGTGGCCAAGACGCTGGCCGTCGAGACGTTCGCCAAGGTTGTGGGCGGCACCTTCGCGCGCATCCAGTTCACCCCGGACCTGGTACCCACCGATATCATCGGCACCCGGATCTACCGGCAGGGCCGCGAGGAGTTCGATATCGAACTCGGGCCGGTGGTGGTGAACTTCCTGCTCGCCGACGAGATCAACCGCGCGCCGGCGAAAGTCCAGTCCGCGCTGCTTGAGGTCATGGCCGAGCGCAAGATCTCGATCGGCGGCAAGACCTACCCGCTGCCCAAGCCGTTCCTGGTGATGGCCACGCAGAACCCGATCGAGAACGAGGGCGTCTATCCGCTGCCGGAGGCCCAGCGGGACCGGTTCCTGTTCAAGATCAACGTGGACTACCCGGCGCCGGAGGAAGAGCGCGAAATCATCTATCGGATGGGGGTGACCCCGCCCGAACCCAAACAGGTTCTCGAAACCGGTGATCTGTTGCGTTTGCAGGACGTCGCAGCCAACAATTTCGTCCACCACGCCCTGGTCGATTACGTGGTGCGGGTGGTTACCGCCACCCGGCGGCCCGAACAGTTCGGGATGCCGGACGTCAAATCGTGGATCGCCTTCGGTGCCTCGCCGCGCGCCTCACTGGGCATCATTGCCGCCGCGCGTGCTCTCGCTCTGGTCCGTGGCCGCGACTATGTCGTTCCGCAGGATGTGATCGAGGTGATTCCCGATGTGCTGCGCCACCGCCTGGTCCTCACCTACGACGCACTGGCCGATGATGTCAAAGCCGATGTGGTGATCGGACGAATCCTGCAGACCGTGGCATTGCCGCAGGTGAACGCCATTCCGCAGCAGGGCCATTCGGTACCCCCGGCGGGTGCGGGCGCGCCGAGTGCGTCCGCGGTGTCTCCCGCGGCCGGCGCCAACGCTCGGTGAGCGAGTCGGCATCTGCCTCCGAGGCAGCCGGTCACGCGCAGCCCGTCCACCCACCGTCGTTCCAGCGCGGCGAGATCGGTGACGCGCAACTGTCCGCCGCGTTACGCACCCTGGAGTTGACGGTCAAACGCAAACTCGACGGCGTGCTGCACGGCAATCACCTCGGGCTGCTCCCCGGTCCCGGCTCCGAACCGGGTGACTCGCGGCCTTACCAGCCTGGTGACGACGTTCGGCGGATGGACTGGTCGGTTACCGCGCGCACCACACACCCGCACGTCCGGCAGATGATCGCCGACCGGGAGTTGGAGACCTGGCTTGTCGTCGACGTCTCGGCGAGTCTCGACTTCGGCACCGCCGACTGTGAGAAGCGCGACCTGGCGGTCGGGGCGGCCGCGGCGATCACCTACCTCAACAGCGGGGGCGGTAACCGGATCGGCGCGTTGATCGCCAACGGTCAGGACATCCTGCGGGTCCCGGCGCGATCCGGGCGCCAGCATGAGCAGACACTGTTGCGAACCATCGCGACAGCCCCCCGGGCCCCGCTTGGCGTGCGGGGCGATCTCGGTGCTGCCATCGATGCCCTGCGGCGCCCGGAGCGCCGGCGTGGAATGGCCGTCATCATCAGTGACTTCCTCGGTCCGATCGACTGGTTCCGGCCGTTGCGGGCCATTGCCGCCCGTCACGAGGTGCTCGGGATCGAGGTGCTCGACCCCAGGGACGTCGAGCTGCCCGATGTCGGTGATGTGATTCTGCAGGACACCGAGTCCGGTGTCACCCGGGAGTTCACCATCGACGCACAATTACGCGACGACTTCGCCCGGGCTGCGGCAATTCACTGTGATGAGGTCGCGCGTACCCTGCGCCGCTGCGGTGCGCCATTGCTGACGCTGCGCACCGACCGTGACTGGATCGCCGATATCGTGCGGTTCGTGGCCTCCCGGCGGCGTGGAGCCATGGCGGGCGTCCAGTGACCGGGGCGGGGGTTCGCCGATGAACCTGCCGTTGCTCGGCCCGATGGGGCTGACGAATTTCGCCCACCCGTGGTTCTTCCTGTTCCTGCTGGCCGTCGCGGGCCTGGTGGCGCTCTATATCGTCGTGCAAGTTGCCCGGCAGAAGCGCATCCTGCGTTTCGCCAATATGGAACTGCTGGAAAGCGTTGCGCCGCAACGCCCCAGCCGCTGGCGTCACTTGCCGGCGATCCTGCTGGTGGCCTCACTCGTGCTGCTGACCATCGCGATGGCCGGCCCGCAGAACGATGTGCGCATCCCGCGCAACCGCGCGGTGGTCATGTTGGTGGTTGACGTGTCGCAGTCGATGCGGGCAACCGATGTCGAACCGAGTCGTCTCGCTGCCGCCCAGGAGGCGGCCAAACAGTTCGCCGACGAGCTCACCACCGGTATCAACCTGGGACTGATCTCCTATGCCGGGACCGCGACGGTCCTGGTCTCGCCGACTACCAACCGGGAAGCCACCAAGGCTGCGTTGGACAAATTGCAGCTGGCCGATCGGACCGCGACCGGTGAGGCGATCTTCACCGCACTGCAGGCCATCGCGACCGTCGGTGCGGTCATCGGCGGCGGCGACGAGCCGGCTCCGGGACGAATCGTGCTGATGTCCGATGGTAAGGAGACCGTGCCGTCCAATCCGGACAACCCCAAGGGCGCTTTCACCGCGGCTCGGACCGCCCGGGACCAGGGCGTGCCGATCTCCACGGTGTCCTTCGGCACCCCGTACGGCTATGTCGAGATCAACGACCAGCGTCAGCCGGTGCCGGTCGATGAGGACATGCTCGACAAAATCGCCGAACTGTCCGATGGGAATCACTACTCCGCGGCGACCCTGGAGCAGCTCAAGGAGGTTTTCACCTCGCTGCAGGACCAAATCGGCTACGAAACCATCAAGGGCGACGCCAGCGCCGGTTGGTTGCGGCTTGGCTCGGTGCTGCTCGCGCTGGCCGCCCTGGCGGCGTTGCTGATCAACCGGCGGCTGCCCGGCTGATTCCGCGCCGAGATTGACCTCGGGGTCGCTGTTCTGCTTCGGGGGCAACCATGGTGTCGGTTTCGGCGCCACCAACATGAGGCACTAAGTTGTCGGGGATGAGCCACACCACCGAAGCCGACTCCCGCGAGGGCGGCAGGCCGCCGTTTGTGTCCCGCTCGGTTCTGGTCACCGGCGGAAACCGGGGCATAGGACTGGCCATCGCCCGTCGTCTCGCCGCCGATGGCCATCGGGTCGCAGTAACCCACCGCGGCAGCGGGGCACCCGAGGGTCTGTTCGGGGTCGAGTGCGATGTGACCGATAACGACGCCGTCGGTGGCGCTTTCACCGCGGTGGAGGAGCATCAGGGACCGGTCGAGATCCTGGTGTCCAACGCGGGGGTGGCCGCGGACGCGTTCCTGATGCGGATGACCGAGGAGCGGTTCGAGAAGGTGATCGACGCGAACCTCACCGGGGCGTTCCGCGTCGCGCAACGGGCCTGTCGCAGCATGCAGCGGCAGCGGTTCGGCCGGATGATCTTCGTCGGTTCGGTCTCCGGAACCTGGGGTATTGGGAACCAGTCCAATTACGCGGCATCGAAGGCCGGGCTGATCGGCATGGCCCGATCGATCGCCCGGGAGCTGTCCAAGGCGGGGGTCACCGCCAATGTGGTCGCCCCGGGCTTCATCGACACCGATATGACCCGCGAACTCGATGAGAGGATCCAACAGGGCGCGCTGGAGTTCATCCCGGCCAAGCGGATCGGCACCGCCGAGGAGGTGGCCGGGGCGGTCAGCTTCCTGGCATCGGAGGATGCGGCCTATATCTCCGGCGCGGTGATCCCGGTCGACGGTGGTATGGGTATGGGCCATTAATCACGCTGCACCGGAAGGACGTGACATGACAGGAATTCTTGGCGGTAAACGCATCCTCGTGACGGGGATCATCACCGATTCCTCGATCGCTTTTCATATCGCCCGGGTGGCGCAGGAGGCCGGCGCGGAGGTCGTCTGCACCGGTTATGACCGGATGAAACTCATCGGGCGAATCGTCTCCCGGCTCCCGGCCGAGGCGCCTCTGCTGGAACTCGACGTACAGAATTCCGAGCACCTGGACACCCTGGCGGACCGGGTCGGCGAAGTGATCGGTACCGGTAACAGGTTGGACGGGGTGGTGCACTCCATCGGCTTCATGCCACCCAGCGGTATGGGTATCAACCCGTTCTTCGAGGCTCCCTATGAAGACGTCGCCAAGGGTATCCACATCTCCGCGTTCTCCTACGCCTCGCTGGCCAAGGCGGTTCTGCCGATCATGAACCCGGGCGGCGGCATCGTGGGGATGGACTTCGATCCCACCCGGGCGATGCCGGCGTACAACTGGATGACGGTCGCCAAGAGCGCGCTGGAGTCGGTCAATCGTTTCGTCGCGCGGGAGGCCGGCAAGGTCGGCGTCCGATCCAATCTGGTTGCAGCCGGACCGATCCGGACGCTCGCGATGAGCGCGATCATGGGCGGCGCGCTCGGCGATCAGTTCAAAGACGAGATGAGGATGCTCGAGGAGGGCTGGGATCAACGTTCCCCGCTGGGTTGGGATATGAAGGACCCCACCCCGGTGGCCAAGACCGTATGCGCGCTGCTGTCGGACTGGCTGCCGGCCACCACAGGAACCGTCATCTTCGCCGACGGCGGCGCCAGCACCCAGCTGTTGTGATGGCGGGCTCGCAGTTCGACGCGCTGCTCCTGCTGTCCTTCGGCGGACCCGAGGGGCCCGAGCAGGTGATGCCGTTCCTGGAGAACGTAACCCGCGGGCGCGGTATCCCGAGGGAGCGACTTGAGTCGGTGGCCGAGCACTACCTGCACTTCGACGGAGTGTCGCCGATCAATCGCATCAACCGCGCTTTGATCGAGGCCATCAGAACCGAGTTGGCCGACCGCGGCGAGACGCTGCCGGTGTACTTCGGTAATCGCAACTGGCACCCGTTCGTCGAGGACACCGTCGCGCAGATGAAAGCCGACGGCATCGCCCGCGCCGCGGTGTTCACCACATCGGCCTGGGGCGGCTACTCCGGGTGCACGCAGTATCAGGAGGATATCGCGCGGGCCAGGTCGGCGGTTGAGGCGTCCGAGGGCGGGCCCGCGCCGGAACTGGTCAAACTGAGGCAGTACTTCGATCACCCGTTCCTCGTTGAGATGTTCGCCGATGCGATCTCCGAAGCCGCTGCCGGGCTTCCTGAACCGCTGCGCGCCGGGGCGAGGCTGGTGTTCACCGCACACTCGATTCCGATGCGCGCGGTCGATCGTTGCGGTCCGGGCCTGTACCCGCGGCAGGTCGCCTACACCTCGGGCCTGGTGGCCGCGGCGGCCGGGTATGCCGACTACGACCTGGTGTGGCAGTCCCGGTCCGGGCCACCGCAGGTGCCGTGGCTGGAACCCGATGTGGGCGAACACCTGTCGACGCTGGCGGAAGGCGGGGCCAAAGCTGTCATCGTGTGTCCCGTCGGGTTCGTCGCCGACCATATCGAGGTGATCTGGGACCTGGACAGCGAACTCGCCGAGCAGGCCGACGAACTCGGTGTTGCCCTCGCCCGCGCAACCACGCCGAATGCCCAACCGCGTTTTGCCGCAATGGCGCTCGACCTGCTCGACGAGAAACGGGATGGCCGCGAGGCATCCAGAGTCGTTGGTGCCGAGCCTGTTCCCGGCTACGGTGCCAGCGTCAACGGCCGGTTCTGCACCGCCGACTGTGAGGCAAGTGCAGCCGCAGCCGCGGCTATTGCCAGGCCGACTCCAGGATCGCGCTGACCGCCGCCGTCCTGGCGGAACGAACCACCGCCGCCAACGGTCGCAGCGCCGCGTCGGCGATACCGGCTTCTGAGGCGCTATGGGTGCCAATCGGGGCGAGTCCGGAACTGACGATGATGATCGCATCCACGTGCGCGGCCGTCGACAACACCCGTAACGCCCGGGCGGGGGCATGCTCGGGCGTCCGGTGGTGGCAATGTGCCTGCAGCACCTCTTCGACCAGGGCCCGCGGGTCCTCGGCACCTGGTGCGGGCCGCACCGTATCCAGGGCCTCGGCCGCCGATCGCACTGCCGATCTCAGCTCATATTCGGCCTCGCCCAGGTTCGGGTACTCCGGCGCCGGGACACGTGGCAGAGAGTAGACCGACCAGGACAACGCCGCCGGGTCATCGGTGTCGGCGTCCTCGAAAACCGGTACCAGGCCGATCGCCGTCCCGTCGGGGACGCTGACGATCACCGCCTCGCCGGCTTCCACCGCATCGTTCTGGAACTGGGTGCCCGGAGCCAGACCCCGGACGTCGCCCGGAACCGGCAGCGTGAGGCTGATGGCCCGGCGGTCCGGCCGACGGGTATCACCACGTCCACCCGCCGCCGTGCGCAATGTCTGCAGCAGGGACATCGCGCCACCGTTATCGATATCGGGCCAGGGCAATCCGGTCCGGCCCGCGGCGACCGCGTCATAGGCGATGACCGAATGTGTTGGTGCCCATGAGCTTAACGCGTCGAGGACATCGTCAGGAGCGGCCTGGCCGGCCAGCCAGGCATTCGACCACACCGACAGTGAGACGCTTGGGCACCACATGATGACGGAAGTCTAATGGCTGGTTCGTTCCGGCTCAGGCTGTGCCGGGCCCGCCGAGTGGCGCGTATCGTGGCGTTATGAGCGCTTCGCTGATCTGGCTGGTCGCCGCTCTGGGGCTAGCCGGTGCTGAGGCGTTGACCGGGGATATGTTCCTGCTCATGCTCAGTGGCGGCGCGCTCGCCGCGGCGGGTTCGAGCTGGCTGTTCGGCCTGCCCATCTGGGCCGATGGAGTGGTCTTCCTCGTGGTGTCGGTTCTCCTCCTGGTTCTGGTACGCCCAACGGTCCGCCGCCGGCTGACCGCCGGCCGGGGCCTTCCCGATCCGGTGAAGGCGCTGGAGGGCAAGCATGCGCTGGTCCTCGACCTGATCAACCGGGACCAGGGCCAGGTCAATCTGGACGGCGAGGTGTGGACCGCGAGGCCGTTCGACGATGACGCGGTCTACCAGACCGGTGACCAGGTGACCGTCATGCACATCGATGGGGCCACCGCGGTGGTATGGAAAGCCCCGTAACACCTAACCGAAGGAGGACGCGATATGGACGGTGCAGTTACCGGCCTGGTGCTGCTGGTGGTGCTGGTGGTGTTTGCCATCATTATCGTCGCCAAGTCCGTGGCACTGATCCCGCAGGCCGAGGCGGCGGTGATCGAACGACTGGGGCGTTACAGCAAGACCGTATCCGGCCAGCTGACGCTGCTCATCCCGTTCATCGATCGCATCCGGGCCCGCGTCGACCTGCGTGAGCGGGTGGTGTCCTTTCCACCGCAGCCTGTCATCACCGAGGACAACCTGACGGTCAATATCGACACAGTGGTGTACTTCCAGGTGACCAGCCCGCAGGCCGCGGTCTATCAGATCAGCAATTACATCGTGGGTGTCGAGCAGCTGACCACCACCACCCTCCGGAACGTGGTCGGCGGGATGACTCTGGAACAAACCCTCACCAGCCGTGACAAGATCAACGCCCAGTTGCGCGGGGTGCTCGACGGGGCCACCAACCGGTGGGGTCTGAGGGTGGCCCGAGTGGAGTTGCGCAGTATCGATCCGCCGCCATCGATCCAGGACTCGATGGAGAAGCAGATGCGCGCCGACCGGGAGAAGCGTGCAATGATTCTGACCGCGGAAGGCACCCGGGAGGCGTCGATCAAGCAGGCGGAGGGGCAAAAACAGTCGCAGATCCTGGCCGCCGAGGGCGCCAAGCAGGCCGCGATCCTGGCCGCCGAGGCCGAACGGCAGTCCCGGATCCTGCGGGCGCAGGGCGAGCGGGCTGCGCAGTACCTGCAGGCCCAGGGTGAGGCCAAAGCCATCGAGAAGACCTTCGCGGCGATCAAGGCCGGCCGACCCACCCCGGAAATGCTGGCCTATCAGTACCTGCAGACGTTGCCGGAGATGGCCAAGGGCGAGGCGAACAAGGTATGGCTCGTGCCCAGCGACTTCGGGTCCGCCCTGGAGGGCTTCACCAAGATGCTCGGTGCGCCGGGTTCCGACGGGGTGTTCCGGTACCAGCCGTCGCCGGTGGAGACCGACCTGCCCAAGCCGGAGGATGACTCCGACGAGGTCGCGGACTGGTTCAACACCCGGACCGATCCGGATATCGCCGAGGCGGTGGCCAAGGCCGAGTCTGAGGCGCGAAAGCCGATTTCGTCTCTCGGCGCAGCCCAATTAGGCGGGGATGCTGCGGCCGATCACCTCGGTGCGCTGCTGCCGCCGGCCTCGGCGGAGGCCGTCGAGCCGCCTACCAGCCGAACATCCCAAACATAGGCTCGTCGACCTCGGCCCCCATGATGCCGAGGTCATTGGGTGTGGCCCGCAGTTCGGAGCTGCCGGGGCTCGCGCAGTCCGTCATCTGGCCGCCGGTGATCGAGCTTCCGCCGGTGGTATCGCAACCGGGCAGCAGCGGGTTGTTGGGACCGCCGCCGCCATCCTCGGCCAGGGCCAGCGGGGCGGCCATGAGAGCCGCGACGGCTCCGGCTGCCGCCGCGACGACAATCAACGATGGGCGTTTCTGCATCAGCGCGTCCTTCAATCTCGGGGTTTGTACGTTAGTGTAGGCGCGGCCGCTCCGAATCGGCCCGTCGTCTACAACGGGAGCTCTATGTCAGCCTCAGTTCTGTTCGCCCGACGCGTCGCCGTCGCGGTCCTCGGCACCGGCGCTGTGCTGGTCGCGGGCGCGCCATCCGCCACTGCCGCGCCCGGCCCGGGGTGCACGGCCGCGGATATCACCGCCGTGGAAAGCCAGGTGGCGGCGGCCATGGCCGGATACTTCCTGACCCACCCGGAGGTGAACCAACTGTTCTCCGGCGTACAGGGGCTGCCCAAATCGCAGGCGGTCAGCACGGTGCAGACTTACCTGACCGCCAACCCGCAGACGCAGGCGGAGATCGACGCCATCCGCTCGCCGGTGCAGGATTTGCGTGACAGGTGCAACATCCCGGTCGACAGTCTCATTCGCGGGGTTTTTCACGACTGAGCCCCCGGCGGACTGAGCCGACATCCCGCCGGTATCGGCGCCGCTCGTACACCAGACCGGTGACCCCCAGCGCTGCGATGCCCGTCGACACCAGGATCAGCAACGGGTTGACGTCGCCGGTCATGGCGTCTCCGAGAATGACGGCGGCCGTCGTGCCCGGGAGAAGTCCAGCCAGGGTCGCCAGGAGATAGGGCACGACCCGCACGGCAGAGGCGCCGGCGGCATAGTTCAGAACCGAGAACGGCACCGCCGGGATCAGTCGCAGCGACAGCACCGCCGGCCACCCGCGCTCGCGCAGTCGGGCGTCCAGCGATTCGATCCCGGGATGACCCACCAGCCCGTTGAGCCGCCAGCCGAAGGCCCGTACCAGCAGCAGTGCGATCAGGGCGCTGGTGGTGCTCGCCGTCACCGCGATGGCGATCCCCAGTGCCGGGCCGAACAGCAGTCCGGCCGCCAGGGTGAAGGCGGTGCGCGGGAACGGCAGGACCGTGACGGCGACATGTGCACCGAAGAAGGCCAGCGGCAGCCAGGGGCCCACCGAGGTGGCCCAGTCGCGCATCTGGACGGCGGTGGGAAACGGAACCACCAGGACGACGGTCACCAGCGACATGATCGTGATCGCGCTCACCAGGAGCCGGGCCCGGCTCAGTTGCCGCGCGCTGACCGACAGCGCGGTGGCCACGTTGCCCAGGGTCGTCAGGCCGCGCCTGAGCATCGGTGCGGTCACAACCGCCAAGGCTACCGGGGGCTACATGCGGACCCGGGCGACGTGAGCCGATGAACGGCGGTACGCGGCGGCTGCGGAAGGGCGCGGATCATTTAGCCTGAGGGTCAGGCGGTGAGTGCCGCCGGAGCTAAGGAGCAGCCGGTGTCCCCAGTCGAGGCGGAAGACCTGGTTCAGGCCCGCGCACGGTGGCGCGACGCGGTGGCCGGCGTACTCGCCAAGAGCGGGACGTGCGATGCGGCAGACCTGCCGGCCGAGCCGGAGCGCCTGCTGGATACGCCGACCTATGAGGGCTTCCCGATTCGGGCGCTGTACACCGCGCTCGACGCGTTGCCGGAACCGTCGCTGCCCGGTGACTGGCCCTTCGTGCGCGGCGCCGACCGCCATCGGGACGTGCTGGCCGGGTGGAAGGTAGTCGGCGAGTTCCCGGCTCCCGGATTCGTCGGCACGGCCGCCGACGGGAACTCCGCGGTCCTGGACGCCCTGACCGAGGGCGTCAGTGCCCTGCTGCTGCGAGTGGGAGACACCGGTATCGAAGCCGGACAGCTCGATCGCTGGCTGGAAGGTGTCTATCTGGAACTCGCTCCGGTGATCCTTGACGCCGGAACTGATTTCTGTGCTGCGGCCGGGCAGGTGATGGGACTGGTCGCCGGCGCGGATGCGGACAGGCGTGGGTCGATTTCCATCGACCTCGGCGCGGACCCGCTGACCGCAGCCGTGAGCGGTCTGCCGGCTCCCGATGTCGCCGATATGCTCACCGTGGCCACCGGGATCGACAGTGGGCACGGAGTGCGGGCGATCACCGTCGACGGCCCCGCGTTTCACAATCGCGGCGCCGACGCGAGCTGGGAACTGGCCGGTGTCCTCGCGGCGGCTACCGACTATCTGCGACTGCTGACCAACGCCGGCAGCGGCGTCCCCGCTGCGCTGGATCAGATCAGCGTCCGGTTGGTCGCCGACGACGACCAGTTCATGAGCATCGCGAAACTCCGTGCGGCCCGGCGATTGTGGGGCCGGATCGCCGAAGTGCTCGGCCATCCTGACTCAGGAGCTCTGCGGATTCACGCGGTCACCTCACCGGCGATGATGACCCAGCGGGATCCCTGGGTGAACATGCTGCGCACCACCGTGGCTGTATTCGGCGCCGGTGTCGGGGGAGCGGATACGGTTGCCGCCCTTCCGTTCGACAGCGCGATACCGGGTGGACTCCCGGGTGCGACGCCGGATTTCGCCCGGCGTATCGCCCGGAACACCCAGCTTCTGTTGCTTGAGGAGTCCCACATCGGCCGGGTGCTCGATCCTGCGGGCGGCTCGTGGTACGTCGAGGAGCTTACCGAAACGCTTGCCGCGCAGGCCTGGTCGCAATTTCAGGCTATCGAGGCCCGCGGTGGTTTCCGGGATGCCGTCGACTACCTGTCAGCTCAGATCCGCCAGACCCGGGACCGCCGCGCCGACGATATCGCCCATCGGCGCACAGCGGTCACTGGAGTCAACGAGTTCCCCGATCTCGGGGAGACCGAACTGCCGCAGGCCGGCGAGACCGCGTCGGGGGTGCGCTACGCGGCAGCCTTCGAGCAACTACGCGACCGGTCAGATGCGTATCGGGACCGCACCGGCCAGCGTCCCCGGGTACTGCTGCTGCCGCTTGGTCCGCTGGCGGAGAACAACCGCCGGTCCACTTTCGTTGCGAACCTGCTCGCGAGCGGCGGGATTCAGGCCGTCAACCCCGGCACCGTCGGGCCCGCCGAGATCGAGGACGTGGTGCGCGGGGCCGCTACTTCGCTGGCCGTGATCTGCGGCACCGAAGCCCGCTACGGGGCGGAGCTGGCCGCTGTCGTACCCGCTGCCCGGGCGGCCGGGATCGAGCGACTGTATCTGGCCGGTCCGGAAGCGGCGGTGGAACGGGTGCCGGTGGATATCAGGCCGGACGGTTGTCTCGGCACCGGGATCGACGCGGTCGCGACCCTCTCGCTGATGCTCAGCCGGTTGGGGGCCTGATATGACGCGATCCGAGATCCGTTCCGCGGTGCCGAGTTTCGCCAAGATCCCGCTAGGCGACGGCGACAATCCGACCGCGCCAACTCCGGTCGCCGCGGCGGACCGTATCGCGGCGATGTCCCGGGCCCACGGCTATGCGGCTGAACAGCTGGACTGGCACACCCCGGAGGGCATCGTCGTCAAGCCGCTTTATATCGGTGCGGACCGCGCAGCAGCCGCGGCGGCGGGTTATCCGGTGAACACGTTTCCCGGTGAGCCGCCCTTCATCCGCGGGCCCTACCCGACGATGTATGTCAACCAGCCCTGGACCATCCGCCAGTACGCCGGGTTTTCCACCGCCGCCGACTCCAACGCTTTCTACCGGCGCAATCTCGCCGCCGGGCAGAAGGGTCTGTCGGTGGCGTTCGACCTGGCCACCCACCGGGGTTATGACTCCGATCACCCCCGGGTGCAGGGTGATGTGGGGATGGCCGGTGTGGCGATCGACTCCATCCTCGATATGCGGCAGCTCTTCGACGGTATCGACCTGTCGGGAGTGTCGGTGTCGATGACCATGAACGGGGCGGTGCTGCCGATTCTGGCGCTGTACGTGGTGGCGGCCGAAGAGCAGGGTGTGCCGCCGGAGAAGCTCGCCGGGACCATCCAGAACGACATCCTCAAGGAGTTCATGGTCCGCAACACCTACATCTATCCGCCCACGCCGTCGATGCGCATCATCTCCGATATCTTCGCCTACACCAGCATGCATATGCCGAAGTTCAATTCGATCTCGATCTCCGGGTACCACATCCAGGAAGCCGGTGCCACAGCGGATCTCGAACTGGCGTACACGCTGGCAGACGGTGTCGACTACCTCAGGGCCGGACTGGACGCCGGTCTGGATATCGACGCGTTCGCGCCTCGGCTGTCCTTTTTCTGGGGTATCGGGATGAACTTCTTCATGGAGGTCGCCAAGCTCCGGGCCGGACGTCTCCTGTGGAGTGAACTGGTTGCCGGATTCGGTGCACGCAACCCCAAATCCCTTTCGCTGCGCACCCATTCGCAGACATCGGGATGGTCGCTGACGGCCCAGGATCCATTCAACAACGTGGCCCGGACCTGCATCGAGGCTATGGCGGCAACCCAGGGACACACCCAGTCGCTGCACACCAATGCCCTCGACGAGGCACTCGCGCTGCCCACCGACTTCTCCGCGCGTATCGCTCGCAATACCCAGCTTCTGTTGCAGCAGGAGTCGGGAACGACGCGTCCCATCGATCCGTGGGGCGGCTCGTACTACGTGGAATGGCTAACCCATGCGCTGGCTGAGCGGGCCCGCACCCACATCGCCGAGGTGACCGAGCTGGGGGGAATGGCGCAGGCGATCAGCGACGGTATCCCGAAGCTGCGGATCGAGGAGGCCGCCGCCCGAACCCAGGCCCGGATCGATTCCGGTCTGCAGCCGGTGATCGGGGTGAACAAGTATCAGGTCGATGAGAATCCCGATATCGACGTGCTCAAGGTTGAGAACAGCCGTGTCCGCGCCGAGCAGCTGGTGAAGCTTCAACAACTGCGCGCCGATCGGGACGAGGCTTCGGTGCAGGCGGCGCTGGCCCGGCTCACCCGGGCGGCGGCTGCCGATGGCCGCAGCGGGGGCGACGGACTCGGCGATAATCTGTTGGCGCAGGCCATCGATGCCGCCCGGGCCAAGGCAACGGTCGGTGAAATCTCCGACGCGCTGGAAAAGGTGTACGGGCGGCACCAAGCCGAGATTCGCACCATCTCCGGGGTTTACCGCGATGAGGTGGGACTCGCGGGAGGACACCGTGGAGGGCACGGCACCGCGCGGGCGGGAGCAGGCACAGGAGGCAGCATCACTGGATTATCCGAAGCCACCCGACTGGCCGAGAAGTTCGCCGAGGCGGACGGCCGCCGGCCTCGTATCCTCGTGGCCAAGATGGGCCAGGACGGCCACGATCGCGGACAAAAGGTCATTGCAACCGCCTTTGCCGACATCGGGTTCGATGTCGACGTCGGTTCGTTGTTCTCCACCCCCGATGAGGTCGCCCGGCAGGCCGCCGACAATGACGTGCACGTGGTCGGGGTGTCCTCCCTGGCCGCCGGGCATCTCACGCTGGTGCCCGCGTTACGTGCTGCGCTGGCCGACGTCGGGCGCCCCGACATCATGATCGTGGTCGGCGGGGTCGTGCCACCCGGCGACTTCGACGAGTTGTACGCCGCCGGCGCCACCGCGATCTACCCGCCCGGAACCGTCATCGGCGAGGCCGCGGTCAGCTTGCTCACCAAGCTGGCCGACCGGCTCGGTTATGACGTGAGCTGATGGTCCCGGACGGTTCGGCGGGCCGCGCCGTTCGCGAATTGGCCGGGGCTGTTCGTGGTGGTGACCGATCCGCTCTGGCGCGGGCAATCACGGTGGTCGAATCAACCCGGTCCGATCATCGCGAGCAGGCCCAACAGCTGCTGATGGAGCTGATGCCGACCGCGGGTTCAGCGATGCATATCGGGATCACCGGTGTCCCGGGTGTCGGCAAGTCCACCATGATCGAGGCGCTCGGCATGTATCTCATCGACGCTGGCCATCGGGTTGCGGTGCTGGCGGTCGATCCCTCCTCGACCCGCACCGGCGGTTCGATCCTTGGTGACAAGACCCGGATGGCGCGGCTCGCCGTTGACCCGAAGGCCTACATCCGGCCGTCTCCAACCTCGGGCACACTCGGCGGGGTGGCGAGGGCCACCAGGGAGACCATTGTGTTGCTTGAGGCGGCCGGTTTCGACGTGGTCCTGGTCGAGACCGTCGGGGTGGGGCAGTCGGAGGTCGCTGTCTCCCAAATGGTTGATACCTTCGTTTTCCTGACTCTCGCCCGCACCGGCGATCAGCTCCAGGGCATCAAAAAAGGTGTGCTGGAACTCGCCGATATCGTTGTGGTCAACAAGGCCGACGGCAAGCACGCCATCGAAGCCACCGCCGCGGCGCGCGAGTTGTCGGCCGCGATCCGGCTGATATATCCGCGTGAAACACTTTGGCGCCCACCGGTTCTGACGATGAGCGCGGTCGAGGGAACCGGGTTGGTGGAACTGTGGGATACGGTGCTGGAGCACCGCGCTGTCCTGACCGGCGCCGGTGAATTCCAGGCCCGCCGGCGAGCCCAGCAGGTGGACTGGACCTGGGCGATGGTTCGCGACGCCGTACTTGACCGGGTGCTGCGGCATTCCGGCGTGCAGGCGATTCGGGCCGAGGTGGAAAGGCAGGTCCGCAACGGCGAATTGACTCCGGCCCTTGCCGCCCAGCGAATCCTTGCCGCCTCCGACGAATCTAACGGTTCGACAACGATTTCCGGTGACTGCGCGTCAGGCTTGTAAGTTCAACCGGGTGACCCGGGCTTCGGCTGAAAGTCGCGGTTTAGATCTGCCCCATGGGGTGCAGGGAGCCGCCGATCCCGGTTTCGCCTGCGCAGTGCGAGGTTTCGCCGGTCTCTTTCCGCATCCCAAGTTCGGGGGAGGAGCATTGGCCGTGTACCTGGACGGCCAACCGGTCGTTGACGTATGGACCGGATGGTCAGATCGGCGCGGCCGAGTGCGCTGGTCGGCCGATACTGCGCCAATGGTGTTCTCCGCGACCAAGGGAGTCGCCTCCACGGTGATCCACCGGCTCGCCGACCGGGGCCTGCTCGACTACGACGCACCGGTCGCCGAGTACTGGCCCGAGTTCGGCGCCAACGGCAAGGCCGCGATCACCGTCCGCGATGTGATGCGCCACCGCGCCGGGCTTTCGCATCTGCGTGGTGTGCGCAAACGAGAACTTCTCGACCACCGGCATATGGAGGAGCGGATCGCCGCTGCAGCGACCGGGCCGCACGTCGGTAGATCCGCTTACCACGCCCTGACCTACGGCTGGCTGCTGTCCGGGCTGGCTCGCGCCGTCACCGGCAAGGGGATGCGCGCGTTGATGCGCACCGAGGTGGCCGCGCCGCTGGACACCGACGGTGTCCACCTCGGTCGACCGCCGGCCGATGCACCCACCCGCGTCGCACGAATCATCGGGCCCCAACTCAATATCCCCAATCCGGTGTTCAACGCCGTGGCGCCGGCCGTGGCGATCCTGGACCGCTCCGGAGGTTTCGGCTCGATGTACTTCCCCGGTATGAAAGCGGTCGTCCAGCGGGACATGCCGCTGCTCGACACCGAACTGCCGTCCGCCAACGGTGTGATCACGGCGCGGGCGTTGGCCAGGATGTACGGGGCGATAGCCAATGCCGGCATGATCGATGGCCGCCGCTACCTGTCGGCTGAGCGAGTCGCCGCGCTGGCCGGCCGCCCCAATCTGAGGCCCGACCGCAACCTCATCATGCCGCTCGCGTTTCATCTTGGTTTTCATGGCCTGCCCGTTCCGGGGGTTCTCCCGGGTTTTGGACACGTCGGACTAGGCGGCTCGTTCGGCTGGGCGATTCCCGGGGCCCGACTGGCCTTCGCCATGGTCCATAACCGCCTGCTCACCCCGCTGGTAGCCTCGGATCAAGCGGGGTTTGTCGGCACCGCGGCCCTGGTTCGGCTCGGTGCCGCGACGGCTCGCAGGCGCGGATTCGGTCCGATCGTCGAATCCGGCTCCAGGTACGGAGCTCCCCGGGCCAGGACGGCTGCCGGTTAGTTCCCTCGTTGTAGCTGTTCACCGCCCGCCGGGATGGTCCCATCGGG